>Ga0247742_10002360_pt1 | contig 12381 bp, 9 predicted proteins | sample UWRJL208509C2_FD_180944 | JGI IMG/M metagenome (GOLD analysis project Ga0247742, IMG submission 180944) | Plant litter microbial communities from Arlington Agricultural Research Station in Wisconsin, United States - UWRJ-L208-509C-2 | ecosystem: Environmental > Terrestrial > Plant litter >... | reverse complement strand
CGTCCGGTGAAGCACTTAGCAATGCTATAGAAGTGTCGAGCAATCCCTAGGTTACTGGCAGAACTCGTTCCCTCTCTGGCTCATAATGGGTTGAGCCCTTCAAATCTGACTAGCGTGGTTCAGCATGAGAACGATACTTGGCATCTTTCTGACACTTAGATTTTCCACGCAGTGGCACTCCAGACTACCACCATTGGTTTGTATACAATTGCACAAGATGACGAATCCAAGGAGAGCTAATTCTTTCACAGCACCCACTGCCATCCAGCTCCATTTCCCACCCGTCATATACTAGTACAATCAAAGTTTGACTGTCTGACAGATCATTCTATGAGTGCGAAAGACTCGAACTGCTGTACACATGGGAGTCGCCTATTGATTCCGGCTTCTAACATATACTATTATGGCGTCACTAAAGCCTTTGATGGGAAACTTGCGGGCGGAATGCTCTGCTGGTGCACAGCAAGAGGCTGCGCCCGCGAAGCATCATAAACCCTCAGACTTCAATCATTAGGTGCGCACCCCAAACTATGCCACCATCATGCCCATGTTCTCAAATCTCGCAAACTTAGTGTTCACTGGTGGATCGTACACGAACGTCGAGGCATCTCGAAGCGGTATGGACCAATCTACTCTTATTTTATTCGCTCTCATTGAAAGACAGGTATCGATATTCTCCGCCAGCATGTAGCGCTCGGCGCTGTACATGACTCCGGCGAAAGGTTCAACCCTCCAAAATGCTATCCAAACACCAGGGTTGCTATGCTTTCAAGAATCAAGAAGTGGTCAAAGGACCCAGCTTCATCCACGACCTTGCTTTGGTTCTTTGGAGGCCCGGGCACAGGAAAAACCGCTATTGGGCAGACATTAGCGGAAATCCTTCAAAGGGAAGGGCGTCTGGCGGCTAGCCACTTCTTTTCTAGGACTGCTCCACTGCGGAATAATGGCAACACTTTCGTCGCGACCGTCGCCTACCAAATCTCTTTGTCTTTTCCGGCCACTAGGAACCATATCCAACAGGCAATCGAAGCAGACCCGATGATTTTCGAGCGATCTCTTCGTACTCAAATGCAGAAACTGGTGGTCGAGCCTCTCGCCTCCATTCCACCTTCCTCCACCGACCGCGGTCAACTTCCGAAGGTTGTTGTCATCGATGGACTTGACGAATGCCATGATCCTGAAATGCAGTGTTACATCGTCAAAGTAATTCTTGAAGTTCTACCGATGATTTCCTCATACCTTCGATTTTTCATTGCTTCCAGACCCGAGCAGCATCTTCGTGTTTGTTTTTCCCGCAAGGACGTCCAAAAGCTGGTGTATAGCTTGGATCTGTCTTCAGATGTCGATTCAAACGACGATATTCGCCTCTATCTGGAAGAAGAGTTTGAAAACATAAGGACAAACCACCCCTTGAAGTCCCATATACCCCCTTCCTGGCCCCCACCGCATGCTATACAATCATTGGTTGCCAAGTCCTGCGGCCAATTCATATACGCAGCCATTGTTGTGAACTATGTCAAAGCCACCCGCCGCCGCCCTCCAGATCGACTCGATGTCGTTCTTGGTCTTGCCCCACGACCCCTCTCGGATTCACCATTCGCCGAACTGGACGCACTCTATTACTACATTCTATCTTGTGCGGAAGACATTCCAAGTCTCTTGCGCATTTTTGGGGTACTTTTGATACCGAAGAGGTGGTACGATGTCCAAGGCTTGGTCGACAACTCAACGCCAGCGCTGATGGAGAAGCTCCTGTTCCTGAAGCCTGGCGACGTGCACATCCTCTTGGTTGATGTTTCCTCACTCGTCACAATCGATGAATCTTGCCAGACCATCCAAATCATACATGCATCTTTTTCAGACTTCTTGTTGGACCCTTCCAGATCCCGAGAATTTTTTGTCGACTTGTCGTTGGCGCATGCCAATCTTGCACGTGGCTTCATACACTGTGTCACCAACTGGACCTGTAGGTTATTTTGTTCTAAAGATGTTCTCTATGGTTACCAATCTACCCTCCGCAGCGTCCACAAATTCTAGATTTGGCCAAGACTTCTACTTCTCTCCGCTGCTCGCTCACTGTTCAGCAGCTGCTTCAACACGAGAGCTCTATGAAGATATGCTCCAAATAAATCTCTTCGACGTCTATGAGAAGTTTAAACAGAAGCAACGCATTAACGGTAGGCTAAGGCTGGAGAAAGACTTCCCCCATCTTTGGCACTGGGTGCCTTCGCTCTTCCAATGCTTACAGCAATCAAGAGTTAGTCTCATTGGCTAACATATTTCATATCGATGCTGATATAAATTTACAGGCGTTTCGGGACTTTCCAGTTATCCTCAAGCGCCACACACGTTTATTTGATGAGTACCTCAGGACACAGATTGCAAAATACACTGTCGACGACCGTCTTGTTGATCTACTCACGCTCCTCACAATATTCCATGAAGTTCCTCACACCGACGAAAGACTTTCGTATAACGTACGCGCCAGCGCATTCCTTCTACCTGACGACTCACGTCATCCGTTATGGATGGTGGATGATGCCGGACTCAACATAGGCATACTGTTATTCGAAACTGGCCAGAGAGGACTGACCAATATGCCGAGAGAAAAGCGTAGATATTTCCAAATGCTCTCCCGCTTTCTGGTGGATAAGAAACGCTCCCAGAGATTCAGTGTTGATGGGGAAAATTACGCCTGGGCCGCTCTACGTTATCTTGAACACATCTCCTCGGCTAAGTGGGTTTTCTCTTCTAATTCATTGTTTCTTCATAGACGCTGACATTTGCGATAACAGTGAAATTTCAGAGGCACAGACGCCGAGTCGTTCCTGTCAATGGCCAAACGGCGACGCCAAAGAAACGCAGCTCGAATATATTCAGCTTTTGCTTTCTAAAGCTGCACCCTTGCAAGTTCTCGCCGTCTTTCTAACAGAGAGCCCAGCGTGCCAGAGCCTGCAGACTGCCCCCAGTAACCAGGCGTTAGATACATTCGCCCAACAGATCAACAATTACCTCGAGGTAGAAGTTCCTATCTTTACATAATAACGAGTAGATCTAACGTTCATTTCCTTAGCGTGCTTGTGTCAGCCTTGAGCAAGAGCTATCTATATCCCAACCCGGGTTTTGCTCAGAAGCAGGAACCCAACTTGAAAGGGAAGAGTCCGAACTCCAGTCTGTACCTCTGGATGCTTCCTTCCGGTCCGACGAACACACTCTTCTCGCATTATCTACCGAATTTGAAACGTTTCAGATTGAGGAGCGGGATATAGACGTTGGCACTGAAATGACAGGATCCAGTTCAGTACTGGTTAACGCTGATGAAGGTCAGGATCGAAGGAGGAGTACAGGCCACTCGTACGATTACTTTTTGTCGTGGATGAAAAAGAGGAACCCGTAGCTCATTGCGCTGGTAGATAGTTGGCGATAAAGATTATATGCGATGATTTTACTGTACCAAAGAAACCACTCAAACTGAACCTTCTCTGGAGTAAGCTCGACCGACCTAGACGTAATTCTTCAGACTAAACGGCTACGCAGCTGCGCATCTATGTAATGACGCGTGTTTATTCTCTATTCCGAGGCAATGTGAGAGCGCTGGGTTCTTCGGCTCTCCTGATTCCGGCCCCACAGATTACCCCGGCGCTATTCTCGATCACCTGCCATTTTAGGAACAAGCGCTCGCAGCCGGAGGCGGGGCATTTCGTCAAGCTAGCAGCATGTGTGAAGACTCTGGAACCTGCAACGTTTCGGAATAAGACCATATGATCAGCCATACTCTGAGGCTTTATTTGGCTCCAGAAGCAAGTCGTGATATACTATGTAATGTTGACAGACTTCGTTTTTTTTAAAGTGTTTGCCAAAATTCCGGTATCAGGCAGTGCCCACATCTTTATGTTGAATCGTCCATCAATGAAACCACTTCTTACCTTGAGTGGTTTGAATCCAAATAAATCCACTGCAGGCCTTCGAGAACAACGATTCTTTTGATAATCCTGGATTAGAGAACAGGTTGAGTTGAAATTAGATCCCAATTAAAAATAAATTTGGGTGTCGAGTCCTCTGCACAAGGTATTATACATAGCGCCCGGTAAACAAGATGTTCCCCAGCCGTATGTGGGGTTATACGGGGCATAAGCTCTCTCGGAGGGCCGTCATGGAATGACACAGTACCACACTCAGGATATTAGTGGTGTGCACTGGTGTGTATCGGATTACGGATAGATACCAGGAGCGCACATACCATCCACTTATTTCCTCGGGACGAAGAACAGGTGAAAGATTGAAACCGGAATGTTCGACCAATTCGGAGCCGCGCGACTGGGAAGGGAAGGGGGTTTTGTGATGACAGTCTAGAGTGTGAGCTATCCCAACATACGCCCACGGGCACCTAACGCATCACCAAGTTTCGTGACACCATAAATTATCGGTGGGGAAAACACTGCCCCCGTCCCTCATCCGTAGTATCTTAAGTACCGCGGACTTTGGTGTAAAAATGCAGACCCAAATGAAGGAGTAATTGGGAAATTAACCAGTAGCGTAAGGGTTGGTCGGAACCTTTTGGACAGGAGGCAGTATCGAAGCGTAGTAGTCAAGTAGCAGGATGGACGCAAGATCAGCAAGCGCCCGACGAGGTGAACTCTTCTCGTCAAATTCGGAGCATCTCGGAAAAGCCTGAATCATGACTTGCAAACATACACACCAGACCCACAATAAACCCATGGGGCAGTATGGACAGTTCCAGCTACCCATGACACTGTCACTGACCATTTTGCTGGTATGTACTTCCACGTCGGATGGATCCGGAGCAGTTGCTCGAGGCTGCTGGCAGCGGCATGACGCTCCGTGCTCTGTTGCACGAATACCAGAATAGGCAGCAGTCCTTGTCGTCGGAAACTTGAAATAGAGCCTGATACTGACTTCCAGCTGGTAAGATCCGCGAGACATGCACAGAGCCAGAGCCAAAAGTCCGAGCCTGGGACAGGTAGAACAATGTCTGTTATACCTAACGCCTAACGGGCGGATAACAATCTAAGCGAGAAATGTTTTGAAGAGATTGCCAAAGTTACACAGAGAGCAGCGCTATAATAGTAAACAAGTGATCGACAATCGGCAACTGCAATCATAGATTTTAGCGTCATAGCCACTGCAGTTTGGCAGAAACCTCGAATGACGCGGATCACGTAGGTCTTGTCCACGGATGTTGCACGGATTTATCTTCACTATAGGTCTTATAACGATACTGTAACAGACACAAGATTCCAGACTTTGGAATCTAGATAAGAGTTTTAAAGTTCAATGAAAGTCTCGATCCTTGATCGTTACGGCGGGACGTGCGGTTGGGCTTTGCGGCTTGCGGGTGTGGGTGGCAAGTTGGTGGTGAGGTGACTGACAGGTCCCTGTTACCGCCGGTGAGAACCTCGGCAGATTTAGCCGATCACACTACGATTGAGATAAGATAAGATAAGATCGTGGTTAGAGGATGCCTCATGGATTGTCGAGCGACGAGCGCCTTTTCATTCTGAGGGTGAGATCTAATTATAGGCGCAATACACATGTGTTTTCGGTGCAGAACCTCATGCTTTGTATGATCTGTGTTGGTGGAGGAAAAGATAATCCGTTATTATCATAGGCTTGAGCTACTTTACTATTTACCCGAGAAACACATGAGAGAAAGAAGAAATTTTCTTTCTGCTATGGGGCGGTTGGAGGGTACTTCCTTTCTGAGACTTTATTGCCACGGGCGCTTGTTTGGGGTCCATTCTGAGGGTCTAAGGGTGAGTGTAATTATAGCCATCCAGAGAACAATAACATGAATTCGAATGTGCACCACAACCCTTTTGCGAAGTGCTCAATGGAAGTCGTTAGATTGAAGCTTGACTAGCTTGACATTACTCGGAATATATTTTCCGATGATATGGAGAGAATAATTGCATGGGGGTTTCTTCTTTTTGGAAGATGTGTCCACTTGTAGTCGACCTTAATACTCGCGGCCAACGCCCTGTTTTTTTTCTGGGTCTTCGTGTCCATGGAGAATTGGTACAGCAACGTTCATCGACATCGTTCGACGCATTGTGTTTCGCCGAATTTTTGGCGAACTGTTTCGGGTTTAGTAAATTGATTACCGTACTCTAATGAGAAGAGGTACCATCTCTGTGCTATGTACGCTAAGATATTGAACAATGATCTTTCCACCCGCGTCCGTCACGGATGGCGTTGTTCGATGAATAATCCAACGAAACTTGAGAGGAGGACTGACTCGGCCTCGGTCAGGGATGCAAATGACCCCTTACTTCACGAATCAGTATGGCAACCTTTACTGCTTTTGTATCGGGGCCAATCCTCGCGTGCTATTGGCAAAATTGAGAAGGAGAAGTGCAGCAATTGATCGCTGATGATGGAACGATGCTGTTTCAAGCATCGGATCGAAGCCCGTTGCTGAGCACTGCTGGATAAGATAAGTCGGGCAGGAGATCTAGGGTGGTCTTCGCAGAAGAACCAAGGCCAATGAAGAACGTGCATTGTGGGTGACGCTCCCCAGGGAAGCAATAATCAGAGGCTATCTTGAAAACATCATATGTATCAGTCAATACACGCTGTCGACGATAGAATTGATTTCTTGACTCGTACCTGCCGCCCGCGGCAATGTGTAATCGTGGCCTATTGGATTAGCAAGTGTGATAACACGCCATTGGCATGTGCCCTGCAGGCTGGTTACAGAAATGCACCGTTATAGACCACCGGAATCTACAGACAAAAATATGAGTTAACCGGATTTAAATCTGTGACCTGGCAGACCCCTCCAGAGCATTCGAATGGCGTATATGACAGTGGTTTCCGAAAATCGCCAGGCGCTCCGGTTGAGATTTCAGACTGCGCCCTCGGAAAGTCCGGGACGGCGGTGATGTCCAAGTCCGAAACCTGACACTGGATCTGAGATCGTCCTTGAAATGGTCCCTTATTGTCGTTGTTGCGTTTCTGCGCGCAATAACCAGGATCCTGCACGAACACTATTAGTATCAGGTCAAGATGGCCTCAGAGCCCTCCTCCTCTTCTTCCCACCACAGGTCTTTCCATTTACCCTTTACCAGTCCAGAGCATCACGACATGGGTAAGCTCGGAGAGAAGGAAAAACCCCACCTCGATATTATCGTCGACTCGCAGTACCTCAACCTCAAGGGAACCGGTCAGAATGTTGAGCCTACCCAGCTGAGCGGGCATGTCGCGTTGTTCCTCACAGAGGCGACGTCTATCAAGGAGGTCACACTGCAGTTCAGAGGCAAAGCCAAGATCCCGACGCCGGCCAACGAATCGTGCGTACACCGTGTGCACTTCGTTGACAACGAGCTGAGCTTTCCATAGATTATTGAACCAGGCAACCTCGATGTCGTATGTCGTCTGCAACCACGAGTGGTCATTCCTTGAGGGTTCCAACAAGAAACATACCCGCACACTCAAGGCAGGCCGCCATTTCTTCCCCTTCTCCTTCTCTGTCGACGGCTCTCTACCCTCTACCCTCGCATCGCCAGCTCTCGGAGGCACCTCAATAGCGTACAAGCTACGTGCTGTCGCGTCGCGCCCTGGATTCGCGCATAACCTCACACACATCCTGCCGGTCTACATCCACCGCAGCTACACGCCTGAAGCACTCGAATATCAACAAACACTCGAAATCGAAAACACCTGGCCGGAAAAGATCATGTACGCCATCATGATGCCTCACAAAGCATGGGCAGCGGGCGACTCGGTGTTGGCAGTCGTCAAATTTTCGCCGCTTGCCAAGGGCGTCAGCGTACAAAGTATCCAGATGAAGCTTTGCGAATCGACAAAGGTGTATACGAAGAGCGCTAGTGGGGCCACCATTGCACCACAGGAGCATTCGAGAGTCGTGACGAGTGTGAAATATGCGATCGTGCATGGCACAGCGGTGGAGGTGGACCGTGACGGAATGTTGGTCGGAACTCCTGGAACGTCGAGGCAAGGATCAAGGCCAAGTTCATCTCATGGGATCTCTGGGTTCTCGGGCGCAAGCAGTAGTTCGAGTTCAAGCGCCGCATACGAAGACGATGGATTTGAGAACAACGATATCATGACCGCCATCAAGCTTCCTATCCCATCTACATCCAACTACCAAACTGCTCAATCTACTGCACCTGTTACACCTCCTTCGCAAAACGTTAACGACCATTCAGTACCAACTTCCGTCTCTGCTTATGGCGTACCACCACCACCACCGTCCCAATCTTCCTCATCGCTGACACCGCAAACCGTAACACCATCGCACATGATCGACCCTATCCACATCGCCCATCGTATACGATGGTCTATCTACATCAGCAATCGCGACGGCCACATATCTGAGCTACGGTGCTCATTACCGGTACACATCCTCGACGGGTTGGAGCTGGAGGAGGCTCGGGCGTGCAGTTTACCCTCGAGACGGATGATGTTGAGTACGATCGGGCTTGGGAGTGGGTCAGACACACCCGAGGGTGAGGAGGTGGAGGATGGAGACTCGAGGGAAGAGGCAGATAGGGAGCTCCCGAGCTACACGGCGCATGTGAGGGATCGAGTGGCGAACATGTTCTTGCCTGACAATGCGACGATGAGGGTGTCAAATCCTTGGGTTGGAAACATCGGTTCGGGTAGTCAGAGCCATGGTCGTGGTACTCCAGGTTCGGGGTCTGGCTCTGGGACGATCGGGACGCCTAATCATGTGCACCCCACTGGTGTCGAGGCGGACAGTCCACGCTTAGCGGAGGGATCAGAGCAGTTGAGGAATGAATCCTCCGGGTCGTTACCCATCCACACCTACACCCATATTGGGCCGTCGACTTCCTCGTCATCTATATCGCACTCCCACGAGTCTGCGTCGCGTTCGGAAAGGCATACACCGGTTTATGGACAGGGTAATCCGCTCCCTCTGGACTGGGTCAACTCGGAGTTGATGCTTAGCTTAACCGATGAGCCGCTCGTCAGGCTTGGTGGGGTCCAGGGCCAGCAGCCCACGGGTGCTAGTTCGACCAGGAGCAGGCCAGATACCCGGACGGCCAGTCGACCTGCAAGCACAACACACAGTCGAGCTGCAAGTCCGGAGGGTATCCCACGGACGAGTGCGGATGGTGCCGCTGGCTTGGTCTCTTCTCCCACTGCCATCTCTCCTGTCGGCGCTAGAACAAGCTCTCCCCCACCCACGACTGATGCCCATACCCATGGCCACCCGCATGGCGTGCGAAACTTATCAATGTCGAGTCTGTTTAAGGCAACTATGAAACCATTTACGGCGTTGGCCCACCACGGCCACCACAAAGATCGCGAGGCGCCTTCGCATCATAGCCATGGCTCAGGACATGGACATGGGTTGTTCGGGATGTCGAGAGGCTCGTCGTGGTCGTCGCACGCTCATGACGACACGTGCGCTACCACTGGCAATCTTAATCTTGACAACCTGCATCTATCAACCTCTCCATTCGCCTCTCGACCCCCTTCGCCAGGTCTCTCCGGTCCTTCGTCATCACCACCATCTACAGCAGCGCCAGCATGCATAACAGGTCAAGCCTTCCTTCACCGAGCTTTGACAGAGGTCCCCAACTACGCCATCGCGTCACGCGGGTTCATTGGGGGTGTTCCTCCGTTGAGCAGCATGAGAGGGCTGCCTAGCTATGAGGAGTCTGCGAGGGAAGCTGCGTCGCGGGTGGATGGGAGGTCTGGTCAAGCGACGCGACGGCATTCACATCAAGCCTCGTTCGATTTGATCGACGAGGATGATCTCGGCGGGGTCGAGCGAGCGAGTGCCATGGACGTTGACGCTTCCTTAAATGCAACCAGGAGTAGGAGTAGGGAGCGGAGGGATACCGTCAGCGATAGTGACTTGGTGGGACGGTTTACAAGGGCTGGGGCTTGTGTTGGTGCAGGTATCCCGCAGATGCTTGCCAGTACATCGAGCTCTGAGAGTGCCAGTATCGTCACCAATGGAGAAGTTGATACCGAGGACGACGACGGGATTCAAATACCCAGCGGGAGGCGCTGAAATTCCCAACAGAGGCTTTCTCTCGCCTCCTTTCTCTCTTCAATCTTTTGGACTTTTATGCAAGAAAGGGTCTACCTATTTCCTCATCACGATATTTTTCATGCATTCACTCATATATGCTAGTCAAATCTCATGCACATGCACCCATACCTACAATACCACTTCTCAAACTATATTCCCTCATTTGTTGTGTCGTATATTATCCATCATATAGAGTACATTAGACCATGTATTATACGTCTAGATCCACATTCATCATCAACTTCGTATTTCAAAGCCTGTGGCGCATTGGTATCCTGGCGGATGTCAAAATATTTAGAAGCAATAATCTTTGCTCCCGAAAATGTAGAGAACTCTGTAATGTAAGCACGTTTCTTATGCTACATTTATAGCTCTGGCATTCCAGCTGTTCTGTAATAGGATTAAATCTTGCTGGATGTAATCCATCACAATGTTAGCGCTGCGATTTTTTTCTTGGCGCCCACTGTAGGTGGGAAGTTGCTGATGTAAGCAGACAGAGAACTCAGGCGGTGACCCAATACGATTCAACCACCACGGTCAAGAATATCCAGAGAGAAGATTCCATTGAGCCACTCATGTCTTTGAAGAGCGTAACTTCGAGAATCGTCACTCGAAGCCAAACGAGACGTGGTCATATAGCGCTTGTTGACGAACGCTCAGTCGAACAGAGGCGCAAACTCAACGAGCATTTACCAGTATCGCAACTACCTTTAGAAATTCTATTACTCATATTCTCGCATATCAAGGCAGCATGCTACTACTATGGGACCTACGACTACGGAACGGTTGATTCCAAACGTGGTGACCTAGGCATCAACGATTGGGTGAAGGTTACCCATGTCTGCCATTTATGGAGGCAGACAGCCATCGGCGCGTCCCGCCTGTGGACTGAAATTCGCATCTGCGAAGATGATTGTAGATGGGCTTCCGAGATGTTGAGCCGTTCAGGAGACAGCCCCTTGACGGCCCATGTCGACTTCCAAACCATAGACAAACGGAATTCCCACCATCTTGCTGCAGCTACCGCCATCTTATCCCTGAGGAAGAAGCTTTCCAATTGTCGGGAACTCACACTCCGTCATGACCACCACGACTCACTGGAGAAACTTCTCCAAAAATCCTCGACCCCGCAACTCCAGACTCTCCGAATCGTCAGCAGTCCATTCGGATATCGATCTGCAACGACTGTTTTCTCCATTGGCGACAGTGTATTTAAGGGGGTTGAGTCGTTGCTACGTCTCTCAGTTGTGTACTGCCACATTGATTGGGACTCTCAACTCTTACGCAATCTTACTCACCTGAGGTTGCGGGACATTCCAGCTAAGTCACGGCGGTCTCTGGATGGACTGCTTGCAGCCTTGTCCAATATTCCAAAGCTAGAGGCACTTGACCTGCATAATGCCTTCATCTCATGTTCAGTCACGGCAGGAGGCAGGAAGACAGTCCTTCCTTCCTTGAAAACCTTGCGGCTGAATGCACCAATGGACGAGGCCGCAGAGTTTTTATCGCAGGTCACCTTTTCATCGTGGATCACACTCCACATGTACGCATTTTGGGAAGAACCAGACGACACCTTGGTAGCCTTCCGCGGACTTCTCCAGGAGATTTCATCTCATTACCCGCCAGCACCGCCAGCACAAACAACGATCCCACTCGTGCGAAATCAAATTCAAGCCCTTCGTATTGATTTCTCGTGCGAGCACCGAGTGCAAGGTTTTTGCGCAGCCTTGAAGCAAGAAGAGATGAATTTCACTGGCCTTGATCCCATCATCGACCTCGAATTCAGCTGGGACGCTCTCTACTACGATGCATATGAACAGGTTGCGCCATCTCTGCTGGGGTCGCTGCCAATTCAGCAACTTATCACTCTCCAAGTTATTGGAAGAGGGCTCTCCGACGTCTCGACGGAAGTCTGGGCTCAAACGTTTGGGACTGTTCCAACGCTTCAATCTGTTTTCGTCAGTGTCGATGTTGCATCCTTCACAGAGGGACTGATGCATGGAATCGACGATACAACTGACGGCGGTATTGGGTCGGCGTCATTACCCTTCCCTGCACTTTCCTCTGTCTCATTCCATAATGTTGCCGAGGACGATCCTGATGACGAGAACAACTATCCCTGGGCGGAATGGCTTCGAGACACACTCCTGAGGAGCCTTGATATCCGGAGCAAGTTTGGCAGCAATATCTGTGATCTGAAATTCTTTGACTGCCCGTCAGTTACAGAGGCCAATCTCGTCATGCTCGGACAACTGGTGGAGAACGTGGCCGAGTCAGACTTGAATTTCAAGCTGCGAGATTCGAGCACAAAGGCAGTTGGAGAAACAGCTAGC
>Ga0247742_10002359_pt1 | contig 12383 bp, 9 predicted proteins | sample UWRJL208509C2_FD_180944 | JGI IMG/M metagenome (GOLD analysis project Ga0247742, IMG submission 180944) | Plant litter microbial communities from Arlington Agricultural Research Station in Wisconsin, United States - UWRJ-L208-509C-2 | ecosystem: Environmental > Terrestrial > Plant litter >... | reverse complement strand
TATCGCGCTACAACATCACCAGGCCGCATAGCTACAACGACTATCGGTCACCAGTCGCCAGGGAGAAGCTGGTGGCGTGAAACCTTAATCGGTGTCCAAGATTACTTGACCAGTTCAAGCCAGCTCCTACAGTTGGGCGGTGTAGTGGCTGAAATTCCAACCACATACAGCTCCCCCAGGGGGCCTAGTTCAATCCTTTCCTGCGCTGCGCTTCCTCCCGCACCGCCGGAATGATCCACCGCCCGTAATCCACGGTGTCATACAGCGGGTCGTAGCCCCGGTTGAGGAAGGTCGTCACGCCCAAGTCGACGTAATCCAGCAACGCCTGGGCCACGGTTTCCGGGGTGCCGACCAGTGCGGTGGTGTCGCCGTAGGCGCCGACGGCCGTGGCGGTGGGCATCCACAGCGCGCGGTCGTGGCGGTCGCCCAGGGCGGCGGCGGCCAGCAGGCGTTCCGAGCCGGTGCCCTTGATGCGTTTCTGCCACGGGCTGCCGGCCGCAAACTGCGGGTTGGCCTTGATCTGCTGCAGGATCTGCTCGGCGCGTTGCCAGGCCAGTTCCTCCGTGGCCCCGAGGATCAAGCGCACCGACAGACTCACCCGCGGCGCGGCAACCCCGGCCGCCGATGCCGCCGCCTTGAGTTTGGCAATCTGCTCTGCCACGCCACTCAACGGCTCGCCCCATAGCGCATACAAATCCGCATGCTTGACCGCGATCTGATAGGCGATGTCCGAAGACCCGCCGAACGAAATCGGGATGTGTGGCTGCTGCAGCGGCTTGACCGGTGAAAACGCGCCCTTGATGTTGAAGTATTGGCCCTCGAAATCGAACGGCTCCTCGGCGGTCCAGGTGCGCCGCACGATCTCCAGGTATTCATCGGTGCGTTTGTAGCGCTCGGTCTTGTCCAGCAGGAAGTCGCCTTCCTGCGGCTCGGCGGTGATGCCGGTAATCGCGTGCAGGCGGATGCGTCCGCCGCCGGTGGTGTGGTCCAGCGTGGCAAAGGCGCGTGCGGCGACCGTCGGCGCGGTGAGGCCTGGGCGGTGGGCGATCATGAAACCCAGGCGCTCGGTGTGGGCCGCCGCATAGGCGGCGATCTGCAGGCTGTCGGCGCTGCCGGGACCGCTGGCGATCAGCACGCGGTCAAAGCCCGCGTGCTCGTGGGCGCGGGCATGGTGGCGGATGAAGTCGAGGTCGAAATCCGGGCTGCGAACGCCACGGGTTTCGGACCATTGGCGCGGGAAAATCATGCCGACAAATTCAATGGACATGGAAGGCTCCGGTGGTGGATCAGAATTGATAGTCGACCTGGGCCAGCAAGGTGCGGCCAGGCATGGGTTGTAAAAAGGTGTTGGTGGAACCGGCCAGGCCGCTGACGAAGTTCAGCTCGTTGGTCAGGTTCAATACGCGCAACGTGGTGCTCCACTGCGGCTGGCGGTAGTACAGGGCGAGGTCGAGGTTGTATTCGTCGGGAATCTTTACCGTCTTGCTCAGGTTCAGGTACCAGCTGCTGGTCCACCAGCCGGAGAGTTCGGCACCGAAGCCCGAATCGAAGCGATAGTCCACATAGCCACTGGCGGTGTACTCGGGAATCTGCACCGCGTCGTAGCGCCCGGATGGCCGCTGGTTGAGGCTGTTGTTATCGCCAAACACCGTGCCGTTGTCGGCAATGAACCCGGCGGAGGCGAAGCCGGCCTGGGAGGTGAACTCGTTGTAGGCACTCAGCTTGGACAGGTTCAGGCCGCTGCGCAGGTGGTCATCGGGTTGATAGCGCACGGTGGCTTCCACGCCCTTGATCTGCAGGCGCGCGATGTTGTTATTGCTGTCGGGAGACTGGTCACGGGCCTGCTTGAACGCGGCCAGGGTCATGAACAGCTGGTTGGGCAGCGCCTCGACCTTCACCCCGACTTCATGCAGCACGCTCAGGCTCTGGAACGCCAGTGGGTTGAGCTGGTTGGCACCGGTGCCGCTGCCCCATCCCAGGCCGTTGGAAAAGAACCCGGTGTTGACCGCCAGCGAGCGATCGAAGGTGTAGTACAGCGTGGTGTTCTCGGTCGGTTTCACATACGGGCTGACCTGGAAGGCGAAGAGCCGATAGTTGTCGCTGTCCTTGCGCTTGTTACCGCCTGCGAGCACGAACGGGTTGTCGATCTCGGCGTCGATCCAGCTGCGGCTGGCGCCGATGTTCAGGCCTAAATAATCGCCGAACTTGAGGTTGTGCTGGCTGAACAGGGTCTGGGTGGACCAGGTGCTTTCAGCGGTGTAGGGCGCCACGGATTCCGCATACAGCCCGTGCCCGGCCGGGTACATCGCCGCCAGGTTGAGCCAGCCGTAATAGTTGGAGTACTGCGGCACGCCGGGCTGGCCGATCCACGCGCCATTGCCGCCGGCCGGGTTGCTGGCGTCGAGGCCGAGCAGGTCGCCGGGGTTCTTGCCCGAGGGATTTTGCGTCAAGTCATAAGCGTTGATGGTCGAGCCGAAGCTGTTGTTGGCGGCAATCGACTGATTGAATTCGCGGCGGTAGATCAGGCCGGTATTGCTCTCGTCGCGCAGGGTCCAGCCACCGAGTTGGGTTTCATTGCGCGAGCGGAATTCGAAACGGTTGTCGAAAATATTGTCTTTGGACTGCACCTGGAACGCGCCGACGGCATCGGTGATGTCCCTGGAACGCTGGTAGAACGTGCTGTTGGCCACAGTGATGGTCGGCGACAGGTCAGCCTCGATACGCAATTGCGTGGTAAAGCGCCGCGAGCTGCTTTCGTCTTCCTTGCGTTGCCCGACCTGGGACGACAGCGACTGCTCGCCATTGCCGGCCAGCGTCGGGTCATACACCCAGCCGCGCAGGCTGCCGGGGCTGGCCTGGGTGTTGGGCGAGGCGGTCTGGAAGCTGCCGTCGACCACGCTGTATTGGCCCTGGGCATTGCGCTGGCGCTGCACCCAGCCAACGGTCGGTGCGTCGGCGGCGCCGGAGGCCAGCACGGGTGACCACAGGGTGTTGCCGTTCTGGAAAATCGGCGTGGCCCGGCCGGCGTAGTACTTGCCGTGATCCACCAGGTCCTGGGTCGCGCGGTTCCAGCCGTGGGTGATGTTGTAGTCGTAGTAGTTGTCGTAGCTGGCGTTCCAGTCCACACGCACGTTGTCGTTGCGCCAGGCCAGCGCGCCGTAGAATGCGTCGAAGTTGTTGTCGACGTTGTCGTAGAAGTCCTGCTGGCGCTGCTTGGTGATGCTCACGCGGTACGCCAGGTTGTCACTCAGCGGGCCGGTGTTGTCGATGCTGAACTTGTTGGCGCTGCGCGAGGTGCCGTCCGGAACCCACGAACCCAGCTCGCCGCTGAGCTTGGTCTTGAACTCGGTGAAGTTGGGCTTCTTGCTCAGGTAGTTGACATAGCCGCCGCTGCCGGACACCGACCCGTAGGTGACCGAGGACGGGCCGGCGACGATATCCGCGCTTTCATAGGCGTTGAAGTTTGCCGGGTGACGCACGCCATAGGCGCGCTGGCCATCCTGGAAGATTTCCGAGCCCTGGGCCCGGAACTGCGGGGCGATCCCGGCGTTCTGGCCGCCGCCGCGGGTAATCCCGGGCGCGTATTTGACCAGGTCGTCGGCACTGTGGATCGAGCCGTTGGCCAATTGCTCGGCATTCACCTGCACCACCGAGCGCGGAGTGTCGAGCACACTGGCTTCAATACCGCCGTACACCGAGGTCGGTGGGCGAGTGGGCAGGGCGTCGTCATCCGACTCGCTGCTACTGGCCTGCACCGTGACGGTCTGCAGTTGAGTATCGGCGGCAAAGACCTGCAGCGGCAGGCTTGCGGCCAGCAGCAGGGGTAAACGCAAGGCGATAGCGTGCATGGCAGAAATGCCTCCTGTCGAAAATTGGATCAATGCGGTGTGCCCTTGCAGGCGCCCGGCTTGCCGGCGATGAGGGCTTCACGCCTGGCCTCGGCCTGACGGACGTCATCGCCGGCAAGCCGGCTCCTACAGGGATAGGCGGTGTCAGTGATTCAGGCGGTGTCTTTGAGCCAGAGCTTCTCGAAGCGCCAGGTGCTGAACAGTGACTCTTCCGATTGCGCACCACCGACGCGGGTGGACACGCTGTCGAGCAGGTCGGCGTAGCCCCAGATCAACATGCCGCCGCGCTCGTACTGGATTTGCTGCACCTGATGCACCAGGGCCTTGCGTTTTTCCAGGTCGGGTTGGGCCATGGCGGCGAGGAACAGTTCGCTGAACTGCGGGTCGTTGAAGTGGGTCTTGTTCGACACCGCGAACGGCGCATCCGTGTGAATCGCACTGGCCAGGAACGGCGCGCCGATGCTGCCGCCGGTGCTCAGGGTCCAGTCGTTTTTCAGCGGGCCCTGGAACGTCGCCAGGTCCACCTGCTTGACCTTGAGCGTCACGCCGATGCGCCTGGCTTGTTCGGCCAGAACCAGCGCCGAACTCAAGCCAGGGCCCGGGGTGGTGATCAGCTCCACCTCGAGGTTTTCCTGGCCGGCGTCCTTGAGCAATTGCGCCGCGCGTTGCGGGTCGTGGGCGCGCGGGCCGAGGTCGTGGTTGAAGGTCGGGTCGCTGGGCGCATACAAATCGTTGGCCACGCGGCCCTGGCCGTTGAGCGCACGGCGCACCAGTTCCTCCCGGTCGGCCATCAGGCGAAACGCCTCGCGCACGCGCGGGTCGTTGAACGGCGGTTTGTCCAGGTTCATGTCGAAGGACAGCCAGTTGCCGGTCACCGACTTGATTACCTGCAGGCGTGGGTCCTTTTGCAGGATCGGCAGTTGCTCGGTGGGCATCACGTTGGCCATGTCGATCTGCCCGGCGCGCAGGGCCGCGAGGCGTGAGACCTGGTCCTTGAAGTCGATGATTTCCAGCTCGTCGGCGTAGGGCTTGCCGTCCTTGTAGTAGTTGTCGAAACGGGTGAACAGCGAGCGCTGGCCGGGGGTAAAGCTTTTCAGTTTGTAGGGGCCGGCGCCCACCGGGTTGGTGACCGGGTGATAGTCCACGGGCACGATGCCGCCAAAGTTGACCCAGGTTTCCGCCAGCGGCATGTAACTGCGTCCGTCACGAAAGCCCAGGCGCACGGTGCGGTTGTCGAGCTTGACCAGGTTGTCGCGGTCCACCCAGTGCAACAGCGCTGCATACGGCGAGGCGAGTTGCGGATCGGTCAGGCGCCGGATCGAGAAGATCAGGTCATCGGCATCGATGGTCTTGCCGTTGTGGAACTCCAGGCCCGGACGCAGGCGCAGGGTCCAGGCGCTGGCGTCGGCATTCGGCTCGGCGAATTCGGCCAGCGCCAGGCGCGGCTGCATCTGCTCGTCCCATTCCCATAGCTTGCTGTACAGCGCGAAGCCGCGGACGATACCGCTGCCAATCGGCTTGTGCGCGTCGAGGTTGCCACTCTGGTTGCCGTCGAGAATCCCCAGGCGCAGGCGTCCGCCGTAGCGTGGCTGGTCGTTACCGGCGACCGCGCCGGGTGTATCGCTGGGGCCGCAGCCCGCCAGCAGCAGGCCGCCGCCGACGGTTGCGCTGTAGCCGAGAAAGTCCCGGCGGCTGAGCAGTAAGGTCATGGCGTCAGGCCCCGCCATTGGCCGAGTGCAGTTCGCGCACCGGCTCCTGTGTGCGGCTCAGTTCGACCCGCTCGCTGCGAAAGTGCGGGAGGATATGCTCGCCGAGGCGATAGGCTTCTTCCAGATGCGGGTAGCCGGCGAGGAAGAACAGGTCGATGCCGATGCTGTTGTACTCGCGAATCCGCGCCACCACGTTCTCGTAGCTGCCCACCAGCGCGCAGCCCGGCGGAATGCCGATATAGCCGAAGCCGGTCCACACATTGGGGTGAATGAAGAAGTCGTCGAAGCCCTGCGCTTCGTTCTTCTCGGCAAAGCCATGCTCATAGCTCAGTTTGCGCGCGGTGCGCAGCCCGGCATGCGCGGCCACGGCCTTGACCGCGCCACGGGCGATGCCTTCGTCGAAGAAGCGCTTGGCCTCGGTGCGGGCCAGGTCTTCGGTCTCGCGCGTGATCACGTCGATCGACAGGCCGAAGCGAATGTCGGTGCGTCCCCACTTGAGGGCGCGCTGGCGCAGGTCGGCGATCAGCGCGGCGATTTCATCCGGGTGCTCGGCGCGCATCAGGTAGAAGTCGGCGTGCTTGGCAGCGAACTCGCGGGCCGCAATCGACGAGCCGGCGGTGCAGATCAGCGGCAACTGGGCCTTCTTCAGCGGCCCGCGCAGGCCGCCGCCATCGGCTTTGTAGAATTTGCCGTCGTAGTGGAAGGTCTCGTTGTGCCAATAGCCCTTGACCACGTCCATGAACTCGGTGGCGCGCGCGTAGCGTTCATCGTGGTCGCTGTAGTCGCCGACCTGGCGCTGGATCGCGTCCGAGCCGCCGTTGATGATGTTCCAGACCAGCCGGTTGCCGGTGGCGCGCTGGTAGGTGGCCGCCTGCTGCACGGCCACCCACGGGGTGTAGTGGTAGGGCTGGAACGCCGTGACGAACTGCAAGGTGCGGGTCTCGCGGGCGAGCAGCGAGCAGACCGTCCAGGGTTCTTCACCGGTCGGCGCGTTGACCATCAACGCACCGCCGAACTGGTTGATCTCGGCCGCCTTGGCGATCTGTCCCAGGTAGTCGATATAGGTGAAGTGGTCGCCCACGCTGAACCCGGACACTGCGCCAGTGCTGTTGGCGCCGCCGCGATGCCAGTCGCCACGGTTGCGTGGATCGCCGGGCAGGAACTGGGTTTCGCCGTGCAGCGGCAGGCGGGTGAAGAATTCGATGCTCATGCAAGCCTCCTGCTTATTGCGCGCTCGGGGCGCACACCGGGGTAATCGGCTGGTCGTTGATGACCTTGTGGGCAAACGGGATCGAGTCCTTGAGCGACGCATTGACCGTGGCGCTGTGGCCCAGGCCCTTGTACAGGTGGCCTTCGACGATGGAGCCGGCGTTGCAGGCGTCCTGCATCAGCTTGACCTGGGTGGCGGCAGCGGGGGTGGTGTCTTCGGCGCCGGTGCCGATGAAGATCGGCTTGGAGGTCTTCAGGGTCGGGTAGGCGATTTGCGCGAGCCACGGCGCGAGTTGCTTGCCCTTGTAGTCTTTCTTGGTGTTGGCAATGCTCAAGCCGAGGCCTTCGACGTCGCCTTCCAGGGCAAACAGGCAACTGGTGCGCGCCTGTTCGAACAGCGGCAGGGCCTTGTCGGTGTAGAAGTCGGCCGGGTTGATGCTCGGGTCGTATTGCTGGGCCGCCAGCAAGGTGTAGAAACCGTAGGCCAGGGTCGGGTCGACTTTGTTGCGCACTTCTTCACTGGGGTTCTTCGCGTAGTCGAGGGTGTAGATCACGCCGGTGCCCACGCTGCCCTTGACGCCCAGGTTCGGCGCATAGGTGGCGGCATAGGCTGCGGCCGCAAAGGCCCCGGCACCGCCCTGGGACTGGCCGACGATCAAGACTTTATCCGCCAGCCCCGGCACATCGGCGACCACCGCCTTGGCGGCGTCGAGAATGCCGTAGGCCGCCATGCGGCTGTTGAGCAATGGATGGCCGCCGGGCACGCCGAGGCCTTGATAGTCGGTGGCGACCACGGCAAACCCTTCTTCCAGCCAGCGGTTGAGGTAGGTCACATCGCGGTAGGAGCGACCTTGCCAGGACGGCGCGCACACGTCCGCCACGCCTACGGTGCCGTGGCCCCAGCTGACCACGGGCCAGCCGCCGGCCGGTGCCTTGCCCTTGGGCAGGAAGAGTGCACCGGAGACCACGATTGGCGTCTTGTTATCGATGCCATCGGTGGAGGTGTACAGAATGCGTTGGGCACTGGCGGCGTTTGCCAGGCTCAGGGTCTTGTCCAGCGGTTCGCTGCGCAGCAGTTTGCCGGGGGTGGCCGGAATGACTTTTTCCCAGGTGTAGAACGCCGAGACGCGGCCATCGCCTTGCAGCGGGTCGGGCTTGGGGGCGTGCACGTCGGCGGCGAAGGCGCTCATGGACAAGGCCAGTACGCTGAGACCGAAGGCGAAGGAGTGCGGCAGTTTCATCAGTCATTTCCCTATCAAGGATTAGTGCTGACCTGGCCACGCAGGGCCGGCCAGTAGTCGGTGAGTTTCAGGTCGATCAGGGCCTGGTTGGTGAAGCCGGTGGCCAGTGACGGGCCGATGTCGTAGGTGTCGCGAATCAGGTGGTTGGCCAGCGCGTAGGCGGTCAGCGCCTGGTAGTGGGCCTTGAGTTGCGCGTCGCTTTTCGGTGCCCAGCGGTCTTTCCAGGCCACCGGGTCGTTCTGGTCGTCGCGGCGCAGCACGCTCTCGGCGGTGCCGGCGCGCGAAGACAACTGGTAATAGGCGTCCTGGTTCTGCGGCTGGGAAATCCACCACGCCGCCTTGACCCACGCGGTGGCGAGCAATTGGGTGATGTCCGGGTTCTGTTGCACAAACGCGTCGGTGCCCCACAGGTCCGAGACCAGGCGCCAGTCGTTGCTGCCTTGCTTGGTCGACCAGATGATCTTGCCCACGCCTTTGTCTTCCAGGGCGTAGGCTTCGCTGAGCAGTACGGCCGCATCGACCTTGCCGGCCGAGACCGCTGCGGCGCCGACCTGCGGGTTGAGGTTGGCGATCTTGAAGTCGTCGAGTTTCAGGCCCTTGCTGGCCAGGAAGTTGCTGAAGGCGAACTCCCAGGGACGGCCACGGTGCAGCGCCAGGCGCTTGCCCTTGAGGTCTTCGATGGTCTTGGCGCTGGAGCCTTCGGGCACCACCAGGTAGATGTTGTTGCCGCTGCCCCCGGGCACGATCAGCTTGCCCGGCACACCGCCGGCACCGGCGATGACGGAAGGCAGGTCGCCGCGCACGGCGAAGTCCAGGCTGTTGTTGCTGAAGCCCTCGTTGATCTGTGGGCCGGCGCCGGCGTGGGGCAGGGCGATCCATTCCAGCTTGACCCCGCGCTCGCGCAGTTGTGCTTCAAGCCAGCCCTCCTCGATCACGCGCCCGGCGATGCCACCAAACACCGGTTTACCGCCTTGGGTGTAGGCGACGATGGCGATTTTCACCGAGGTCGGAGCGGCGTGGACGGTGCTGATTGCAAGTACCCCGAACAGCGCCGCGATGGTCTTGCGCCAAAGGTTTTTCATGGGCGTTCTCCCTACCTGAATTGACAACCCCGGTAGGAGCCGGCTTGCCGGCGATGCGGCCCTTGAGCCTTGCAGCGCCTGAAAAGACGCTATCGCCAGCACGTCGGCTCCCGCACGGAGATCGTGTTGGGAGGGACAGAGCAGATTGCATGCCAGCCAGCGAAAAAAGCGCTCTAGCCCGCGTGCTGCAAGGCCTGCAGCGTTTCGTCGAAGGGTGGCTCGAAAGGCTTGTTGCTGATGGGCGAACACGCAAGTGCTGGCCGGTTGCTGCTCCAGCAGCAGTGCCAGGTGTCGCTGCTGGTATATTCGATCAGGGAATATATAAATATTAATTAATAATTAAATGGTCTAGAAAACTTCATGCACTATTGAGCACGCGCTTTTACTGCCAGGAATGCACCATGTCGCTGATCACCCATCCCAACGCCCGTGAATTGACCAAGTCGGTGCGTGCCACCGTGCTGGTCTTCAAGGACCCGCGCTCGCAGGAATTGCTGGCGCGTATCGAGCGCCTCGCGCCCAGCGAGGCCAACACCTTGATCATTGGCGAGACGGGCACCGGCAAGGAATTGGTCGCGCGGCACATTCACAATTTGAGTCGACGCGGACGCGAGCCCTTTGTCGCGGTGAACTGCGGTGCCTTCGCCGAAACCCTGGTGGAGAGCGAACTGTTCGGCCATGAAAAGGGCGCGTTCACCGGGGCTACCACGCACAAGGCTGGCTGGTTTGAAGCAGCGAACGGCGGCACATTGTTCCTCGATGAAATCGGCGACCTGCCATTGAACATGCAGGTGAAATTGCTGCGCGTATTGCAGGAGCGCGAGGTGGTGCGCCTGGGGTCGCGAACGCCCATCCCGATCAACGTGCGGCTGGTGGCGGCGACCAACGTCAACCTCGCGGACGCGGTAGTGGCGGGGCATTTTCGTGAGGATTTATTTTACCGTTTGCACGTCGCGACGATCCGCCTGCCACCGCTGCGCGAACGCCCCGGTGACATCCTGCCGCTGGCCGAATTCTTCCTCGAAGAGCACTGCCAGCGCCTGGGCTACAACCGCGCCAGCCTGAGCCTGGAAGCCGAGCGCAAAATGCTCGAACACAGCTGGCCGGGGAATATCCGCGAGCTGGAAAACGCCATTCACCACGCCTTGCTGGTGTGCCGCAACCAGCGTGTGCAACCGGCCGATCTGCACTTGGTGGACATGCGTTCGTCGGGCATTCGCCAGGACGAAGCCAACCATGCGCCGCCGGCCATCAGTGGCCCGGTCGACCTGGAAAGCGCACTCAACGCGCTGTTCGAGCAAAACATTCCAGACCTCTACGAACACATCGAAGAGACCATCTTTCGCGCGGCGTATCGCTACTGCCACGGCAACCAGTTGCAGACCGGGCGCCTGCTCAACATCAGCCGCAATATCGTGCGCGCGCGGCTGGAGAAGATCGGCGAACTGGGCAAGCCTGCGCTGCTCGACGGCCAGTAAACCGGGTGTTAGCGTTTCGAGCTTCTCTGATCTGTAGAGGGCTCGACATTGATCCGACTGACCGATTACATCGCCGATATTTCCCGCTCCGCACTGGCCCCCTGGGCCGACCTGTCGCCCTGGGCGCTGGTGACCCAGGCACCTGCGGTGGTTCGCCAGTTGCTGGCCGACCTGCCGGCTGACGACTACAGCGTGCAAGGCGAAATTGCTATCCACCGCAGCGCCACCGTCGAACCGGGCGCCTTGCTCAAGCCGCCGCTGATCATTGGCGCCGATTGCTTTATCGCCAGCGGCGCACTGCTGCGCGGTGGGTGTTGGCTGGATGCGCACTGCATCATCGGCCCGGGCGCCGAGTTGAAAACTTCCTTCGTGTTCAGCGGCAGCAAGCTGGCGCACTTCAACTTTGTCGGCGATTCGGTGCTCGGCCACGGTATCAACCTGGAGGCGGGCAGCATCGTCGCCAACTACCGCAACGAGCGCGACGACAAGGAAGTGCAGGTGCGCGTTGCAGGCCTTTTGCAGCGCACCGGGTGCGAGAAGTTCGGCGCGTTGCTCGGTGACCAATGCCGCATCGGTGCCAATGCAGTGCTGGCCCCGGGGGCGGTGTTGGCGCCTGCCAGCGTGATTGGGCGCGGGCAGGTGTTCGACGCCGAGGCGCCGATATAAACGCGAGGTTGAAAAGATCGTGGTGTCGCGGCGGGATATTAATTAGAATGAATCTCATTTGAGACATAATCGCGCCCGTGCAGGTTGCTCGCCATGAATGATGCTGTTGTCCCTACGCACGCCCCCGAACTGACTTTGTCGTGCCTGTACCGCGAGCATCGCAGTTGGCTCGAAAGCTGGCTGCGGCGGCGCCTGGGCAATGCCTGGGATGCAGCCGACCTGAGCCAGGACACGTTCCTGCGGGTGCTTGCGAGTGCCCAGCCGATCGCGCAGATGCAGGAACCGCGGGCTTACCTGGTGACCGTCGGCAAGCGCCTGCTGGTGAATTTTCATCAGCGCCGCAGCCTCGAACAGGCCTACCTGAATGCCCTGGCCACTTTGCCCGAAGCCTGTGTTCCGTCGCCCGAACAGCGCTGGCTGGTGCTGGAAACCCTGCAGGCCCTGGATGAATTGCTTGATGGCTTGCCGGCCGTGGTCCGCCGCGCGTTCTTGTGGAGCCAGCTTGAGGGCCTGGGGTATCGCGAGATCGCCGAGCGCCTGGCAGTGTCCGAGCGCACCGTGAAGCGCTACATGGCCCAGGCTTATGAACATTGCCTGCTGGTGGAGCTGTGAACCGTGACGTCGCGCGTGCGGCCGCCCAGTGGCTGGCACTGCTGGAATCCGGCGCCGCCACCGAGCGTGATCACGCCGCCCTGCAGCACTGGCGCGACAGTCATCCCCAGCACGAACAGACCTGGCAGCGCGCGCAAAGCCTGCGCCAGCGCTTCAGTGAATTGCCCCAGGCACTGGCCATGGCCAGCCTCGATCGCCCGCAACCGGGGCGTCGCGCCGTTCTCAAGCGCGCATTGGGTGTGGCGGCGCTGGTGCCGGCGGCCTGGCTGATCAGCCGCCAGTTGCCCCTCGACGCCTGGCGTGCCGACCTGCGCACCGCCACCGGCGAGCGCAAGCGCCTGCCACTGGCGGACGGCGCCAGCCTGCAGCTCAACACCGCGACGGCAGTGGACGTGGACTTGGCGCAACGCCGCGTGACCCTGGTCGACGGCGAACTGGCGCTGACGGTGCCGGGTACGGCAGCGCTGACCATGGACACCCGCTATGGCCAATTGCGCGTCAGCCAGGCCGAGGTGTGTGTGCGGCAACTGGCCATAGC
>Ga0247742_10002357_pt1 | contig 12386 bp, 14 predicted proteins | sample UWRJL208509C2_FD_180944 | JGI IMG/M metagenome (GOLD analysis project Ga0247742, IMG submission 180944) | Plant litter microbial communities from Arlington Agricultural Research Station in Wisconsin, United States - UWRJ-L208-509C-2 | ecosystem: Environmental > Terrestrial > Plant litter >... | reverse complement strand
ATCTTAGAGCAAGCTAAAATAGAAATCAAGAGCAAGAAACGCACCAGTCACCATGGGGGAATACGAGGATATTGGCTGCGTACTTGTGCCCTCCAACATGTCCCACTGCGCTCACTTCGATATTTTTTGCAAGACTGGACGTGCTTTCGCGCACAGCACGCACGAGGGCATCGTATACTTGTTTCCCCCTCTCCCCACATCGACAGTCTCGTGCCCCATGTGTGCAGACGTAGAGATGGGCTGTTGTCGATGTTAACTCGGTGACTGGGCCATTTAAATAGTTGGAGATCCGTCCTTCAATGTCATCAAGATTCTCCAGAGAGACATATGGAATATCCAGCCTTCCACCTCGCTGCGAAAACACAGTGGCTCCTTGTTTATCACTGGCAGTAGATAGCTTTCCTCCGCCTTCTGTGTAGGAAAAGTTGACCATGCCACCCCATTTTGCTGCACGCAGAAGCAATTCTCGGGATAGAGCGGTATGATGGACTGATGGAAATGTTGAAGGCGGCTTAGGAGAGTGAAGAAAAATGTAACATCCCAAAGGTTTTACAGTCCCCTCCAGTCCGAGTCGGCCTTCGTAATATGGTTTTACGTCCGAGAACATTCGTTTGGTTATTGAGAATATACGTGGGTGCTGCCGCCAGCACCGGCGCGCAAGGAGAGGTCCAAGCATAGTCTAGCGTTGTCCGAGAGTCAAGAAAAGTGCAGAATGGCGGTGGGCCATTTGACTTTTGAAAGCTGGGAACAAGTCGGAAATCTCTGTCAGCTTCGTCACGAACCGTCACTTCACGTGCGCGCATGTCACTGTCACATCAAGGTCCAAGTTCAACTTACTATTACTATTACTTAGATGCTACCATCCACATTTTGGCCAGGGTTTATATACTCGCCTCCATTCTTGGGCTGAGGAAAGAATGCTGTGGGTTCATGAACTCCACCAACATAACGTTCTCAACCTGATCTTTTGTCTTAGGCCAGCCACTACTGATGAGCTTCTCTTTGATAGCATGCGAGCTGGGGATCTCCTGCGATACTCTCGTGTTTCTTCACAAACACAAGATGCGGTTCAATCTTACATCAGAAGAACCTTCAGATTGGAAAGGATTCTCGCCCCTTACTTCAAGTCGGAAGACGAGATTCTCCAGTTTCGTTTCTTCCAACAGCGTACTGGGATGATACTGTCAGGTTCCAGCGCTCTTCAATTCTTTGATCGCACGGACTACCCCGAATCGGACCTGGACTTATACGTGCCAATTGACTATGCGAAGCCTATCGCAGCGTGGCTGAAGAATATGGGTTACCAACTCATCTCCCCCTTGCTCGCTCCTGACCAGACTATGGAGACTTGGATTGACGAAATATTCGATCTTCACCCCATGGTTCTGGATTTCGATCACACGGGATTTCGCGATACTCAAGGCTATGAACGTTCCTTCCGTGTCGTGAACCTTGTGAGGGGAGACTCCACGCGTAAACTGCAACTCATCATCACGTTCGGATCGCCCCTTCAATCCGTTCTCAGATTTCATTCAAGTGAGTTTCATTGCACCTTCGAAGCTATTATTTTTAAATCATCGCAGCATGTGTTATGAACTTCATTACGCACGACAAGGCATATTGTCTCTACCCTTTGGGTACTCTTCAGGAACGTCGCGCTGTGATCACCACCGGCCTGTCAGAAAACGATCCAGTAATGCACAAATATGCCGACCGAGGATGGACCATGATTGGCCAGACTACTCCTGACATGATGAACGAGCACTCTGCATTCGCCCCCGGAACGCGGCGTGTAGGTGACTCAAGATGCTGGACTTTACCAATCCTCCCAATACTTGATTACTCTAAACCCACACGCAACATGGTAGAAGCAAACACCTGGAAACTAAGACATTTTGCAGCCCAGGAGCCTGAGATTCACTTCAAGGTTCTTGTTGGACCGGATTTGGAACACACCTACTTGGTCTCGGACTCGCGCTTGCAAGATTATCTCTCCCTCACTTTCAATGATGACGAAATTTCACCCGAAGAAGAAGAGTAAGTCCTGGTCTTCAACATTTCTCTGTTGCCACTGACCGGGTTGATAGGCAGCATGCCGAGTTTCGAGATGAATACCTTGAAACGTTGGTCAAACACTACATGAATGAGCAGAACCCAGGACTTGCGGGCCCAGAATGATGAATCCCCAAATTTACGGCACTTGATCCATGAACGAACTTGAAGCACAATATACAGGGATATGATTGATATATGTAAAATACAAATGTGTTGACGGACTGACAATAACAATATAACGAACAAGGTGCATGGCAATGATACCCAGATCGCTCTATCTAGGGAAGTCATAAACATCGTCGATCGGCTCCATCTTGACTCTAGGCTCTGGACCTCGGACCCGTTCCTTGCCTGTTCCATACAGAGGTGGACGAGCATCCCGACGAATATCCTGACGCCGCTGCAACTCCGGCGAACCATGAGCAGAGGTGCTGTTCCCATGGCCAATATTCAAACCTCTGGTCGTCATCTTCGACACCTCCACGAAAGCATCAAATAAGCTCGGAACCACAAATGGATGCCGACACTCCCGCTTTACATCCTCTAACGCACGCTGGGTTTCCTCTCGCAGCCCCCGTTCCTCGTCGAGTATCCTCCGCAACTCCCCTCCTTCTCGCTGTTCCTCATAAATCGACCTCCTCAAGTCCACTTCTTTCCGTCGTTCCTCATCAAGTATTCTTCTCAGTGCATCTCCCTCGCGCCTTTCCTCATCAAGCATCCTCATAACCTCACCTCTTTCCCATCGCTCCCGCGCAAGATCCTCCTCAATAGTTTGCAACTTCCTCTTGAGCACATTGACCTCGTTGTCCTTTGATGATTGCTCCGCTCGGCGTCTCTCCTCCAACTTCTCCAATGCAGATGCGAGATCCGCAATTGATCCAGGTGGTAGGCTCGATATGAGAGCAGAAGCAGGGGCGGGTGGTAAAAGCACAACTTGTGGCTCCTGCTTGGCCGGAATATCCCATCGAGACGAGGTCCACGAAGAGGTGGTTCGTTGTGCAGTAGCATGTGAGTCTGAACGTGCAGTGGACGGAGGAGTAGGCAGGGAAGGTGGCTAACAACACAATCAGTAAACAACACGAAGTCGGGGCATAGCGCTAGCACCTCTCGTAGTTGGGGGTTCTTCAAACCAGGGATGATTTCTTCATCGGTAACACTGGGCTGTGGCCCGATCAGGTCCGTGGACTACAAACGACATCAGCTAGGAAAGTCGTATGCAAAGTTCAACCCACTAAGTCTCTGAGGAATGAGTTTACAACATTATCCGATGCATCGGGCTTCTTGTTGCTGCTGGTGGCAATCGAATTGGCCGAACCGTAACTACTGCTCGGTCTCTGAACAATATCAGTACTTAAATTGATTAAGATATTGTCATACGTACCTGAGGTAGATGGAAGGTTCCTGAATGAGTTTTAGCCACCTTCAGTGGTCGGGATGTGTCTTCATGAGGTGTCGGTGGAGAGTCATAGCTAGCGTCCAAAACCTGGGTATATGGGTTTGTTTGACTGCGGAAGGTATTTTCAGGCGCAGAATGTTGAGGATAAGACCGTTTCAGAGTCTTGATATCGTATGGTCTGAACGCGATGTGTCAGATAATGAGCTGCAAAGTTTAACCATGTCACCCCACCCTTGCTTCAGAGTTAAGGTCGAACTGTTGGCTCACGAATCAGATTGAGGACCTTTGCAAGCTCGACGAGAAAAAATACATCGAGAGCTCCTTCAGCTTATCATCCAAAGTTCGCTGAAGCTCAGGCGTTTGAGGCAGGGCTTTTGAGACAACGTGCTTGTGTAAAACCTGACATCCTTATGTTAGCTCGTGCACACCATAAGAATAACATGCGTACCCCATTTCGCTGTGTTTCGGGCCAGAAACATTCGACGGATCCATGCGACAGAAAATTGGTGTTCTCGCGCTTTGGATGTGGCAACTTCAATGCCAGGATGTCGTCCCGGAAGACTTTGTCGGATTCTGGCGTGAACTTGGAAAAATATTGGGTGGCCTTGATGCCACCATATCTTATGACAAGCCTAAGTTCCAATGTATTCGACTTCCGTTGATGTGCCATGGTTGCAACCTTGCTATGAAGAGCACTCGCGAGCGATGAATGTGGAAGATCGATAGGAACCGCTTTGTCGGCTTGCGAATCACCAAATCAGCACTAGCAACGATTGCTATTGCATTGATGTCTTACACAGAGATAAGACAGGTTAATCGCCTTTACACCTGGTCTCTTCGCGGGTTTCCGAGCGCAAAAGATACAAAGCGTCGAGTGGTTGAAGATTCAAGAACGAGTCCGGATCCGCGTGTCAAATTTGGTGGTCCGAAGCTGACCTCATCCGCCAAGCGTGGTGTAGCAGTCACGTGTACGTACGTGAATTTGTGACGCAGTTAGGCGCCCAGCAGTGGCTGTTAATTGTATAGTGCTATCTCCTTCTGGGCAATGCCAATAAGTGGGTAGATGTCGTTAACAGCCAACTCACCACGTTATCTGCATCTTTCCACACGAGACGACAGCTGCTCGGATAGTGACAGATGGTTTCTTCAGCCAACCCTTGCTTGTGTTCTAGACCCCGGTAGGCCCCGCTCTAGTATTGGATACGGGCTACAATAATAAATTTTAACGCCCAATAATACCATGAAGTTATTGATGAGACCAAGAGATTCTTTTTGGGCGCCATAGATTTCTACCCTTGAGATACTTAGTCTTTCGTTAAGTCGTTGTCCACAAATAAGTCTTCCGTCATATCTTGGGGACCCAGTGATAAAAGCGCTGTACCAATACCTGCGTTTATGGATGAGGCGGAGGCTGGGACGAGCAGTGGACGAGCTATAAACCCGCCGAATGCAGAGGACCAATGAGAACAGTACTTTCGACAACTCGATTGGCCTTTCGTCTTTAAATGGGCCCTCTTCTTGTTTCTTCAGAATTGTGTTAGAAAAAGACGGGCGTCAGGAATAAAATAAAATAATGCACCACCCCCAAGCCCTCCGGTGTAGTATTGAATTTAAGTATCTGACATGTTCTTCGCAACTTTGAGAAGGCTCTCGTGACTTGAAGCCTTTGAACGCGTATTCACCATGCGTTTCGATGGAGGTGGTGTGATTGACAATGTTAATGTAGCTGACTGGTTGGGTTTATCGTATGAACAGGAATGTGTCATTAAACACAACGCCGAGACTGCCTTAGTTGCGAGGCTCTTCAATGATATGAACAAGTGGCTGCAGGTTCAGCGAATGTCTTCGTTGTGCGCACCTTGGCGGCAAGACCCATTGCATGGGGAAGCACTGCTATAGCCAGTCTGAGTTATAATTACTAGTAGCTTGTGTAGGCTAGGTGGCAAACACGGCAGCATAGTAAGAGCGCATGCATATGGTGACGATAAAAAGCGCAGAATGTCTGATAAGAATGATAGGTCTAAATTACAGCGGTTTTCAAAATGGTTAGAACTGGATATAAAAATATATATAATAAATTCGACCCTATGGATTGCGGCTAGTCTTGGTCTCTCTGCTATGCTAGTACTGACAGGCACTACCAATCTAAAAACCTCCCGTCTCGTCGCACATATAAATTTCACATAGTTCTATGATCAACAGCGGCCTCATTTGGTCTCCGAACACCTTTTTAGGGTTAAGGCCGCTGAGATGGGGCTTGAGACCTCACAATGAGGGTCACCGGTACTGCATGAACACCTGGTCGTTGATTTCCTCGGGATTTTGGGACGGGTATGTGCTAGGATCAATCTTGAGTTGAATATAATGATACCCTGATCGCATGGCGAATGTGTGCGTAATGCGAGTCCGGATATTCGTTTTTTCGGGTCTGCAGTGCTGGGACTTTGCAAAGAAAGAGGTGTATAGGTAATACTTAGTGACGATATAACGCGAGCTGAAATTTGTTTCGTCGCGATCAGGGCATATGGCCAAATAATCTTGGGGAGATTCAAGCGTGTGGACGCTAAGGTTGGTCTCTTCCATAGGCGACGGTCACGCGGTGTGTACGTACGGAGATGTGTGACAAACTTGTCGCGTAAAATGTGCTGCAGGTGTAGCTTTGAGCTTACATTGTATCACAGAAAAGCCCAACTTGTGCATCGAGAAGTGGTTAGCATAGGAGTCCAGGTACGTCGATACGTTTATGAGTCGATTTATGAATCTGCGTGTCGTTGGCCCCAGTAGTTAGCGCAAGGACCAACAACGTTCCCATTGGGGAAATTTTCTGAGATCAGATCAGATCATCATGGCTTCGGAAGGGGAAACCTTTCCCCGTTTTGCAGATGGATGGCAATTGTATGTATACTCTATAGATATCCAATTTACTATCTTGCAATATGTTGTGCATTCCGAAATGTCGAGTCTCGACCAATGTGAGTTTCTTCCCTCGGTAAGATTTGACGAGATGAGTATGCACAGTGCGCGATTTGAGGAATTGGGTACAGACGTACTAGTGACCTGCGCGAAGTAGCGAAATGAGCATACATCCTCATCCGCGCTTTTAAGGTTACGAAAACCGATTTAAGGGAGCCTAGGACGATTATTATTAAGGTCAGAAAACCACCTGCCAGTGGTGTGGGAGGGCTGAGTAAGATTGCACATAGCTTTCCCAGCACTCTTCCTCCCTTCCTCCGCCCATTGTACCATGTGAGCATATAAGTTATTCCTTCTTCGATCCTTTAGGTGTAGTTGCATAAAACTTCATCCATATTATCGGAGAGTGAACTCTGGGGAAGAGATTGCGACACTCTTGAGGCTCTCTATGAGAGAACGACCACCTCTATAAGTACGAGAGGCAGTTCATGAATTTAATTGGTGACGACCTTTGGGACGGTAGAACTCAGGAGAGTAATTTATTTTTTGCACGTCCAAACCAATTCTAGAATATGATTCAGAAAGAAGATGGTCTCCGTCAGGGTTGACCTGCTATTTTCCTAATGATATCTTGTGGCAGTTCCTGAAAGATAGGTCATATCGAAGGAGAAGATAAAACAAAAGAATGGTGTACACTTAATCAGTGGCCGCATAGATTGTATACGGCATTATTTGGAGAGGAAAGCGCTCGAGTCGCGCAGGGTAAGTAAATAGTGTACTATTCGGAGTTGAGCGCTAGGCACTGAAAAGAGCGCTCCAAGATTCGAAGTGCTTATAGAACACAAATATGATGCGAGACTCGTAAATATATCCAAAAATGTAATTTGAAGCTCAGTTCCGACCTGTCTCTACTACCTCGTGCGCAGCGAAGGGACGACAGAGCCCTGTGCCAAGCCTAAATATATAGCCAATGATATACCAATAACGAATAATAAAAGATCGAAACATTCACCGCCGTACTTGTGTGACTAACCGTGCACCCCGACTTGTACAACCGTGCAACGATAGATCAAATTACAAACACACGCCAAGGCGAGTTCTGTTTTGTACAAAGAGAGAACTTGCAGCATTATTTTTCAGTAGCCTTCACCAGCTTCTAAATTTCACCAACTCACTCATCATGCAGCTCTCTCTCTTCTTCGTTGCATCCCTCGTTGCAAGCGCCACTGCTGCTGTCGTTGATACGGTAAAATGCAGTTTCCAAATCCCCCTCATTTTCGTTCTCTTACATCGTTTCTCTAAAAATAGGTCGTGCTCGAAAAGCGCCACTTTTTGGAAGTCGTCATTTGCAAGTAAGTGGTTATGGTGTCCCATATCGCACACCAGAACTTACCACATTTCGGCAGGGATCTGTACCTCACTGGTAGTTGCACGCGTATAACCACTGCAAACGGGGGATGTTATGGAGATTTCTCCGTCCTGAACCAAGACGGCGGGGGATGGGATAACGTTGTGACTAGTGTGCGTGCAACTTTTTAAACCAACGATTATAGAGCTTTCTGCTGAAGACTAGGGTGTAGGCTGATATTGTCTACGAGGGAGGGACGCCATTTAACTGCATACTTTATGAGCACCCGTATTGCGCTGGACGTCAAGTCAGTCGGGTTTATACATCTATATTTTAGACTTGCTTGCTGACTGGTTCTTTGCTAGGTCCGTTTGACGGGTCCAGCTTTTGACTTGAGGCAGCAGAATTTCGATGACATCGCCAGCTCTACCAAATGCTTTACAGTCTAAGAAGAAAGAACTCGAAACGAGCAGGGCAGCTGCGAATTTGAATGTGAATGTGAATCATATGATATATATATATATGCACTTCGACGAAAATAGAATCTATGTGATTTCATCCGGTCCGATCTCAAAAAATCTGCACAATAAGATCAGATATAAGTATATCCCACTGGTGCTACTTTTACCGACCGGTGGTGTAACGGTCTGGGTTTTTCCCCCCCCAACAGCATCAGTAGACTTACATGTGTGAATTATTAGAGCAGAGTTCATGAGCTGACATCAACATATCGATGTACCTTCAGTTGGCCTCAAACTATGCCAACGTCACTTCTCAATGCAGAAGTCGGGTTTTCTTGAGGTACAATCTAGGCCACACGGCAGTACATTCACCACGACGCGTGCGCGACAAACTTGTCACATGATCGCGTATGTGCACCTTCAAGTTGGCCCCTTTCAAGTTACGCTCTTCTCCAGACACTGCCATCATCAATATTTTGATACGACGCCCTTACCGTATGCGGCTTGGAATTGAGTATGGAACAGATCAACCTTCAGGCTTCCAGACGTACAGATTATTTGGCTACATGCATGATGCCAAACATGCCCTGATCACGACGGAACCAAATCCAGTTCCGAGTTCGAACCCCGCCATCGTTGCTATTACCTATACCCACTTTCTTGCCCTATTCATTAACTCGTTTTCTTGGAAATATTAATAACAGAGGAGTAGATACTCAGTTTCTAGGTATGAGCTCGTGTGGAAGCATGGGCAAAAATCTTACGCGGTATCAGCGAGGTTGAGGTCACCAGTTGGAACTAGGCGCGATTCAAGGTTTACCTGTCCGTGAAGGTGAGCGCGAGCTTCGCAAAGTATCCAAAGCTACGCGGCAATTACCTTAAAGACGCGTTTCTGAGTATCAACGCGTCGAAATTGATGATTTGGACAGTAGTTGAGTATAATGTTGCCTGGGCCTGCAAGGACCATCGAATGCATCACAACCCCTCAAAGATTCGACGACGAAGGCTGGTCAAAAAATAGCGACTAAAATATCAGCTGGATGGCTCTGGAGCCCTTCGAATTTGATACTTGGGGACGTCAATAAGAGGAAACTCGTGTCTAATTTGGAGCAGCGAGTGACTCGGACGTTTCTGTCCAATTTGAATTAGTATCCTCGTCTATTGCGGCCTTGAATGTACCAATCGAACAACTGCTATCCCCAAAGCTGCACAAGGCAAGCACAGGGGTTCCCTTCACCAACCTGGAGAAGCTCAAGACAAAATCCATGAAACGTTTACTTGCTTACGTAACAGCGTGATTAGATCTGGCCATCTCCGGGCGTTATCTCTCTAGTCATGAAGTATGTCCTTTGTGTCCGGAGCAGAGACATCTTCATCCTCATCCATTACGATCAAAACACCTAGCACATATCATCAGAGCTTCACAATATGTCCTGGCAAGGTTGGTGCTCGCTGACCTACCTTGATGCTTAAGATCTGATAACCGTTGCTTTCAGCCTACGTCGATAGCAACCTACTTGGAACCGGCAAGGTCGCAAAGGCCGCGATAATTGGCCTTCAAGGGGGCGTTTGGGCAGCATCGAGCGGATATACTGTGGGTCGGGTTATCTCCATGACTCAACGTTATCTAAATGCGAACTTAGCTATCGCCCGAAGAGCAAAAGGCGCTTGTAAATGGATTCAAGACGCCTGATGCGGTCCTAGCCTCAGGTGTTCGACTAGCTGGCAGGAAATTTTTCGCAATCTCTGCGACCGATCGCACTATACAAACCAAGGCTCAGGTACGTCAGTCACTTTGAATTCGGAATCATTCCTGACGTTTTTCGTAGGGTGATGGCGCTGTCATCGTAAAGACAAAGCAGGCCATTCTTGTTGCAGAGTACGCTGCACCAACACAAGCACCCGAAGCTAATCCAGTCGTCGAGGGTCTTGCTGATTATCTGATCTCCGTTGGTTACTAGTCCGGCACCTCGTCCCAGATTATAATTTTCCGTAGGTGGAATAGGGACACTGCCAAGTCGTCGAATATCTCATGTGTATCTTTATCCAACTGTTGTCGAATTCCACTATGCCTCTTCACGCCCTCGAAATGTTAACACGTACTTTCAGTAACCCGTCAAGGGATCAAGAGCACCGGGATGGGCGGTGATCTCATTGGACGTGCTGACATCATGTTGCGTGAGCGCTTTTGCGAAGGGTTAAGGATTACAAGATGACAACAAATCCATTTCCACAAAACAAGCAGTTCTTGACTGCTTCCAACAATTCTTCCACCACCCATCCCTGCGCCACCACAGGTAAGGACTGCCCAATCTTTTTATTCATCATTGAAGGAGGCAAGAAAGCCTTTCGGCTGCACCCAATACACGTCCGCACCCACGGAGTCGAGAGAATAAAGACCGTCACCGAACAACGAGGCCACGTATGCCCATTGCCGCATCGTGCGGATGTAATGTTTTCGAGCGGTACTGCAAGTCCACATGCTGGACAACCTTCGGTAAGCATTCGTGATATATTGTCTTGACTCGAGGCCGAAGCTGACGAAGGATCTGCTGTCTGATGCGCCGATGTTGACGAAGGAGAGGCAGACGCCTCGGCGAGAGGTTGTATGAGGCTGGAGAGAAACTGGCCTTCTTGGGATAAGTCTGCTGGAGATCCAGCGAGAAGCGACTGCACGACTATACGTGAGATGAACGGGAGTTCTTTCGCTAAAGAACAAAAGAAAATCAATCGAGAAAAGGAACGACGAATCCGACAAGAACATACCAGTGAGCGAACCGACAGTAGCAATTAAATGGCGTAGGACTATCCTCAAGACCCGATGTGAGATTGCACTGAGTAGCCCTTGCGCAACAATGCCGAGTTCAGCTTGCTTCTCTTCGCTGTTGGCTAATTTCTATTGATGGGTCGCATTCAGTATAACGTCAAAATAAAGCGGGTCTCGAGTAACATACCCAAGAAAAGTCCGCCAGAGCGAGTCTCATCCTCAAAGATAAAAGCTCATCCCAGCCAAACAAGTTTGTCGCAAGTGAAGTCCGGAACTGCTTTCTCAGTACATCCATGGGAATATCCTGCAAGCCTTCGACGGACGCTAATGTCATATTCTTGGACTGGTCTTGGCGCAGACTCGAACGAAGGATGTCGAGCAACTGAGGATGTATTTTGGCAAGGCGTTTGGAATCCCTCAGATGCAAGAGAAATGGTTGTAGCATGTACCGGGGTGAAAGGCCTGAGGCTGAAAGACGATGAAAATTAGAAATATGGGCGGACCACCGGGGAGTTGAAACTCACATGATTTCACAGTACTAAGAAGGTCTCCAAGGTCCATGACTAAACGCTCATCGTCATTGTCGTCCCACATCTGCGCAACCATAAGCATGCTGCTATGTTGTGAATCGTGTTTGTAGGTAAAGTCCGATCGGCGGCAGGATCTTGCATAGGATATCAGCCAAACCTTCATCAGAATAAAAGCAGAGACGAGATACACACTCATACACCCATGAAATCGTGGCACCGTTGTCGTAGGACATCGAACCATTAATCTTGGCGATATCAAGTTCATCGACTTCGGTTTTTTCCGCCTTTTCAAACAAAAACCTGGCTCTGCGTGACAGACCGGCGGAGGTTAAAGTGTCAACCATCCCAGTAGATTCCTCTGTTATAGCGTCATTGCTGTAGCTGGGATCCGTGCTGAAGTCTTTCACGACATGGAACGACCCATCGAATAACGTTATGAGCAGAACGTCCTGCCTGGGAGCGTATGAAATGCCCGAAACAGGGTGTAGTGCGGATGAGTCACGGGCAACTTTTTGGGTTTTTAGCCGCAGAGCCCTATATCCAGTCCAATAAGTCGGGGATGACTCGGATGACCGAGAAAACAGTTTGATTTGACCAGGGGTAGTCGAAACGAGAATAGGCTATAGGAACCTGAGGAAACATTCGAGTTGCAAGTAAGATGGACCACTTACACTCCTGTTAGAAACTTGTACCCATTTGAGCGAAGTGATGCCTGCATTTCCCGGAGAACCGTAGACCGGATTCGTTTCAGGCTCCATGACCACGTCGATGGTGTAGCTTGGGACAAATGAGGGCACGCCTTCGATGAGGCAAAGTCTTTGTGTTATCTTGACGATTCCAACTGAGCCGTCGGAGGCACCGTAAGCAAGATATCCTTCGCCTTCGCCGGTTAAAAAAAGTCACAGACGCAATGGGT
>Ga0247742_10002356_pt1 | contig 12400 bp, 10 predicted proteins | sample UWRJL208509C2_FD_180944 | JGI IMG/M metagenome (GOLD analysis project Ga0247742, IMG submission 180944) | Plant litter microbial communities from Arlington Agricultural Research Station in Wisconsin, United States - UWRJ-L208-509C-2 | ecosystem: Environmental > Terrestrial > Plant litter >... | reverse complement strand
TTGACAGTTATAGGTTTTTGTTGTATTCTTCCGGTAGTTTTCTGACTCCTCCGAAACTATTTTTAAGTGCTATTCTTATTTGGAGCTGTGTTTTATTTCTAAAAGCAGTCTTCCATTCTGCAAAGTTAAATATGTGTATTTCTTTTGCATTAATATTGGTAGCAAATGTGATTCTCGAAATTAAGAATTTATATTGTTTAAGTTCGTTTGAAACTGTCCGGTTTGGTACTATTATAAGTATTGTTTCCCAGTTTAGATAATCTTTAGGGACGTCATTACGAGACGTAAGTCCAAGCGCATCAAAAAAGGCAGTAATTTTTTGATCGTTAAGTTGATTTATTTTTGAGTCTATGGCTGAAAGTTTATTCTGCAGCTCGGCCATATTTTTAAGGCTATTCATAATACTAATAATGATTAATTATTAAATTATAAAAATACATCTAAAAAATTACACAAATTATATAGTTATCTATAGAATGATTCTAAATTTGACTATATATAAATGGATAAATAGAGCAGAACAAATAGTAAAAGCGAGTTTTCATTATCTAAAAATATTCTTTACAATCAACGTTTTAAAAGTGCCTGAATTTTAGAAACCCATATAGTAGTGGTTTAGATTTTTATCCAGAGAGGATTAACCTTAAGAATTTCTTTGTATATACTGCAATCTGTAGTATGCGCGCCAGACAGAATTCCAATACTCATCAGAAATTCGTTTACTATTTCGCCACCTGTAAAGCGGAATGTTTTTTTAAATAGTTTCACCCATTCGTCTTTTGCTTTCGGGTGGTGGATTTCCAGCCATTTTTCAAAAGATCCATATTCTTTTTGTAGCAGCTGAATAGTCTTTGCATTTTCTATGGCAGCATTTACTTTGAGTTTGTTGCGGATTATTCCGGGATCTGCTAATAATCGCTCTCTATCCGTTTCGGTATAGGCTGCTACTTTACTTATATCAAAATTATCATAGGCCCGCCTGAATGTAGCTTCTTTTTTTAAAATAATTTCCCAACTAAGACCAGCCTGGTTAATTTCGAGGACCAACCTGCAAAATAGTTCGTTATCATTGTGTATAGGGAATCCATAGTGGTGATCGTGATATGCTTTGTGCAGGGCTTTTTTATCGGGAGGCATATATTCTATTACGCTACAGTATGACATATAATGTTTGTTTTAGATTATTAAATAATAGCGGGGTCAATTTACTAATTAAATGACTGCCTAAATTCGATTGGTGAAATATTTGTTTTGCGCTTGAATATCTTGTTAAAAGACTGTGGGTGCTCGAATCCCAGCTGATAGGCGATTTCTGCAATAGAGAAGTCTGAAGTACTTAGTATTTCCTTGGCTTTTTCGATAAGTTTATTCTGGATATGCTGTTGGGTGCTTTGCCCTGTGTGCGTAGTTAACATATCGCTTAAGTACCTAGGAGAAACATTGAGCTGGTTAGCAATATATAGGACTGTTGGAAGCCCATTTACCAGTGTTTTACCGGAGTCAAAATAATCAGCCAGCAATTCTTCCATTTTTGCCAGTAAATCATTATTGATTACTTTTCGGGTAATAAATTGTCTGTTATAGAACCGGTTGCTATAATTTAGTAATTGTTCTATTTGTGAAATCATAATATCCTGGCTAAAATGATCAATTGACAATGAAAGTTCGTGTTCAATATTTTTAAAGATACCTATTATGATCTCTTTTTCTTTCTCGGAAATATATAGAGCTTCAGAGGTTGAATAATTAAAAAAGCCATAGTTTTTTATACTCTTTGCCAGCGGGTAATTTCTTATGAAGTCCGGATGGAATAAGAGTGTGTGACCACTGTAATCTGCTTCATTTACGTTTGCAGCAATAATCTGGTTTGGAGAAATAAAAGACATGCCCCCTTCGTCAAAATCATAATAGCCCTGTCCGTATTTAATTTTGCCATTAAAATTCTTTTTGAAAGATATTTTATAAAAATTCAGGATCATTCCTTTTGCAATATCTTCTGTGTCAGCTTTAACATGGCTATAGTCGACAAGACTTAATAACGGATGTGTTGGTGCCGGCAATCCCAATGCTTTATGTAATTCGGAAATAGAATTGAAGATGTAAGGATGTTTAGAGTCGGGTTTCATAATTTAAGATTTAAAGCATGAAAATCCGTAATCCGGATTTTCATGCTAAGTTAATCATTATATATCGGCTAAATATATCAGTACAAATGTTATATAGACGATCATGGCGTGCGGTAATTTAGAGTCAGCCATTAGTTTTGGGACTGCATCTGTTTTGTCATTTCTATCCTAAAACCATCCGGTCCTTCAGTTTGTCTTTTTGCCAATAATTTTACAGCATCTTCACCAGCAAGATATGTCAGCCTATCTTTAGTATCTGTTGCTGCTTCGTATACCGTTTCTGCGATTTCTTCAGATTCGGTAAATACCAGTAAGCCTTCAGAGAATACCTGAGTCATTTTGTTTAGTAAAGGATCATAATCCGGATGTTTGGCTAGTTGCATTACATTCATGTAATTACTTTTGATTCCGCCCGGAGCGACTGTTTTTATCCTGATATTGAATTGTGAGAGTTCGTAAGATATGCTTTCGCTCCAGCCTTCAAGAGCCCATTTTGTAGCATTGTATACACAGGAGAGTGGATTAGAGACGAGTCCGAAAATAGAGGTGGTAGTAATAAATAAGCCATTTCTTTTTTCTTTAAAGTGTGGGATAAAGGCTTGGGTTACCCTGATTACACCGATAAGGTTGGTGTTAATTTGTGTTGTGATCTGTTCATCGGTACAAGCTTCCAAAGCACCGATTAACCCATAACCGGCATTATTGAATACGATATCTATTGGTCCTAATCTGAGTGCATTTTGTACGGTTTCATTTATCAGTTCCGGATTTGTTACATCCAGAGGCAGTAATGTTACATTTTCCAGTTGATTTAGTTCTGTTTCTTTTTCGGGGCTGCGCATTGTTGCTATTACTTTCCATCCTTTTGCCTGGAATAATTTAGCGGTGGCTTTTCCCAGCCCTGCTGAAGCACCGGTGATAAAGATTGTTTTCATTTTGTAGAACGTATTTGTTATTATTTAGATTACAAAGATCTTCGGATAAAGAAAAAGGTGTGTATCTGGATTGGTATATGTTGTAGCCAAAAATACGGAGAGTAAATTTTGAAGTTATATTGTTATACAGGGATGGTAATTATGTAGAAGATGAACTTATTTTATATCAAAACTATACGATAACTATACGATAAGTATACTTAAACTATATGTAAGCTATACTATGATTATATTTTAATTACACTAAATTATCTGATTAAATATTTGTTATGTATATAATAATTATTAATTTAGTGATGAAAGTATTTGTTTTAGTGTTGAATTTAAAGAAATGGTATTATGGCGAAGAATATGGGATTGATTCAGTTTAGTGGGACAATTGGTGGGATTACGGGAGTGAACAGTAAGGAGGGTCATCATATTAGGGCGAAGAAAGATATCCCGGCGAGTACTTATGCAACCTCACCCAGTTATGTGGATTTTCGGGAGAATGGGAAAGCCTGGGGTGAGAGTTCGAGGTTAAGGAAATCGTTTTTGGATGGTTTTAAGTTATTTGTTCAAGGGTGTTCTAATCCTAGAATGTATTCCAGGATGACGGGGGTGATGGGGCGTATTATTAAAAGTGATACTGTTTCACGTAAAGGTGAGTTTAAGGCTGTTAATGGGATTGTGACTGAGAAAGGGAAGGAGATGCTAAACGGTTTTGAATTTAACAGGGATTGTTCGCTTTCGTCTGTTTTACATGAGACTTATGTGGTAGATCGCGATAGTGGCAGTGTTAGTATCGATGGGTTTGTTGCGAAAAAATGGATTAAGGCGCCTAAAGGAGCAACTCATGTTGTATTGCAGGCGGGTATTTACAGGTATGATTTTGGGAATGGTGTATCCAGTTTTATGGAGGGTGAAGGAGTTACTTTTGAGGTTAAATCTAAAGAGGTTAATGATTTGGTTTTTGATGTGGGTATACCTGAAGGAGAGGGGACGGTTGTTTTTTTGTTGAGGGTGTTGTTTTTTCAGCAGGTAAATGGAAAGCTGTATGCTTTGAATGGGGTTAAGGGTGGTTGTATGAAAGTTATTGATTGTTGCTGATAGTGGCTTAATTTTGTATATGTCCGGGTCATGTCCTGATTTGAAACAAGGATTGGGTAAGTTTAATTTTAAAGAGAAGCAGGTGGGTAACTGCGATTCCGATCCCGAAATTTCGGGACGGGAGACTGTGTCATTTTAGGATGTAATAGTTTAGGGATTATAGAGAAGCTTTACAATTTGTTTGTGAGGCTTTTTTTGTTTGTTTTCCTGGGTTGTCTTTTTTTAAAATCAGGAACGCCTTGTTCAGGGGTTATTATGGACGGTTGGCTATTTTTCGTTTTCGGTTGGGATTTAACGGGTTTATCTTTGTGATAGAAATATGGGATGCTTCAATTCTATGATTGGGTTGTTTTGTATTTGTCTGACAGATAGCGTTTTAAATTTAATAAATTAAGTAAAATGAAAAAAAATAGTATAATGATCGTCGTGGCTTTGGTACTTTCTTCTCTTTTTTTTATGGATTGTTTTATGTTTCCAGAGGGTGAATTGGCTGGAAAGTCTTCTTTGGGAGCAACGGATAGTAAAGGGGTTGCGGTAGTGGAGCTTTTTACTTCTGAAGGGTGTTCCAGTTGTCCTTCTGCTGATGCGCTTATGGCAAAAATGCAGGGAGAAGTTAGTGGTAGGGCGGTTTATTTTTTGGCTTACCATGTTGATTATTGGGATCAATTGGGTTGGAAGGATCGTTTTAGTTCCGGGCAATTTACGGGTCGGCAGCAGCAGTATCAGGATTGGTTGGGTTTGAATGTTATGTATACTCCGCAGTTTGTTGTAAATGGTGCTTCGGAATTTGGAGGTGATAGTGAGCGGACTCTTTATAGTAAGGTGTCTGATGCGTTGAAAATAAAGGCTGCTTCGGAAATAGCATTGAGGGTTGCTGTAAGTGGGGATTCGCTACGGGTGAATTATACGGTTAGTGATGTGCAGAAGAATAGTAGTTTATTCATAGCTACAGTAGAGAAGAAGGCTACTACAAAGGTTGCACGTGGGGAGAATAGCAGGAGGTTGTTGCATCATGTTCAGATTGTAAGACAGACTACTGTTGTGGTGCTTGATAAAAAAGAGGGGAGCGTTGTGATTTTAAAGCCTGAAAATTTTAATGAGAGGGAGTGGGAATTGGTTGGTTTTGTGCAGGATAATGTTAGCGGAGTGATTAGTGGGGCTACGAAGGGAGGGTTTAATTGATATTTGTTTTAATATAGGCAGGGGCAATGGTGTTTTATGTTCAGGATGTACTTCCTGTGCGATTTTTGATATAGGGTTCTTAAGTAAGAGAGTATGATTAAATTAGAACTAACAAAGCGGTCCAACATATGTTGGACCGCTTTGTTAGTTCTGAAAGGTAATAATTTTTTTAAAAAGAAAACAAAACCCATTTGTAATCAGAGGATTTATGTAGTTTTAAGTGTAGTAGTTTGTTTGGATTTTATTTTTTTTATCATATTTCTCAGCGGTGTTTCTATTAAGATATAGCTAATACTGGATATTCCTATCAGGATTAGTACTGAAGAATAGAATATTATTGTTTTATCAACGATAGCTAAATAACTAAACATATAGGAGCACCATAAAAAGATAGGCAATTGTAAAATATAAATACCAAAACTAATTTCGCCTAAGAATACAAAGAATTTTATTTTTAGAATTGACGTAATTATTCCGTTATTAAGGGAGATTAATAATATTAATGGAATAAAAAGTACAGCCATTAGTCCGTCATGATAGTTTAAGCCCATAGGGTATTTAAAAGCTAATACAATTAAAGCTAACACAACTAATATCAAGATATCATAGTTTCTCTTTTTCTCTTTTAGTTTATTTATGTATAGTAATCCCGCAAGATTACCCATTAAAAATTCATTTAAATGCATTAGCGGAAAATAATGGATTAAATCATGGCTTTTTGAAGGAAAGCCTTCGTAATAATTTGATCTAACAAACCATTGTAATAGGAATTGGCTAATGAAAAAAATCAACACTATTGGGATTATGGATTTTTTAACTCTATTTCGGTTATTATAGATAAAATTAAATAGGAAAGGAAAAATAGCATAGAATAAAAACTCCACAGATAATGACCATCCAGGTGTGTTAATTGATAGCGCTTTTCCCGGTACCCATGCCTGTACAGCCAATATGTTTAATATAACATCGTAAATTTTTGTATATGAGAGAGAGATATGCCTATGAAAAAGCACTAATAGTATAGCGAGGAAATAAATGGGATATATACGAGCAAATCTATTTTTATAATATTCTAATGTATTTATATTTGGTTTGTTTCCGTAAGCAATTATCATAACGAAGCCTGAGAGAATAAAAAAGTAACTTACGCCAATATAAGCTTGTGTGAATAAAAAGGATACTGAGTCACTATCAAAAGGAAATATATTATTTCCATAATGAAAAACGACGATTGCCATTGCAGCTAAAAATCTCGTAAAAGTTATTTGGTCAATTCTCATTAATATAATTATTTGGTTGTTTTTAATTATGCAATGATAGGCATGTAGTTTGGATGCTATTTCTAACTACAATACTATTTATCTAAAATGTCGATCCAAAGCTAATTAAAAAAGCCATCATTTTGAAAATATTTTCGGACAAATGAGTGAATAAATGATTTGAAACCGGCAATAGTTCCTATTATTCCAACTATCATCATGAATGTATGTGGAGTAACTTTTGGTGCCAAAGGTTTCTTGCCCTATTGTTCGAAAATACGGGCCATAGTTATTATTGACCTGTATTTTTCGATCATGGCTGGATAATTTAGATAGTTTATATTTGTTTGGATAAGACCGTATTTTTCATAAAGATATTTTGCTGGGCTGCTTTCCATAACCTTAAGCCAAAGGACCGGGCGGTGTTTTTCTTTGGATAAAGCAATTATAAATTCCATTATAATTTTTCCGATCCCTTTGCCGGTATATTCTTTTAGGAGATAGAACTTTTCTATTTCTGTGCAGTGCTCTACAGGATATGGGGCGATCTCATTTTCTTTTAGTTTGAAATAGCCTATTGCTTTGTCTGTATCATAGACTAGGTAATAGAAAATGTTGGATGTTGAGAGTTCTTTTTTAAAGGTCTCTTTTTTGTAAAATTCGTTTAAATAAGATGCTCCGCTATCTGACCATAGGTATTGATAGGTTTCGTTATAGGATTGAATTGCAATTTCGTGTAATAAATTAAGCTCGTGGTCCTGACATTTTTTAATAGTGATCAATTAGCGTTTTTTGTTTAGGGTGTAAATTTATGATATATAATTCTCAGATAATACTGTAGATGAATATTAAATAACCAAATTAAAGCTTTAATTATATCGAGCTAATTCAAATATCGTAATTGTTAAAAACAGTTAATAAAAATGTTTTTTATGTTAATTTAAATTATTTTATTTGCATGCCCTTAAAAATTACTTTTATACAATCTATTTATTGAATTTTTGTAATTTTTCTAATCTACAAATAAATACAGATGAAAATCAGTAAGTACGACCTTGTGTTAGTTATAGCAATTTTTAATTGTGCCAATATCTTTTCCCAAAATATTACAGGTATTACCGGACAAACCTTATGGTTAAAAAACCAAAATGAACAGTCGGCCCAACGAAGCACCGACGGACAATTAAATACCTATTTTAATTTTAATCCTATCTTTTCTCCGTTACAGAAAGACCTGCAGCATAAAAACATTTTAAGCGCAAAGTATTCCCTTTTTGTCGTTTTTAAATCGGATGTGAAACAGGAAAATAACTTATTTCGCCTGAATTCCAATGGAAAAGAGGTCCAGATAACCAATAACCAGATTATAAGTTCCAAAAATACAGAATTCAATAAAAAAGTAGATGTAACCGATGGTATTGTATTGGGTTATTTTGTCAGCGCTGAAGAAAAGAAAAACAGGAAAAAGAACCAGCTGCTTATCGAAAACCTTTCGGCTGCTAACAGTGGAAGCACCAATAGGAATGACTTAATGGAACTTCTTTATTATCCAAGAATACTTGAGATTGACGAGAAGCAAAAAGTAGAATCCTATTTATCTGTAAAATATGGCATTTCACTTTTGGGAAATACAGATTATGTAGATTCGGACGGTAATAAAATATGGAATTATGAGTACAATAAAGCTTATAATAACAGGGTTACAGGCATTGGAAGGAATGATGCCATGGCACTAAACCAGAAACAATCCGGGAATGCAAAAAAAGACGGATTATATATTGGCCTGGGAACTATAGAAAATAACAATGCCCTAAACAAAAATAGCCTGGCAGACAAGAGATTCCTATTATGGGGAGACAATAATGGGACTACTACACTGACGGTAGACAGGAATGATACCAGTGGTGCAAAAAAAATGAAAAGGATCTGGAAAATACAAAGGTCAGGAGAAAACATAGCTGATGAATTTCAAACTCAGGTCCTGCTCCGTAAAAATGAAATGGTATCCTTAAAAGCGAATCCGGACGACAAAAAAGAAGAACCCCTATGGCTAGTTGTCGACAGGAATGGCAGTACTGCTTTTGATTACCAAAATGCAGAATATTATAGACTGTCTGCTGAAGACGATGAGAAAATCCTTTTCAATACTGTAGTATGGGATATTGACAAAAGTGGGGCAGACACCTTCACGTTTATAAAAGCGTCCGACTTTTTTATTGACCATGTCGTTGCAGATCCCAACTACATTGCTTCAGAAGAAGGTAAAACAAATCCTGATTTAGATGGTAAAGCACCAGATGTCACTGGAAATGCAGCTAACGGATGGATCATTTATCCCAATCCGGTACAACGCGAAGATCCATTCACGATCCGTTTTAATCTCAAAGAACCTTCTGACGTTACGGTTGCCATTTACGACATGTCCAATAAGCTGATCCAAACCAAAAAGATCGGGCTGATACAGGAATTCGAATACACCAATACCTTGTCATTGAATGGGACTTTTATGGTCGTGGTCACTGTCAATGGGATTTCCCAATCCGCCAAATTAATTATACAATAACGCCTTCCTACTTTCATTAATTTCAATTTACTTGTATGCCATTTACTCCCCAAACAGCCGGAAAAAAGATTGCCGTAAGCAGGATTATTTATAATATTATGTTGTTCTCGATGCTCCATAGTACCTTTGTTGCTCCGGCACAGGGTATTATCAATGCCTACCTGAACAAAGAGGAAGGTCTTCACTATAAAGGCTCCAGCCTTCCAAAATTAGAAGATCCGCAAGAGCAATTGGTAAATAACACCCAGATTCCGGGTAATTATGGCGGAACAAAGAGCACTGTATTTAATCCAAAACGGGTTCTATATACTAACGTATCCCTACCTACAGAAGCTGTAGACAATAAACAGCAACTAATCGCAGCAGATATACAGGAAGGAATTATAGGAACTACAAAGGACAACCTTCTGGATGACCCTAAGGATAATATCTTTAAGGTAGTCCTGGACAGGGTACCTCAAAAAAATGCCAGTGTTTACCTTACTTATGAATTATATGGGATACAGGATTATTACGGTGTTTCGAGAAGCATCAATGAAAGACTCTCAACAGGTGGGCATATTGTAAAAAACCAGCAAGGATGGACGATGCAGAAAGAAGAGATCAATCCTGAATGGTTAAAAATGGGAGAGAACAGGATTATGTTCACGATTCCAAAAAATGCCAATTTCCAATACCGTATAAAAAACCTGAAGATTGAGATAGACCCGGCAAATAATACCACTATAGCTCCAACATTGATTGTTGCCAATTCCAGTATTACCTATACTAAGGACAACCAGCTCTATGTAAAAGGATTTCTTAAAAATACAGCTTTAAAGAATGCTAAAGTATTTATAGAAAACACGGAACTGAGTGTAAAGGATGGGGAATTTGAAGGGTTCCTGCCACTGAATGAAGACCTTAAGAAAAGGAAATTCGCAATGGTCAGGGCTTCGGACGGCAATGGGTTACTGGGACAGCAGCTACTAAACTTTGACAACCTTATGGAAGCCGACAGGTTGTATCCTTTTGAGGAATATCCTGAAAAAGCTTCGGTTTTGATGTATGCCAAAAAAGCAGGAGTATTAAAAACTGACGGGGCTTCTATTATTGTAGAAGACAGTGTAATCAGTGAAGATACCGAAATCAATATCAGCCGACTTCGAAAAGTAGATTTTGCCCCAATGGCTTCAGGAATGATCAACGTTACCAAAGGTGGGTATGCTTATCGCTTTTTACCGGACGGTACTAAATTCAGCAAACCGGTCACCATTGCGATTGGTTATGACGAGCGTCTGATCCCGGAGGGTTACAGCACCAGCGATATACGTACCTATTACTTTAACACTAATTCAAAAAACTGGATTGCGGTAAAAAAAGATACTATCGATGTAAATGATAGGATGATTATTTCGTCCACTAACCATTTTACAGATTACATTAATGGAATTATTCAGACACCTGAAAGTCCGGAAACCGCAGGTTTCACGTCAACAATGATGAATGACATCAAGGCAGCAGATCCAGCTTCAGAAATGACACTTATCAGTCCGCCTGAAGTTTCCCAAAAAGGAGATGCCAATATCAGCTATCCAATAAAAATCCCATCCGGAAGAAGAGGGATGCAGCCACAGGTTGCGCTACAATACAGCAATGAAGGAGGAAGCGGATGGCTTGGGCAGGGATGGAGTGTCAATATCCCGGCCATTACAATAGATACACGTTGGGGTGTACCACTTTTGGATCCGGTAAATGAATCGGAGATATATACATTGGCAGGTGAGCAATTAATGTATCCTAAGATTAACAACAGCGATGGTAAGCCAGTTGACTGGATGCCAAACCGTCAATATGACGCAACGACTTCAGGGACGGTATCTACAATTCCACTAGCCAGGATAACGGATGTGTCGAAAGCTATATTCACTCCGCGGAAGCAGGGAAGTTTTGCTAAAATACAGCGATTGGGTACCACGCCTTCCACTTATTATTGGAAGGTTACCAATTCAGATGGTACTATAAGCTGGTATGGAGGAAAGACTTCTGCAGATGCAAATGCTGTACTTAAAGACGGGGCCGGCAGAATTGTACACTGGGCTTTATATATGACTGAGGATGTTTATGGCAATAATATAAAATACAAATATGAGAATGCTACCATACCCAGTGTTGTCTCTACTGATATAAACGCCAATTTAAACCTCGGGCGGATATTCAATATCGAAAGTATTTATTATACAGGTTTTGGAGGAGTTGACAACGGATTATATGAAGTACGTTTTTTAAGGAATACGGTAATCCGGCAAGATCCGACTATTAATGCCCGGTTAGGACTAAAACAGGTTGATCCCTATTTCCTGTCCAGTATAATTATTAAGAGGAGGGCCAACGATATTACTAAATTTATCAGGAAATATGACCTTACAATTGGTTATGGAAGGCTTAAAAAGGGACAGCTGACAAAAATAACAGAATTAGAATCCGGCGGAAAAGAATTCTACAATCATACATTTCAATATTATAACGATATTCCTGCTGAAGGAGATAGCGCCTTTTTCTCTGCCGGAATGGATGTGGATGTCTGTAATACGGATCCCCAGCAATCCCCAGATTCAGATGGTGACGGGATTTTTGATGAAAATGACAACTGTCCGAATAATCCCGGATTAGCAGCTAACCAAGGATGTCCTGATCCAGTTGAAGGTGATTGCAGGATGGTGTCCTTTTCTGTTCCCGTTACTAATGTTGTTTACAAATATTTTATGAGGCCGCAAACCTATGTTGCTTCGTCTCCGAGTGGAACTGCCTGTGAGTTTACACCGGTTAGGATCAGGAATTTTTATGTTGGTACTAATGCTCCTGTTGCCGCGACAAATCTTTATCTAAGCCATTTTAATGGGACGGCTATAACCAATTTATGTTCGTCTGACTGGAATTCCACATCTGTACAATATACCGGTTTTGCAGTTGCTGCCAAAAACTGGATCACAACATTGTTTTCCGGCCTGAATGTCAGTAATATTTCGGTAGTAAATAGCACTTACACCGGTGGTACAACAGGCTCCAAAAAAACATTTAATACATTCTCGGTAAGTCTTTTATCGCCAATATCAAATCTTACTTTTGGAACTACTCTGGAATATCGCAATATGAATACTGATCCGGCTTTCGTTTCGCTTTCAAATGAACCGGAAGCATTTACCAGAGAGGTCTATTCCGGTACAGGAGTACCTGCTGCTGTACAGGTGAATGGGACAGCATTGT
>Ga0247742_10002355_pt1 | contig 12401 bp, 10 predicted proteins | sample UWRJL208509C2_FD_180944 | JGI IMG/M metagenome (GOLD analysis project Ga0247742, IMG submission 180944) | Plant litter microbial communities from Arlington Agricultural Research Station in Wisconsin, United States - UWRJ-L208-509C-2 | ecosystem: Environmental > Terrestrial > Plant litter >... | reverse complement strand
TCGTCCTGCGTGGCGCCCGGCGCGATCGGCTGGTTGGCCTCCCACTGTTCGAAGCGCACGCCCACCGCGTTGAGCGCGGTGGCGATGGCGGCATGGTCGGTATGCACGGCCACCGGGGCGTCGTGCTGGTTGTCGTCGTAGATACGCAGACGGCTCATGGGGAAAGCCTCCTCAGGTCGAGTTCGCAGCCGAGCAGGAACTCCAGGGCCTCGAGATGGCGGCGGGTTTCCGCCATGTCGCGACCCCAGGTGTAGATGCCGTGGCCATTGATCAGATAGGCGTACAGCGGTTTGCCGCTGTCGATCCAGGCGTCGACCTGGGCCTCCAGTTCGGGCATGTGCTGTGTATTGGGGAAGACGGGAATATCGAGCACGCTTTCGTGCGTGGTGTAACCGGAAATCGCCTTCTGCAGCTCCCAGCCCTCCAGGTGCACGCGCCCTTCCGCGGCGAACAGTCGCGAGGCGACGCTCTGCGTTCGCGAGTGGGTGTGCAGTACCGCGTTGGCCTGCGGAAATCGGCGGTAGATCTGGGTGTGGAGGCCGGTTTCGGCGGACGGGCGGTTGTCCGAGCCGACCGCCTTGCCGTCCATGTCCACGACCATGATGTCGTCGCGGCCGAGACGGCCCTTGTCACGCCCCGAGATCGTGATGGCGGCAAGGTCGTCGTCGAGGCGCATCGAGAAATTGCTGCTTGTCGCCGGCGTCCAGCCAAAAGCAGCCAGCTCGCGTGCGGCGTCGGCGATGGCGTCGGCACGCTCGGCCAGCAGGGTGGGATCGATGTGGGACAAGGTCTTCGACATGGGGATTTGGACGTCCAAACAGGGGGCGAATATACCACGGGGGCAAACCGGCTCCCGCGATAATGGGAACCACTCCTTTTTCGCCGACCGGGTACGATTTCGGTCAGCACCGGCCAAGAGACGCGCCGGATCACCATCGACGGAGGTTTTACCCATGTCGGAACACGATAAGAATGTTGAGGGGCGTCGCCGTTTCCTCAAGGTCGCCGCCGGCGGCGTTGCTGTTGCCGGCGTGCTCGGCAGCTTGCCGCGCATGGCCCAGGCCCAGGATCTGCCGCACCTCTCGCCCTCCGATCCGACGGCCTCGGCCCTCAAGTACACCGAGGACGGTGCCAAGGCAGCCGGCAAGAAGGCGCCCGGCGACGCCTGCATGAACTGCAACTTCTACCAGGGCAAGGCCGCAGCCGCCTGGGGCCCCTGCCAGCTGTTCCCGGGCAAGGCGGTGGCCAGTAAGGGCTGGTGTATTTCCCACGCTGTGATGATCTGAACAAAAAAAAGCCAGCCCGAGGGCTGGCTTTTATCTCGCGAGACGCAAAATGCAGCTCAGGCGCGCCAGGCCGAGGAGCTGACTCGCCTGGCGCGCTGAGCGGCAATCCGGGGCCCACTGCCAAGTGATTTACCCACGGAACCGGGATCATACTCCCCTCTGAGGGCGACCGGCCAATGGCAGTTAAATGACACCCGTCTTTCTGCGCATTATTTCGCAAAAACAATCATTTAACGAAAAAACCTCGCGTATTTAGCGAGGTTTTAACGAGCCCTTCGAAGGGTCTCAAGAGGCCCGGCGGAGGCGGCTATGGCGATAGCCGTAAGCGGCGTAAAGCGCCATGCCGACGACCGTCCAGATGCCCATCAATGCCCAGTTGTACCAGTTCATGAAACAGAGCAGGCCGATGCAACTGACGATGCCTGCGATGCACGTGAACCACACCCAGGGCACGCGGAACGTGCGCGGAAGTTCCGGCGCGGTAAAGCGCAGGATCAGCACGCCGCCGCACACCGCGCAGAAAGCGACCAGCGTCCCCATCGATACGAGATCGCCGAGGACGTTGAGCGGGAACACGGCAGCGAGGATCGCGATGCCGACGCCGGTGATCACCGTGTTGAGGTGAGGCGTGCGGTACTTCGGGTGGATCGTGGTGAAGACTTTTGGCAGCAGGCCATCGCGACCCATGATCATGAAGATGCGCGGCTGCGCGATGATCATGACGAGCACGACGGACGACAGGCCGATCAACGCGCCGATTTCGACGACGCCGCGCAACCAGCCGAGTTCCGGATGGCTGCGGATGGCGGTGACCACCGGTTCATCGGTGCCGAGCTGGGCGAACGGCACGAGACCCGTCAGCACAGCCGCCATGGCGATGTAGAGCACGGTGCAGATCGCGAGCGACGCCAGCGTGCCGATGGGCATGTCGCGTTGGGGGTTCTTCGATTCCTGCGCCGCGGTCGAAGTCGCTTCGAAACCGATATAGGCGAAGAACACCAGCGCGGCACCACGAAGTACACCGGACCAGCCGTACTTGAAGCCGCCCTGGTTTTCCGGAATGAACGGATGCCAGTTGGCCGTGTCGACGTGCTGCGCGCCGACGATGATCACGATCAGGATCAGTGCGACTTTCAGCGCCACCATGGCCATGTTGATGCCGGTGGATTCCTTGATCCCGACGTAGCAGAGCCAGGTCAGCGCCAGCGTGATGCCGACGGCGGGCAGGTTGAACAGGGCGCCCGTGGCGACCAGGTGGCCGTCGACATAATCGAGCGGCGCGTTGGTCAGCGCAGGCGGAATATGGATGCCGACGTGATCCAGCAGGCTGACGAAGTAACCCGTCCAGCTGACGGCAACCGCGGAGGCGGAGACACCGTACTCGAGGACCAGGTTCCAGCCGATGAACCAGGCGGCGCCTTCACCCAGCGTGGCATAGGCGTAGGAATAGGCACTGCCCGAGATCGGGATCATCGAGGCGAACTCGGCGTAGCACAGCGCGGTGAACAGGCTGCAGATCGCGGCGAGGATGAACGACAGGATGATGGCGGGACCGGCGTGGTCGGCAGCGGCGACACCTGTGATGACGAAGATGCCGCCACCGATCACCGCGCCGATGCCCAGTGCCGTCAGGCCCCACGGCCCGAGGGTCCGGCGCAGGGCGGGGCCGTGCGCGTCGTCAGGTTCGGCCTGGGGAGCTTTCTTGGCGAGTAACTGCTTGAGCATGGACGGCCCGGGAAGAAGTGACGTGGAGAGAATAGTCGCAAAAGGAAAGGCCGGCGGGTGACCGCCGGCCTTTCCCCGTTCGTTTCTATCAGCCTAGCGACTTGCGCAGCTTGCTGTGGCCGTAGCCGTAAAGGAAGTAGATCAGCTGGCCGATGACGATCCAGCCGAGCATCAGGCGCCAATGCTCTTCGAAGGCCTGCCAGAACAGGTAGATGCAGGAGACCGCGCCGATGATGGTGATCGGCCACACGAACGGCACGCGGAAGCTGCGCTTCAGGTCCGGGCGGGTGTAGCGCAGGATCAGGACGCCGATGCAGACCGTGGCGAAGGCGAGCAGGGTGCCCATCGAGACCAGCTCACCGAGCACGCTGACCGGGAACAGGCCGGCCATGGCGGCCGCTGCGACGCCGACGATGATCGTGCCGAGGTAGGGCGTGCGGAACTTCGGATGCACCTTGGCCATCGTCTGCGGGAGCAGGCCGTCCTTCGCCATCGAGAAGAAGATGCGCGGCAGGCCCATCAGCATCACCAGGATGACCGAGGACAGGCCGGTGATCGCACCAAGGATGACCAGGGCCTTCAGCCACGCCAGCTGCGGGTACAGACCCAGCGCGGTGGCGACCGGCTCGGGCGTATTGAGCATGCGGAACGGCGCGATACCGGTAAGGACGAGGGCCACGGCGATGTACAGCACGGTGCAGACAGCCAGCGAGCCAAGGATGCCGATCGGCATGTCGCGCTGCGGGTTCTTCGCTTCACCGGCGGCGGTGGACACCGCATCGAAGCCGACGTAGGAGAAGAACACGATGGTCGCGGCGCGGAAGATACCGCCCCAGCCGAACGTGCCCGGGCCTTCGGACTCCGGAATGAACGGGTGCCAGTTCGCCGGGTTGATCACCTGGATGGCGAAGGCGAGGAACAGCAGGATCACGGTGACCTTGATCGTCACGATGATCGAGTTGACGAAGGCGGACTGCGTGATACCCACGTAGCACAGGCCCGACAGCGCGGCGATGATGACCACGGCCGGCAGGTTGATCAGGGTGCCGGTGGCCTGGATGTGGCCTTCGACGAACTTGAACGGCGCCGAGGCGAGCTGGGCCGGGAGTTCGAGGTTGGTCCCGACCAGGTGGCCGATCATCCCGAGCATTTCGTTGAAGTAACCCGACCAGCCCGCGGCGACGGTCGCGGCGGCAAAGAGGTATTCGAGGACGAGGTTCCAGCCGACGAACCAGGCGACGTACTCGCCGAGGGTGGCATAGGAATAGGAGTAGGCGCTGCCGGAGACCGGAAGCATGGCGGCGAATTCGGCGTAGCACAGGCCTGCCAGGGCGCAGGCGAAACCGGCGATCAGGAAGCTGATGACCAGGGCCGGACCGGCGTGCAGTGCCGCGGCCTGACCGGTGATGACGAAGATACCTGCGCCGATGACGGCGCCGACGCCGAGCAGAACCAGGTGCTTCGCGGTGAGTACCCGCTTGAGCTCGCCGCTGTTGGCGTGAGCGCCGGTTTCAATGTGTTCACCAGCGTCTACGTGCGGCGCGGCCTCGATCGGATGCGTCGCGAACAGGTGTTTCAACATGTGTCTCCCCTACTGCCGGAATGTAGCCTTTTATTATTGGGACCGCCGCGTGAGTTACGGTGGACACGCAGCTGCCCTGAAGCGCTGGCACGGCACCATAGCCCAGCGGGGCAAGGCCGTACAAGTTGCAATGCGAGGCAAGTCAACGCATTGCATACAGGAGTTGCGGATGTCGACCATGACTTGCGGCGGTTGTGCTTGGACAAGACGCGGTGCTCAGAAGACCATGTTCAGCGCGACCTGCGGTGCGACGTAGTCGGTGGCGTTGCGGCCGCCGACGGTGAACTGGACGCCGGCGATCAGCCCGACTTTCGGGTTGAAGTGGTATTCCAGCGCCGGTGCGAGGCTGAGCGCGTGGTTCGACGGGGAGGTGTAGGCCCAGTGGCCCTCGGCCGCGCCTTTGAGTCGGGTGCCGCTTTCGCGGTTCCAGATGGCCTCGCCGACCAGCACCCAGTGCCGATCGAGCACGTATTCGGCGGCAAGCGAGGCGCTCCAGGCCTGACCTGGGGCGGCGTAGCCGCGGAATCCCTTCGGCGTGCCGTAGACATTCTGGCCGCGCAGACGGACGCGGGCGGGCGCCGGGCTCCAGGCGAGCTGGCCGCGCCAGCGCAGCGCATGGCCGTTGTCGAGCCAGTGGAGCTGTTGCGCGCCAAAGGCGAACGTCGTGCGCATGGCACCGGTGCCCATGCCGTTGAGGGGATTGTTGTCGAGATGGTGATATTCGCCGGTCGCCAGTCGCTGCGCCGCCGAGACGGCGAGTACCAGTCCGGTCCCATCGGCATGGGGAGCGGTGAGACGGCTCTGCACGCGAAGGGTGGAATCGCCCATGCGCATGCCGTCGCTGTGCCTTCCGTCGACCGAGGTGCGCGCGGCATTCAGTGTCAGCTGTACCGAAATGGTGTCGGTGAGGCCGTAGGTCATCGGCACGGCAACCTGCCATTGGCGTAGCGTCGGCTTCTCCGCATGGCGGTCGCCGTCCCCGTCGAACCAGCCGCGTGCATTGGTGTGGATGAGGTAAGGCTCGACATTGATCATGCCGGCCGGCAGGGTGTTGACCGCCGGGGTGACGAGTGGTCCGGTGAAGTTGGCTTCGCCGCCTGTCGGTACGGCCGCTGTCGGAGCGGCAACCACCGCGACGGGGATGGCCGCGGCGGCGATGAGGCCTGCGGTCAGGAAGTGGGAAGAAGGCATGCGCGTCTCCTTGCGGTGGGCAGCGATGGCTGCGGGCTGCGACGCGCTTCGTGCGCGTCGGAGACCATCCTAGACAGGTGGTCCCTATTGCCGACATCGGATTAGTCTGAAAAAGACGTGCGAGAATTCCGGCTCGTTTCATCGAGCGTTCGCCATGGACCATCCGTATCCGGCCTTGTCAGGGGCCTTCGCGCGTTATGCGCTTCGCTTTCCCGGGGAGCCGGATCTCGCGCGCTTCGACGACTGGCTGCGTGAGCAGCCGCAACCGTTTCATCGGGAAACCCGCACGGGGCATTTCACCGGATCGGCCTGGCTGGTCAGTGCCGATGGGGAGCGCGTGCTGTTGATGCACCACCGCAAGTTGCGGCGGTGGCTGCAGCTGGGCGGGCACGCCGACGGCAACGCGGACCTGGCGAGTGTGGCTCTGCGCGAAGCGGAGGAGGAGTCGGGGCTTACCGGCCTCCACGTGCTGCCGGAGATCTTCGACATGGACCTGCACGTGATCCCCGCCCGGCGCGACGAGCCGGAGCACTGGCATTACGACGTGCGCTACGTGGTCGTCGCTGGCGGCAGCGAAGCGTTCACGGTGAACGAGGAGTCGCTGGACCTGGCGTGGCGCCCCGTCGCGGAACTAGCCGTCGATCCGGCCACGGATCCATCACTTCGGCGCATGGCCGCCAAATGGCTTGCCAGGGATCAACCCGCGCCGCTGTAGGAGCCGATGCATCGGCGATCCCGCGGCAGCGGGCCAGGTTGGCGCTAGCACCCATTCGCCGATGAATCGGCTCCTGCCAGACACAGGCAACGCGCCAGGTTGGCCTCAGTCGGCGTACTTCGCCGGCGCCGGGTGGACCGTACCGCACTGCTTGCAGGTGCGCGCATCGAGCGAGCGGTAGAATTTTTCGAACACCGGCGGAAAGTCCGATTCGATACTGCCGAGTACGAAGTATTCCTCGTAGAGCTTGTGGTTGCAGTTCTCACAGAACCACATCAGCCCATCGCGCTCGCCGGCGACGCGGCGACGCTCCACCACCAGGCCGATCGAGTCCGGCATGCGCTGGGGGGAATGCGGCGTGCGCGCAGGGAGGTAGAAAATCTCGCCGGCGCGAATCGGGATATCGCGGGCCACACCGTCATCCTGCACCTTGAGCACCATCTCGCCTTCGAGCTGGTAGAAGAACTCGGGACCTTCGTCGTAGTGGTAGTCGGTGCGTGCGTTCGGGCCGCCGACGATCATGATGATGAAGTCGCCATCGACGATGCATTTGTTTCCCACCGGAGGCTTGAGCAGCGCGCGGTTCTCGTCGATCCAGCGTTTCAGGTCGATAGGGGGCAGCAAACTCATGGCAAGTCACCATCAGACAGATGCGGCATCTTAAGACATGTGTGAGCCGATCCATCGGCGAAAAGCCAACAGAGCGGTGAAACCAAACCCCCCAATAGCCGCCACCCACCCCCACTGTGCAAAACTCCCCGCTCCCATCCACCGGACCAGGCCCCATGCTGTCGTGGTACCACGATCGTGCCCCCGCACCGCCGCTTCGCCCGCCGCCGGAAGGCCGGCGCGAAGCCTCGGTCGTGATCGTGGGTGGTGGTTTCGCCGGGTTGAACACGGCGCTCGGCCTCGCCGCCAGAGGTGTGCGCGACATCGTGCTGCTCGAATCAAAGTCCATCGGCTTCGGCGCCTCGGGTCGCAACGGCGGCTTCGTGTTCGCCGGTTACTCGCTGGGCGAGAAGGCCTTGCTCGAACGGGCCGGGCCTGAGCGGGCGAGGGCGCTCTACGGACGTACCGTCGATGCGGTGAACCTGATCCGCGAACGCATCACGGCCTTGTCGATCGACTGCGATGCGGTCGACGCCGGCGTGGTCTGGGCCAACTGGTTCCGCGATGCCGGCGTGCTCCGTTCGCGCCAGCAACTGCTGGCCGAGCGCTACGGTGCCGACTGGCAATGGATTCCCGCCGATGCCATGCACGAGTTCGTGCGCAGCGAGCGCTATCACGACGGCCTCTACGAGCGGAACGCGCTGCACATCGACCCACTTGCCTATGCACGCGGTCTGGCGCGTGCGGCGGAGGCGGTCGGCGTATCGATCCACGAAGGCTCGCGCGTGCGCATGCTCGAGCGCCACGGTCCGCGCTGGATCCTCCGGGTAGGTGACGCCGAGATCGAGACGTCGCAGGTCGTCCTCGCGTGCGGCGGCTATCTCGCCGGCCTCGACCGTCGCATCGATCGTGCCGTGCTGCCGATAGCCACTTACGTGATGGTGACCGAGCCACTAGGCGATCGGTTGGCGGCATGCCTGCGCACGCGTGCGGCGATCTACGACACGCGTTTCGCCTTCGACTACTACCGCCCCTTGCAGGACACCCGCTTGCTGTGGGGCGGCCGGATATCGATTCGCGATCGCTCGCCGACCGCGGTCAAGCGCTTGCTCAAGCGCGATCTCGAGCGGGTCTTTCCCTCGCTCCAAGGCGTGCGGATCGAGCAGGCTTGGTCCGGCCTGATGAGCTACGCGCGCCACGAAATGCCTCAGGTGGGAACGCACGGCAATGGCCTGTGGTACGCCCAGGCCTTCGGCGGGCACGGGCTGGCTCCTACCTGTGCGGCGGGCGAGGCGCTTGCCGAAGCGATCGCCGGCGGGGAGTCGTCGCTGGACGCTTACGCTGGCTTCGGACTGGATCCGGTGCATCGGCCATTCGGATACCTGGCGGCGCAGGGAACCTACTGGAAAGCCGAACTGACCGATTGGTTCAAGTCGCGGCTGGAAGGCTGAGCCGCCAAGGGGCCTTCCGCCGTCCTCATTGGGCGCAATGTAGGAGCCGATTCATCGGCGAAAAGCCAACGGAGCGGTGTAGCCAGATCACCCATTGCCCGAGAATGATCTGGCCCGCTGCCGCGGGATCGCCGATGAATCGGCTTGTGTCTTAGGGCCGGCGTAGGCTTAAGGGTGAGAGCGGAGTGCGGCAAGCCCGCCATCGGCGGTGCTGCGAGCACGTGTAGGAGCTGGGGCTGCCGCACTCCCTCCACCAATAGCCCGAACAGTTGCCCGAGTCGTACCTCGTATTCACAAGCCGGGGCATGGTGGAGGTGCTCTCACTTCCGATCGTACTCTGGAGTGAAGCCATGAGCATCCATGTAGGTATCGACACCGGTAAATCCATGCTGGACGTGGGTTTTTACCCCGACAAGCGCTGCGAGCGCTTCGCCAATACGGCCGAAGGCCATCGCGCCTTGCTGCTCGCGCTGGCGCCCCTGGACGTCCCGCACATCGCCATCGAAGCCACCGGCGGCTACGAGCGGGGCATTGTCGATGCCCTGGCTCAGGCCGGTTATTGCGTCACACGCCTGGCCTCGCATCGCGCCACGGCTTTCGCCCGGGCCATGGGAAGCTTCGCAAAAAGCGACGCGCTCGACGCCCAGGTGTTGGCGCGCATGGCGGCGCACATCACGCCACAGCCGTACGAAGTGCCCGCGGCGGAACGCGCCGAACTGGCTGAACTGGTGCGTTGCCGACTGCAGATGGTCAGTCAGCGTGACGACAACAAGCGACGCCTGCTGCAGACGCGGCTGGCCACAGCTCAGCGGGCGCTGCGCGGCATGATCGAAGCGGCCAGCATGCAAATCCGCGAGCTCGATCGGTGTATCGCCACGGCCACGAAAGCGGCCGATCCCGCCTCGCGGTTACGCGAAGTGCCGGGCATCGGACCAGTCGCAGAGGCCACGCTGATCGCGTACTTACCGGAGCTGGGCCGGCTGACGCGGCAGCAGATCGCCGCGCTGGTCGGCGTGGCGCCTTACATCGATCAAAGTGGTTGTCGCAATGGTGCCCGGCGCGTCCGCGCCGGTCGATGGATCGTCCGGCGTGCGATGTATATGGCGACCTGGGCCGCCATCCGGACCAAAGGAAGCGCCCTCGGCGAGCGCTATCGCGCCCTACGGGCGCGCGGGAAAGTCGCCAAAGTAGCGCTCGTTGCCTGCATGCGGTGCCTGATCACGGCCATCAACGCGATGGTCCGTGATCAAACGGGCTGGCGTCAGCCGGCAGCTGCCTGAAAAAGACAGTTGCTCCTACAGGTTTTTTACAAGGCTTCGAAGATGCCTGCCGCGCCCATGCCGGTGCCGATGCACATGGTCACCATGCCGTACTTCTGCTTGCGACGGCGCAGGCCGTGGATCAGCGTGGCGGCACGAATGGCACCGGTGGCACCGAGCGGGTGGCCGAGGGCGATGGCGCCGCCGAGCGGGTTCACCTTGGACGGGTCGAGGCCGAGGTCACGGATGACCGCCAGCGCCTGCGCGGCGAAGGCTTCGTTCAGCTCGATCCAGTCCAGCTGGTCCTGGGTGATGCCGGTTTGCTTGAGAGCCTTCGGAATCGCTTCCTTCGGGCCGATGCCCATGATCTCCGGCGCCACGCCGGCCACCGAGAAACCCACGAAGCGGGCCAGCGGCGTGAGGCCGTGGTCCTTGATCGCCTTTTCGCTGGCGATCAGCAGGGCACCGGCACCGTCGGACATCTGCGAGGAATTGCCCGCCGTGACCGAACCGCCGAACTGGCCGTTGCGGAACACCGGGCGCAGCTTGCTCAGCACCTCGAAGGTGGTGTCCTTGCGCGGACCCTCGTCGGTGTCGATGACGCGGCGGTCTTCGCGGACGCTGTGGTTGAGCAGGTCCGGGTAGCGGTCGTCGAGCTGGAACGGGGTGATCTCGTCCTTGAACTCGCCCGCGGCGATGGCCGCAAACGCGCGCTCGTGCGACTGCAGGGCAAAGCGGTCCTGGTCCTCGCGGCTGACCTTCCAGCGCTCGGCGACCTTCTCGGCCGTGATGCCCATGCCGAAGGCGATCGCACGGTTCTCGTCGTTCTCGAAGATCGCCGGGTTCATGGCGATCTTGTGGCCCATCATGGGGACCATGCTCATCGACTCGGTACCGCCGGCGAGCATGAGGTCGGCCTCGCCCAGTCGGATGCGGTCGGCGGCCATGGCGATGGCCTGCACACCGGACGAGCAGAAACGGTTGATGGTGACGCCGGGTACCTGCTCCGGCAGGCCGGCCAGCAGCACGCCGATGCGTGCGACGTTCATGCCTTGCTCGGCTTCCGGCATCGCGCAGCCGATGACGGCGTCGGCGATCAGGGCCGGGTCGATGCCCGGGGCTTGTTCGATGACGGCACGGATGACGTGCGCGAGGAGATCGTCGGGACGGGTGTTGCGGAACACGCCGCGCGGCGCCTTGCCCACCGGGGTGCGGGTGGCGGCGACGATGTAGGCGTCTTGCACTTGCTTGCTCATGGGGTGGTTCCTTTAAGGGGGAAAGTCGGTTGCGTCAGAGCGCGTGGCGCGTCAGTTACGCAGCGGCTTTCCCGTCGTCATCGTGTGCGCGATACGGGCCTGGGTCTTTTCGGTCTGTGCCAGCTCGACGAAGTGGCGACGCTCGAGGGCGAGCAGCCAGGTTTCGTCCACGGGCGAGCCACGTTCGATCCGGCCGCCCGAAAGCGTGTCGGCAATGCGGCTGGCGATATCGATGTCGTGCGGCGAGGCGAAGTAACCCTCGGCCATGTTCGCCAGCGACGCCTTGAAGGTTGCCGTCGAGGTGTCGCCAGCGGCCGTGATCGCGCGCGCCGGCATCGGCGGACGATAACCGGACTCGGCCAGGGCGAGCGCCTGGGCCTTCGCGACATGCAGCACTTCATACGTGTTGAAAACGATGACGTCGTCCTTGCGTAGCAGGCCGAGCGACTTGGCCTCGATGGCGCTGGTCGACACCTTCGCCATCGCGACGGTCTCGAAGATCTTCTTGAGGTACTCGAACGGATCTTCCGGGTTCGCCTGCCAGGCGCGCACGGCGAATTCCTTCAGGCCGCCACCGGCGGGCAGGAGGCCGACCCCGGCCTCGACCAGGCCGATGTAGCTCTCCAGCGCCGCGACGGTGCGCGCCGAATGCATCTGGAATTCGCAGCCGCCACCGAGGGCGAGACCACGCACCGCGGCCACGACCGGCACCAGCGAGTACTTGATGCGCATGCTGGTGGCCTGGAAGTTCGCCACCATGGCTTCGAACTCGGCGAGCTTGCCGGCCTGAAGAAGACCGAGTGCGCCCTTAAGGTCCGCACCGGCCGAGAACGGCTCGGACGGCTGCCACAACACAACGCCGCGGAACTGCTGCTCGGCCAGGCCGATCGCATGCTGGATGCCGTCGAGCACGTGGTCGTTGACCGTGTTCATCTTGGTCTTGAACGAGATCACGCCGATGTCGTCGCCGCTGGTCCACAGGCGCACGCCGTCGTTCTCCCAGACGGTGGTGCCCTTGTCGAAGGTCTCGCCCAGGATCGGATCCGGGAAGGCCTGGCGCGCGTAGACGGGGTGCGAGGAGCGTGGCTTCTCGGCGTTGGCGCTGGCCGAGTACGAGCCGGTCTTGCCATGCACGCCGCTGCGACCGTCGGTGACCCAGGCGGGCAGGGGTGCGCTGCTCATGGTCTTGCCGGCGGCGATGTCCTCGGCGATGAAGCCGGCGATCTGCTGCCAGCCGGCCGACTGCCAGATCTCGAAGGGACCGAGCTTCCAGCCGTAACCCCAGCGAATCGCGAAGTCGACGTCACGCGCCGTCTCGGCGACGTCG
>Ga0247742_10002354_pt1 | contig 12404 bp, 16 predicted proteins | sample UWRJL208509C2_FD_180944 | JGI IMG/M metagenome (GOLD analysis project Ga0247742, IMG submission 180944) | Plant litter microbial communities from Arlington Agricultural Research Station in Wisconsin, United States - UWRJ-L208-509C-2 | ecosystem: Environmental > Terrestrial > Plant litter >... | reverse complement strand
ATGCGGGTGATGGTTTGTTTTATGAATCGCTTGTAAACAGGATTGTAGGCTACTTGAGGTTAACTGAGGCAAAGCTTGAAAAGCATGAGCTTTAGTGCAGAAAGTTTTTAATTGAGGTAGTTTTAAACCGGAACGTTCTGTTTCTAATATTAGGAAACTCATATCAAAATCTATACTGTGCGCTACAAGTGTGCGGTTTAAGATTTTGTTTAAAATTATGGGATAAAGTTCTTTAAACTTTGGGGAATTATGTAATATTCGATTATTTATACGATGTGTTCTTGCGGCATCAGGATGTGAACGTTTACCTTCAGGGTTTATGTAGCTAACCCATTTGTTTTGGATCTCACCAGCATGATCAGTGGTTATGATGGCAAGCTGAATTGCTCTATCACCTTGCTCGGGGTGTAATCCGGTTGTTTCAAAGTCAATGACCGCGAACCCATTGTTCATAGTTTCCTTATAAGGTTACTATTCTAACATAAAGTTGGGTCTTGAAACTTATTTATTTTCTTGGCTGAGGATAAGATCGATACGACGCATAAGCGGCATAGAATTTATCCATTCATCATGGGGCATATCAGCTACGGTTGTTCCCGTGAGTTCATAATTTAAAACATCACCGTTAAGTTTCCCGGCTGTGTAATCAGCAATAATGCTATCCATTGTCTGCTGGACATATAACATATGATACATAATTGCTTCACGATGAAGCATAATTTTTACGTTATTAAGATATTCATGGCTCATCTCTGTGAGCAGGAAGGGTTCCCCGTGGATATTAACCCACCACTCATCCTGCTCAAGAACACGTATATCAAAACCACCCTCACCAAATTGTCCGAACGCGGTAAAGGGAAGGGTGGGAGAGTGTTCTTCGAACCAGTCGAATGTCTCGGTAGATTGATGTTTCATGATAGCTCTAGGATAACATTTTTTGGGCATAAAATCAAATATGGTTTAATAAAAATTTTATAGCGTGTCACTGTTGACTTTCTTATATTTTTTCGATATGATTGTTAGGAGCTTAGGAGTATGATCTTATGAGAGCCGCAGAGGATAGCCTAAAAATTTTAGGGCTACAATTAGTTAGACACGCCAGCCGTGGTGCTAATGATTGGCCCGCTGCTGGTGGTGAAGATTTTGATATTTTTGCTTTGGGTGAGAGGTTCCCTAATTCCGTACCTGTCCTTTATGGTACTAGCTCAGCTTGGGATAGGATTTACAAAGTAAAAACCTCTACTAAAGGTGAAATCCCTATCACTAAGACTCTTCAGAATAAGAATATTGAACGTTTCCTTAATAAACTTGTTAAGCATGCGTTAAAAATTGCTTATAAATTTGAGAAGCAAGGTGTTGAGATTCCCTCTCCTGTTGGACAGTACTTATTCCATTTCACAGCAGAAGAAACAATCAAGCTTATTGAAGCTCAAGTGCCCGCTAGCAAAGCCAGTTACTGTAGGGGTATTCTTAAGGTGACTGATTTGGATAAAATTATTGCTTGGCGAGACATGCCTTATGAATGGATCGATCTTCTTTCGGAGCATACCTGATGCCCATTAAAGATAATTTAGAAATTTTAGGCTTAACAATCAAATGGGTTCACCGTAATGATGAACATGATTGGTTTAAGTTCACTGACCGTAAATTTTTGACTCCAGAGCTTTTAGTCATTGATAGCTATTCAGTTGAGTCTGAAGCTCCAACAACTATTGCTTATGGTGAAACCAGCGAGAATACAGATTATTATAATTTTCCTGTTGCTCGCACTGGTAAGTTTCCAACTATTACAACAGTTCGTAAAGAGAAAACTTTCGCTTACTTAGAAAAATTTATTAACAAAGTTAACTCCTTCATATCAGAGTTGGAATCCAAAAATATTATGGTACCTCGTTTTGCGGGGAAATATCTTTTTTATTTTACTCCAGAAGAAACTGAACAACTTATCCTTGCTGGTGTGCCTGCTGAGAAAGCTATCTACTGTAGGGTGAATCTCAAAGAAGCTGACTTAACACAAATTATTGATTATGCGCATATTCCATATGAATGGCTTGAGCTTATGGATAGGGAAGTAGCATAATGAAATTCTCTGAGGCTTTATTAGAAATTGATCAGCGATTTAATGTTCTGGATTATCAATTTATGAGAAAACTACCACAGGAGATTGAATCTGAATCAATTACAACCGGTGGGCATTCTATGAGTTTCGTGACTCCAAATTTTGTTAGACTAGGTATTGGGTATATAAAAATTGATGATTCATCTGAAATTGTGGATGTTAGATTTGCGCACTCTATTATTTCAGATTCGACCAATTATGGCGTTAAGGTCATATCTTATGAAGAATTTATGATTATCCTTGATAAGCGTGTTTCATCTGCTGAGAAATTGAACCAAAAATATGGTAAAAATATTCATGCGGGATGGTTCCTATCATGCTTCACAGAACAAGAAACAGATTTTCTTGTAAGTAAAAATATTCCTTTTGAGAAGGCTAGAGAGGTAGCGTTAGCTTTAAAACCATTTAGGGACATCTCCCAAATTGAGCTTTGGTTAGATGTCCCTAAAGAATGGCTTAAAGTTTTAGAAAGTTCTAAAAGAAAGATCAAGGACTAGGTTAGCATTCTGGTCAGTTAAGCCATTGGAGCGAGATTTAATCCCAACTGCGAAAACTTCCATTTTTTTAGCTTGACTTAGATTAGCAATGTTTCCCTCAAAAACTATTTTCGCTTTATCTTGTTTAATGAGTTCCTTTTCCATATCTTTTTTGTTGAAACCTTCACCCATTAAATCTTTTGTGTAAATGGTTGGTGTTTCAGCAAGGTTCCAACGGTTCCAAGCTTTCTTAATGCGTGATGATTGGCCGTTGGATAGAATAGCAATTTCGGTGCCTTGATTATTTAGGTGAGAGATGAGTTCGGCTAAGAACCATGTTGGTTCTCCTGTTAAGCTTATTAACTCGTCAACAATGTCGTTCTTCTCAGAGAGTAACTCGTCAACTGTTGGGGTTAGTTGGTAATCAGTTTTAAGCTGAGCGAGGGATTGTTCCGAAGTTTTGTTCACAAGATATTTTATGCGTAAGTCTTGTTCCGCCTCAACATTGTGTTGATCAAGAAGAAGTCGGTATGCTTCGATTTGAATGGGTTCGGAGGTTGAGATAGCTCCGTCATAATCCCATAGTGCTACACCGTTTAGGCTTCTTTTAAGGATGAGTTCTCTTTGAGTTAACCATTTAATTGACATAATTAGTTCCGTATTCTTTCTGTTAGTTTCGTATAATGTGAAGCGTTTCGTATAAAATATATATCGGCATTTTTTGATAGTTAGGAGCGATTTTAGTGCCTCGTCTGAAACATTTTTGGAAGATTTTTGTTAATACTTTTTGAACCACAACATGTTGGGGTAGACCGAAAATATTTTCACAATTAGAGTAAAAAAGATTCTGTATAATAAAAAAATTATTATACGTTATATATAAGGTATGTCCAATCCATGTAGAGCGCAGAACCCATCAGTTTGTCCTTATCATCGGAATGTGTACGGATTTGACTCTCCCCAAAAATTGGGAACAAAAATGGCAGATCTTGCTAACCGCATTAGAGCAAGCAAAATGGACATTTCTCCTACCTCTGTTGACACAAGAAGACAGTTAGAGAGTCAATATATGAAGCTTCGTAATCTTTATGATGCTACTCCTGATGGTCGTAGGATGTTGAAAAATAAAATTGAGCAAGTGGATCGGAATTCTGTTGAATATATGGAGTTAGCTTCTCGCGAACATATTTCTAATGCCCTTGTTATGATTCGTCGGGATTCGGAACCTCGTTTAACTGCTATACGTAATAGTATTGATAATCAAAAGTTTGCTACGAAACAGCAAAAACTTAATAAGTTAACTGAAGCTGTTTATGAAGAATATAATAACATAGGTAAAGAGATTGAGAAGAACGTTTTCTTCCTTAATAATAAAACGCAGAAAGTTAATATTCAAGCAGCTTATGGTGCTGCTCGCGGAGAGCTTCTAGCTTTTGCGGAGAAATTGACAAGTGATGATGGTTCTTTGAAGCCTTCATTAAGAGAGTCTTTTGTCCGTAAGCTTGATGCTGTTGATGCAACTCATAGAAGCTTAGCTAGAGTCTAAAATTAAAATGGCCACCAAAGTTACCCTTGGTGGCCATTTATAACGCAGATTTCCCTGCTAAGCTCATGACTTCTTAACAGGTTCCTCTTACTAATGGACTTTCACCACTATGTCACCTACGCCTAGCTCAGTTACGAATCCGCATTCACTAGGAAGGTTAAATCCGCCGATTCAACCTTTAGATCTACCTGCTTCAGGACTTATCAGGTTTGTAGAAGCACAGAAGTGAATCCTGTTCCTACTTGTAGTTATAAGCTGGGCACTTAACAATCCTACCAGTTACTGAGCCTTCACCATCGCTCAGCCGAGGGAATGTAGTTTCGGTGCGACCCGTCTTCCATTCAGTCACCAGTGGACAAGAGAGGGATTGAACCTCTTAAAGCTTAACCCGAAGGATTCCTTAACCGAAGTTAAGGCCGCAACCTGTTTGCGGCGCTCGCCCTTAAAACTTTATGTATAAAATTTCCTTTTATTTCATTTTCATTATCTACAGTTATGTATTTATTTAGAATCCTTTAGAATCGGATTCAGTGCTTCCGGTGGAGATTCGAACTCCACATACCGAAAACTTCTCGGACTGGCCGTTATCCTTTAGGGACTACAGAAGCCAACTTATTTTTAATTATATCGAATTTCTGGGAGGAATTGAACCTCCAACTACGCCTTAAGGGACGCTGCTCTGCCGGATTGAGCTACAGAAAACCTTACTGTTTTTTAACGAGCTTTGTATTACCGCTCATTTAATATTATAACAGGTTTAAACTTATTTTGTCAACAATTCTAAACCATGATTTAAAATATCAATAAAAAGTTCCAACTCGTATTCAGCGCCACCAATACCATCTGTAGGTTGAATAGAAATAATAACCCAGTTACCTTTCTCTATCTTAGGTAACTCAGGTAGCATCTGTTCTAGCTTTTCCTGCTCTTCTCGTCGTTGTTGAACAATCTGTTTACTGAAACCGGGGTTATCTGTTGAAAACATATAACTTGTTATTGTTTGCTGCCCGTCAGGGAAACGCTCTGTGATATCAAATTGGATAACATTTTTTATTATTTCATTAATAACCGTATCAGGGTTAAAAGTATCCTTAACTCGTGATAGACGATAAGATGTCCAAAGTTCAGAATTAGCCCAAGCGACAGTATCTAACACAAATTCGTTATCAACATTAAGAACACCATGATTATTTAAAATAGTTGTTGCGGTTTTATGTACTGTCTCAGTTTTAGTGCGCAAACTATTTTGATGGTAAGGTATTTCCTCATGGCTTGAACTGGTCATAACTTAATTATATCAGGTGTATCTACGTAAATGAGTAATAGTTTCTGTTCCGTCTTATGGTAAGATTAAGTTATGACTGATACAGCGGATATTAAAAATGAGTGGAACCCTTTCGATGATGAAGGTGGCAAAGAAAACACTAAAGATTTGCTTAAATTTGTTGATACAGAAAGTACTTTAACTCCCGAAGAGCGCCTATCCGAGTTAGCCGGTATTGTTTACCGTTATGGGCAAATTGATGGTGGTCATCATAAGATGTGGGTTATGGATCAAATGATTCGTCGTATTACAGGTAAAAACTATGAAGACTTTGTTAAAGACTATCAAGGTGAATATAACGAAGAGGAAGAATACTTTGATTATGAATGGGATGAAGGAATCGCTCCTTGATTTTAACTTTAACCATAAGTTAAAATAGTTTTTTAAGTTAAACTAGATTTATGCCCCATATTCATACTGAAGAAAACCAACATGATTTCACCGCGTCTGCTCATATCATCCGACTGGATCTTGGTGATGAACCTCGTCTGATGCTCCACATGCATCGTAAAGTTCATATGTTGCTCCAAGCTGGAGGGCATGTGGAATTAGAGGAGAACCCGTGGCAGTCAATTAGGCATGAACTTGTTGAAGAAACTGGTTACAGGTTAGATGATTTGAAATTACTTCAACCTAAGATTCGTATGAAAAGCCTTAAAACTGCAGTTCTACATCCCACTCCCGTTTGTATTAACACGCATTCTTATCAAAAAGGTTTAGATCATAAACATATTGATACTATCTATGCTTTTGTTGCTTCAGGTGCTCCAACAGAACAGCCCCTTGAAGGTGAATCTCAAGATATCCGTTGGGTTACCTTAGCTGAGCTTAAAGCTTTCAAACCAGAAACTGAAGTAAGTACCATAGCTCAACAAGTAGGTGAGTTCATTCTAACTGTGCTACTTGAAGAATGGGAACTTGTTGACCCTAAAGAATACAAGTTTACCCTTTAAACGTTAGGATTAATAATATGGGGCATATACATAATAATATTGGTGAGCATGACCAAACGGTTAGTGCATTCATTGTTCGAACAGATCTTGGTGATGAACCCCGTCTGATGCTCCACATGCATAAGAAACTTGGTAAGTTGCTTCAAGTTGGTGGGCATATTGAACTTAACGAAAACCCGTGGCAGGCTATTCACCATGAGTTACTTGAGGAATCAGGCTATGATTTAAATCAATTACAGATACTCCAACCTAAACAGTTTCGTATTAAAACTTTAGATTATGTAACAGTCCATCCTATTCCTATTGTTCAATCAACTCATGGGTTCGAGATATGGCCCGGACATTATCACACTGATACTACTTACGCTTTTGTTGCTAACTCTGACCCAAATAATGAACCTGTTGATGGTGAATCTCAAGATATCCGCTGGGTTACGTATAAAGAATTATGTGCTGTTCCAGAAAATGAAATTATTGATAACATTCGTGAAATAGGAAAACTTGTGTTAACTGTTTTTCTTAAAGAATGGGAACAGGTTCCTTCAGATGAGTTCCCAGTCGTTAATGTGAAGCCAAAGTGGAGTTTAGGATAATACCTAAAGTTAAAGCAATACTTCCACCGATTATATTACGGAAGAACGGTTTCCAAAATTTTGTTTTACCAACACTGACTGAAACAATTGTGGTTATTAAGAATGAAAGAATAACGGCGATTACTATTAGGATAGGATTTTCAAATAGTAAAGCAGCGGTTAAAGGAAGCACTGCTCCTAAAACGAATGACAGAAAACTTGAAAAAGCAGCATGACTTGGATTCGTTCTTTGCTCAAAATCTGCCGCTTCTTCAGTGTCTCGTTGTGTAGATACAGAAATATATTCCCCAATAGCCATAGATAAAGCACCAGCTAAAACACCAGAAAATCCAACAATGATAAGTTGTTCATGTTTAAGAATACCAACAATACTTACAAGGAGAACTGAAATGCTGATAATGCCATCATTAGCTCCTAACACTCCAGCGCGCAACCAATTAAGTTTTGTGTGATTCATAATAAGTCTATCGTATCAACATAAATACGATTAGTTATTGAGATTCTATAAAATAGTTTAGGTTAGTTATAATACATGACTAAGAAAGTGTTGCAAGCAGATGGTTCTTACTGCTATACTGAGAACTGTAGGGTTCATACCCCAGCGCAGCATGCGCTATTAAACACGAAAGATTTGAACAAAATGTTAGACAAGGTAGATACTGAGCGTAGCCCGGAGCTACGAAAGTATCCTCGTACTGCCCATTTACATGATTCTCCCGGTGCTACTTCAGATGATAAGTGGGCTTCCCCTGAAGCTATTGCGCATATGTCCTCAGGTATAGATCTTATTGTTACTGAGAAAATGGATGGTGGTAACCTTACTTTTACCCGTAATCATTTCTTTGGACGTTCTCTAGATTCAGGTACGCATGCTTGGGATACGCATGCTAAAGCATTATGGGCTAAAATTCGTTTTGAGATTCCTGAAGGTTGGCGCGTGAGCGGCGAAAGTATGTACGCCCGCAGAAGTGTGCCTTACGAGAACCTTCCCGGAGTTTACATTGTTTTTGGTATCTGGGATGAAACTAATACTCTCCTTTCATGGAAAGATACTCAGGTTTGGGCTGAGCTTTTAGAGCTACCAACCGTTCCTGTTGTCTATGAAGGCAATAGCTTTAATGAAGCAACAAAGATTTGGGGTAAAACCCATAACACAGATACTTCTGAAGGTTTTGTCGTCCGTAATGCTAATAAGATTGCTTATGATGAATTCCGTAATAACGTACTAAAATGGGTTCGCGCTGATCATGTAAGAACTGCAGCGGATTGGAGACATCGTGATGATTTTGCGGTTAACACTTTTGTTAAAGAATAACTCGTCACCGATATTATAACTATGAATGAATTAGATCGTGCTCGTAATCTTCTAGATACGGCTGATAAAATTATTGTTCTCACAGGGGCGGGCTTCGGGGTTAGTCTAGGTACACCTGTTTATTGGACGGGTGAGAATAATCGTTATGGCGGCGAGGAATCCCGTTTTGGTTTCACAGATCTTGAACATGCTCATGCTGATATGTGGTTCAACAGAAAAGCTGAACAGATTGAATTCTTCCACGAAAAATGGCGGGATATGGTGAACCAAGTTATTGTTGGTGAAGATAGCCCTTACACCTTACTTTTAGATTACCTAAATAATGCTAATAAGGATTACTTTGTTGTAACAAGCAATGTTGACCATGCTTTTGTTAGATCAGGTTTTGAACCTTTCAAAGTATTAGAAGTTCATGGTGCTTATAATCGTTCCCAATGTTTAACGGAACGGTTAGCGCATGGTGTTTTCTTGACCAAAAATCCGAATGAAGGGGTAACTGTATGCCCTAAGTGTGGTTCGGATACACGACCTAATGTTTTACTATTTGATGACCCTTATTTTAATAGAGGGTTTAATCTTATTCAAGAGATGCGGTTTTACGATTTTCTCGAACCGATCCGTGAAGGTGAAACAAGAACTGTTATTTTAGAAATTGGTGCCGGGTTGACTGTCCCTAATATTCGTAATCAAACATCTCGGTTAAGTTTCGAACTAAACATTCCTGTTATTCGAATTAATTTACACCAAACTCAAGCTGGCGATCATACTAATAATTTTAATATTCCAGTTTTGGAATTCCCTATGGAAACAGTAGAAGGATTAAAAACTATCCTATCCCCTAAATAAGTTACACCTTAATTATGTGAGGATTTTTAGCTATTATATAATAAAAAAGTTCTAATAGTTTAATAATTCTTTATTATACCCGATACTCAGGGAAATTTCCCCGACTTAAAGGATAGTAAAATGCTTATTAAACTCCATAACATAAAACTTAATGATAAGGAGCAAGGTTTTACTCTTATTGAACTCCTTGTAGTTATCGTTATTATTGGTATTTTAGCTGCCATAGCTTTACCAATTTTCTTAAACCAACAGAAAGCCGCTATTAATGCTTCTGTTAAATCTGATGCTCGTAATACCGTTACCGAAGTCCATGATGCTTTAGTTAAAAATCCACAAGCTACTGCTTTTATTCCATATGCTGGCCCTGCTAACGTTCCTACTGTAGCTTCCGGCGAAGCAGCCGTTCATGTGGTTGCAACATCAGATAATGAGGTTGTAATTGTTGACCCAGATGATGGGGGAGATGACGCTTTGGCGGCTTATGATGGTGGTTCTCGCGGGTCATGGGCGGGATATGTTATTCATGCTGAGTCACCTTCTACTGGATATTGGTATGAATTCAATTCTTTAACTGGTAAATATTCTGATGGTGAAACTGATCCTTCTGCTGGTGGGGGTACTCCGGGAGGTGGAACACCCGGTGGTGGTACTCCGGGTAGTGGTTCTGGGCCTACATACGTTATGACTGCTGAAGACCTAAAAATTAATGGTTCTCAGCTTTATAATGGTTTCACAGGTTACACTGATGGCATGGATGACCAAACAAACTTTAGTCTTGAGCTTAACTCTCCAGATCGTATTGGTGTTCCTTCTACCCGTAACTTTACTGTAGATGATTTCTCTCAGCCTCTTGTTCAAGATATTCTTGACGAAGGTAGTGGAGGAAACGTTAAGGTTGATAGCATGATTCTTCATGGTTCTAATGGTGTTGATTATAACTTATGTAATTTCACTTCACAATACGGTGATACTTGTTGGGTTTCAATATGGGGCAGTGACCAAGATATTGTTGCCGTTTACTTCGGTGGTTACCATGAGAGTGACTCATTAATTTATGGTGATTATAAAGAGTTCTACTCTAACTTTAGTAACTGTACTTATGATGTCTACTATAATGCAGCTACTATTAAAGATAGTGTTTCTGGTGGTTCTCTTGAGGTAACTTATAATGGTTCCACAAGCGTTTTTAATATTACTGCTAATGAAGCTTGGATGTATTCTCAAGCTCAATATGATCTTTGCCCCGGTGCTGTTTATAACGGTTAAAGATTAAATAACTAAAAAGACCTCAAACTTTGAATTAGTTTGGGGTCTTTTTAGTTAAAATACGATAAAAATCCTCATATTTTGGATGCTTTTAAAGCAATTCCGATACTTGAGTCAGGTTTACACTCCCCCATTTAAGGATCAACATGTTTTTCAAAAGATTAAGAAATCTTAAACCAGATAAGAGAGAAGATGGTTTCACCCTCATCGAACTTATTGTAGTTATCGTAATTATTGGTATTTTAGCTGCTGTAGCCATCCCAATTTTTAATAACCAACGTATCGCGGCTATGAACGCTACAGTTAAATCAGACGCACGTAATACTGTAACTGAAGTTCATGATGCCCTTATCCACGAACCTACAGCTACCGGTTTTATAATCTATACTGACACTGAAGCTGTTCCAACAGTGCTTCCGGGTGAGGTAGCCGTCCATACTGTTAACACTTCAGATAATGATGTGGTTGTGGTTGACATTTCTGATGCTGGAGATAATGCTTTAGCTGCTTATGCTGGTAACAACTCTAACGGTTCATGGGATGGCTACATTGTTCATGCTGAAAATCCAGATACCGGTTATTGGTATGAATTCAACTCTTTAACTGGTAAGTATAGTGATGGTCAGACTACGCCTTCTGCTGATCCCGGTGGCGGGGGTGGCCCCGGTGGTGGAGATCCCGGTTATGATATGACCGCTCCTGCTTTTATGGCGTTAGCAACTGGATGGAATTATGACGGAACAACTATTAGTTTCGATAATAAAGCATCTGGTTATGGTTCTGTAGTTGGAGTCCCTGCTGATGATGGTGTCCTTCCTATTGACTTACAGCCCGGAGAGACAACTACTTACTCTGGAGATAACGTAAGACTATACATTAACAATGTTCTGTTTGCTACAGCTTCTGATATTAGAATGGTTTACGGTTATGATAACCCTGCTAGCAATTTTGATGGGCCAAAGTATCCTCACATTGAGATCGATAATTTTGAATTTGAGCAAGCATTTGTTGATGATACATTACCTCAATTCAGAATTGATTATGCTCTACCTTCAGCTACAAAAGATACCCCAGAATATTTTGATTGGGCTTTCAGTGGAGTCGGACAGGTTGTATTCCAAAACCACTTGCGAGAAGTTACAATTACATTCCAGTATGCTTCATAAGATATAAAATAGAAGAAGGGCCGGAACAAGATTACTTATTGTTCCGGCCCTTCTTAATGAATTCTTCCAATACGTAACCACCCAAGAATACGTGAATTCATTTTATTTAGACTTTATCCCTCAAAAAATATTATCGTCACTTTTAACAAAAACTGGTTAGAAAACATTAAGAATATTGATGACACAAGGTATATATGCTAAAATTAAGTGTAACTTAATTAAAAATCTATAACCAATTTTTAAAACATGATATGATAATACTCAGAATGAGATTTAGAAGGATTTTATAATGAAAGCAACAGAGGCACTACAAGTAATCTTGAAAGCTAAAACAGCGGAAGAGCTATTTGGCGACCTCACTAATACAGTTGCTGTTGCCGCAATGTATCGTAGACTTGCCCGCAGATCGCATCCTGATATGTTTGCTGATACAAGAGATAAAATCCAAGCTCAGCAAGCTTTCATTAAATTAACTGAATTATGGAATATAGTAAACAAAACAACCACAACTAAAAAAGATGTGATTTTAACTAAGAAACATGAATATCTTCTTGGGGACATAATCACTAAAACAGATGTTTTTACCGTTCATAATGCTACATATGATGCGGGTTATAAGAATGCGGAATTGTTTGTAACAAACAGTCCTAAAGACGCGGATCTCGCTGCTGCTCATATTGCTGCTTTGAAAAAAGTTAAGACTGATGTTCCTGATGACTACAAACCTTATTTTCCTAAGTTTATCGAGAATATTCGTTACCGCCAAAACGGAACAGATCTTGTTATCTCTGCTGCGGAAA
>Ga0247742_10002353_pt1 | contig 12413 bp, 10 predicted proteins | sample UWRJL208509C2_FD_180944 | JGI IMG/M metagenome (GOLD analysis project Ga0247742, IMG submission 180944) | Plant litter microbial communities from Arlington Agricultural Research Station in Wisconsin, United States - UWRJ-L208-509C-2 | ecosystem: Environmental > Terrestrial > Plant litter >... | reverse complement strand
GCACTAGGCCATACCATATTATACCATTACTATCGTTTCTATTTACTATTTATCGGCCACCCGACCCCGACCTCGAGCCGGCCCCGCTTCATTCATGGGCCATTTCACTGGCCATATCACTCAGTACATTGTAGTTACTGCAAACCCCATGGGGCCCCATGGCACCGAGTCACTCGGTACATTGTAAGCCTTCTATACGTCGAGTACTCAGTACATTGTAGCTTACCTATGTGACCATGCATTGAGGTAGACTGAGGTGTTGACCTTCGAGGACAGAGGGCTGCGTATGCCATACAGGGGACAACGCCGTCCAACCACATGTGAATGGGGGCTTTGAGTAAGAACACTCTTCTTGAGGTGTCTTGTGCTCGTTTGTCAGCTTAGGACGCTCTAGGTGACCTATAGGCGGAATAATCTGTGTCGCATAACCTGAAGAGGTGAGGCACTCACTGAGAACCAGCTTTTGAAGCTGAGAATTGTCGACGGAGCTGGACTTGTTGTTTGAGTCCTGCGCACAGAGAGAACTGACAACTGCTATGGCCATCAAGTATGAGAAAGCACCAACTGGCCTGCAGCGCTGTAACCAAAGATCGGAATAGCGAAAGGACACCGATTGTGGTTTGGTGATCGTTGGAACTTGGCTGAGACGGGGCGTGGAAAATATTTTCCCCGTGACTGCGCCGAGCGCTCTGTCCACCTCCCCGTTCTCTGCCCCTGCTGGATGCTTCTACTCTCCTAGTATCAGTCTTAAGCTTCCGCTCTATCGCTCCCAAGCCTCTGAAGACCTCCCCTTCGCTTAGCTGCCTGGGCTTTATCATGAAAGGATTTTGCCACTCCCGGGTCGTAGATGGTTGACTGGCAACAGAAAGATGTTCGGAGGAAGCGTACCACGAATTTTACCCAGAATGAAGCTCAGTCTAATCAAGAGTGTGAGTTCGTCTCGCGTCTTGCTCCATCTCTGACCCCGATCTAACCTTCTCCAGTCTGATTCTACGTCGCCTCGGGTCCATCCGCTCCTCGCACAAACACCGTTTCGAGTGAACACGCCGATCGGTTGACGTCATTCACATTCCATTCTCCGTCCTCTTCTCCTGGCACCATTTGCCCAACTTTTCACTGTCCTCTTATCCTCGTTGCCAAGTCCGATCTGACTCCCTGATCCTGTCCAGACTTCCAGCTTCCACTCCTGGCCATGCCTGCGATCTTCCCCATCTTCTGCCCGTGGCCCGCATGACGTCTATCCCTCGCACCCAGCTCATCACCAGCACCCTCTGAACCTGCCCGCCCGCCCGCTGTCGACGCCTTTCTAAGCCCTCCTCAATATCCCACCCATTCATCCACCATTCTGGCTCTTCGTGTTTCTCCGCTCTATCACTATCCACGCTTCTAGGGACCCTCCGTATTCTGCATGCTGCAGCCAATCCGTGATCGACATGGAGAAATTTGGTCGCCTACTCTGGCTAGGGTTAGTATAATACAGGTCGGTCAGATCCGTTCTCCCTCGTTTCTGCACGCCAATCTCACAATTGACCTTGTCTAGTCCACACACCCGATTTCACATACTGCCTTTCTCGTCCATATTTCAACCTCACGGTCGACGTCGCCATCATCTGTCTCAGTCGGAACATATAGCAGATCCCATGTCACTCAAACGCCCAAAGATGGACCTCCCTTCCTCTGTGTTGGTTTCGACACACAAATTTTCAGCCCCATTGACCATGCGGACATGGTGGCTCGTGTTCTACGCTAACTTCTTCAGTGGCCTGCCGCCACTACCCCCCTACTCGTACCATGACTCTCTTCAAACATCCCGGCAGGCCCTCTGCGCTTGCGCTTAGCGTTCAGCCACGGTGTATATATACGCTCCCATATGTCGAATGACACTCCTCCGCATTCAGCCAACTTCGTCAAGTTGAGGGCACTTTCATAAGCAAGTGAACCTTGGTATGAAACGTCCTGAGCCGTGACATCGCCGACGAGGTTCAATTGAGTGCATTGGTCCTTTGATTTTGACTCTTGCGGTGCACTAACACAGAAGCGTTTAGGTGCTTCGACGCGTAGGCCGCTGTAGCGTTTATGGAGAGTGCTTGAGGGTAAGTAGATCCATAGCTCCCCGTTCATTCAGGACTAAGTGATCAATAGCTCTTCAAGTAGGACATTTACCCTAGGCAGCGTCTCTCGCACGCTTGAATTCGTACTTACATGCTGTGAAGTTGTTTTTCTTGGAGTCTGTTTCACCATGGGCTGGGTAGTGGTCGGCCGACGGACTCTCGTTTTCCTCAACACCAACAATCCCTTGTGAACGCCTGGTCACTGCATCAACACCAAATAAACCTTCGCACTTGCGAAATTGGATATCATTCAGGGTGTGTATCGATCTCTCTCAGATGACTTCGATATTGATGCATGTACCTGCAGGCCCGACACCTGAGGCTAAAGCGCAGATCGTATGGTGTAAAATAGCTGAGGCGCACTGTTAGGTCGGTATTCGTATTGGCACGGTAGGATGATCGGGTAGAGGTAGTGTGATGTCGCTGTCTCATTTTGATAAGTTGGCAGGTCAATATATTAGCCAATAGTATGGTTTTGTGCGGGTACTCAATGAGGGCTGGGTTCGCAGAGGCGCGGCTTTCTTATCAGAGCCTGAGGACCGTTTGAGACTAAGCTTTCCAACGCTTATTCAACCTTGCTATCCCAGTGCAAATATTTTCACGTACTGTTGGCTACGGTCAAAAACGGATTGTATACTTATATGTGGATGGGTCTGAGACTGGTTGGATGTGGGCTCGAAATGCTCCTGAGCCTGGGCGCCTAAATTGACACCTATGAATACATACTAGCCTGTCTATATAGGAACTTCATCGTGTTCGTGTCAAAGTATTTGTACACTTGTAAGGAAATATATTAGCGCCCTTGATGTAGCATTGAAAGCGGAGGTCACATCGATCTCAAACCAAAGCAAGCTGATTCAGTGTTCTAGGTCCAATGGTGGGATACATATGTGCTCAGATGAAGCACATGTGAATTATGAAATCTACATAAAAAAGCTATGCTGGTCTCTGGATAATGCTGTGTTTCTATGGTCAACAATGAAGTCTTGGATGAGATGTGTAAACCCCACTTCCAAGGCGAGGCTAATGGACAAGAAAAGGTATACTGCGCCTGAAGAATCTGATATTTAAACGATGATACGTTCCATCTACAACCGGAAACCCATGCACTACCTCAACCACTCGCACTGGCGACAAGCGGATGCGAGCATCTCCCATGCCTGTGCCTCCCCCTCTTCTCCGGGACTGTATACCTGGGGAGCTTCGACTTCGTAAAGTGCGCTATGCTCGTGGGTTTCATCCCAGAACCTGTTTCAAACACAAGACAAAAATCAGGCAAAAACAAAGTACAAGGAACTATCTTACCCAAATCTAATAGGACCATCTTTGATATCTGGATCACAGTAAATGTCGAAGCGAATGACGGGGTCACCTTTATCAGCCTTAAGTTCAATGTGGTTCTCATGACGATTGTGTTCAGATAGGCCTGAAACCTTGCCGCCGGATATTCTGGCCAAGAACTGTTCCGATTTTAGTAGCGCACATCAGGCCTAGGCTGTAACATTTCGTACCTCCAATACTTGGGTGTAGTGTGAATCGGTGTCACACAAACTACTAGATGAATGAGTGCGAGTACTCAGGGTCAAATTAACTTTGACATACACTATGTACAATCCTGTCCGAGCAACGTTGGCGTCTGGTACAACTTCCCAAGTGAAAGCACTCCAAAATGCCTTCAGTCTTGCATCAACATTGGATTCATGGAGACTGGTAAATCCACTCTCCTGAATGTAAATAATTTAGTTCAAGGGAAATGGCGAGGATGAAATCCACGGACTGTAAAAATCATGCAGATCTGCCTCAAGACCACAGTGGCAGGATGCCGCTTCCAAGGCGCTAAGCGCACAAACAGCTCGTATTGACCAAAGATGATGTTTGGCAACATTCTGCGGAGTTCTTGAGAGTATCCATCATCGTCGTAAGACGTTTCAGCAGCCTTAAGGAGCTGTTGAATGGAGGTCTCAGCTCCAGCTTGGGTTGAGGTCTCATAGACATGTTGGAAAACTAGTGGAGAATTAGGGTTAGAAGTGATTTCACAGGCTTCGGGCTCACTCACATGTCAAGCCAAATGTAGCTCGAATGCGCAGGCTCACCTCCAGTGTTATGCGAGCTGCTTCCAGATCAACACAGAAGTCCTTAGATCTAGATTTTTCCAGTAGAAAGTCAGGGAATGAAGCATGAAGAAGTTTGATATCTTCCCAATCGGTCCCGATTTTGAGCAAGGAGTGCATGTCTGTAAGAATGCGTCGGATATCACCAGGATGGAGGTTGAGAATTGCCTCCAGGCGCTTTGGCGAGCTCGAGTTGGCAGGCGAGCCAAGGGTATCATCGCTGCTAGCCATGTCGCGGGCAATGATAAGCTGCCCCAGCACCTTCAGAATACTCTGTTGATGGTTCGCATTGGTTGTGATATGGGTATACAGGAAGTCAAGTTGGGCGAAGGGGGTGTCACCAGGAGGTGCTTCGAGAAATCCACGGATGACTCTCAAACGCTCGTCAGGACGGTGGTATCGGGTGATAATGTAGGCCATCACGGTTGTTGCGTAGATGAAGTGACCTGAAGATTTATCGGCAAGCTGTGAGATGATATCAGAGCCAGGCCAGTCGGGGGGTACTTCAGGATGCATCCGGCGAACCTCCACAAACTTTTTCCTGAGGTACACCTCGATGTCGCGTCGCGCCATAGCGTCTTCGCTGAGATCGATCTGGGACACGCGCCCCGGAAAACGCGACTGGAGATGCCCGATGGCGTCAACTATGTGCGGTTCCGGTCGACTGGCAATGAGGAAGCGAAGGGGTAGGCACACATCCTTCATTGCATCTCCAAGGATCCTGATGATGTCGCTCTGAACATCCTTTCCGGTGATTTCGTCGAGACCATCAATGATAATGAGTGTTGGGTACGACCTGACATGCATGGTCTTGAGGAAGCGAGTAAATCTTGCGACTTCTTTGATAGGTTCGACGATCAGCTTCCTCATTTGCACCTCTCGCCCCTTTGTGAAAAGATGTCGATCTTTGCGAATTGCTTTGTTGATATAGCGTTTTGTAGATGGCAGAGCTTCAATGAGTTGAATAGCGAGTGTGGCAACGATTCGATCGCCATCACCACAGTTGGCGATTCGGTTCGAGGCGAAGAAAGCACCAGCCGAACGTCCATGCAGCTTGCAGAAGTCCGCAAACGTGAGGAGCAGAGCCGTCTTCCCGGTGCCAGCACCTCCGTGCGCCCACATCATGGTGGCAGCATCGATGTCGCTCTTCTCCCAATCATCCAGCTCCCGGCTGAGTTCCACACGAGTATCCTCCATGCACCTCGGTTGGGTGATCCATGCCTTGGCATTAGGGAGAGCAGCAGATGATGCCTGCTCATGAAGGAGGTCCTTGCCTGGCAGGTGGTTCTCAAATGTCAGCCATTCGGAACCAGAGGTGGAGGTAACAACGCACCTTTCAGCGGGAACCCATGGTAATTGTTCTGATTTCCAGCAATATGGTTACTAGTGGGTCCAGCTACCGTCATGGAACCACTAGCGTGATGGTTCTGATCACCACCAACAGCGGTGAGTGTCGCATCCTGAATCCGTATCGCGGTGTGCTGAGCATTAGGGAAAAAGCTCATGAGTTGGATAACAGCGTGAGAGCGAGGAGGTGAAGTCCAGGACGAGTCCGTCGAGTACTTTCATAGCTCCTCTGGGTGCGTACTCAAGGCCTACACGTGTGATCCAATTCAACGCAGTCTGCCGCAAACACAGCGAGGCGTCTGCCACCCGTCAATCTCACTGCAGAGGGCTGTGACCGTCTAGAAATAGACAGACCGTCAGCGCTTCAGCTATTGGACAGAAGCCCTGGAATGAAAGGACGACAAACCTTGTATCGACTTTGAGAACAATGAACGACCACTGAAGGTATATCCCTTGAATTTGAGGTTAAAAGCTCGATTGTCAGACATGAAGGTCATTAGGTCAATCCACCATGGTTATATATCTGTCGGCGCCATCGCTTGGTGGAGTTGGTGGCATCTGGAGACTTCGGATTCACGTATGACTTTTCCTTTGGGGAACATTGTATTTCGTTTGCCGATATCTCGAAACTGTCTATGACACTACCAGATAGGGTATTTCCAAAGGCCCATGCAGACGTTGTGATATTGGGCCTGACGTACTCGAAGTCGCGGTAGGCGTAGCAGAAGCATTGCGGTAGCAGATTTGTAGGTAACACTCGATGAAAGTGGTTGCTCGATATATCGCTCGTCATCGTCTTTATCCGCGTAATGACCAAACGTTCAAACAGCTTTCTGAAACCTGTAATATAAGTTAGTCTCGAGGTAAATACGACAATCAATTGAAGAGAATTACTCTTTGGATTTTAAAGCGGCAAGCCTGAGAGCCCGTAGCGTCGTCACAGCCGTCTTATGCAATAAATAAATAATAAGTATCAAATGTCGAAAAGTAGTGAAGGAAGTTACTTAGGCTTATGGAACGATCCAACTGGCGTTCGACTTGGTCGGTACATGGAACGGTCTGCATTGAGCCACTGGCCAGAGATTTGTGTCTGATAGCGGCTCAGTCGAGCTGGGCTCGCGGTAGGAGACAAGGTAACATTAAAACCCTTTTTGGAACCTATAATCCAGTTTAGTTCAGAAGGAAAGTGTGTTGACCGTGGATCATGTACGTACGTGAATAAGGGATCGGGCATTCAGCATTGACGACGTTGTTTGAGTTGATGATTTTCATGTCAGAGGCAGAAAAATTCTGCAAGAATGTTCAGAAAACCATGGAGAGTGTGAATGGATGATCGACATACCTTCCACCATCTGCAAACCACGAACCCTTATTCTGTCCACCTGAATCCATCCAAAGTCGCGGATCACTGGTGAGCATCAAGAAGTGTTAACCTGTTCGGGGTCAAACAAGACCGTGCGCTGAGGTGTCGACCTTTGAGAACAAAGGGCTGTGTACGCCATACAGCCCATCCAACGATTCGCTGGAGTCAACCACATGCGAATGGGGACCTTTGGGTAAGCACACTCTTCTTGGAGTGTCTCGCACTCGTTGGCTGATTCAGGACGTGTTCCGCATCTCTAGGCAACCCATAAAAGGTGGAGATAGTCAACCTCTTGTAACCTGAAAAAGACAAGGAACTCACTGAGAATCAGCATTCAAGCTGCGGATTATCAACGAAGCTAGGCTCGTTGTTTGATCCCTGCATGCAGAGAGACTGCTGTGTGCATCAGGTAAGGGAGGCACCAGCTAATGTGCAGTGCTGTAACGCAAGATCGGAATGGCTGAAAGAACACTGATTGTGGTTTAGTCGTTCGTTTAAACTGACGAGGCGTGGGAATAAAATATTTTCCTCAACCCCATCGCTCCGGACCTCTCATTCGCTTCACTGCCTGGCTTGACTATGAAGGATTTCGCCACTCTCAGGTCGCCGGTGTTTGAATCGCGCCTTCCTCCCTTCGGACACAGATCTGACCTTTTCCAGTCTGATCCAACGTCGCCTTGAGTCCACGCATCTGCTCCTCCACTCGTCCACCTGCCGTCCTTATCGTTCCTCTCTTGGCATTGAACATTGAAATACTGAACTCCAGCCTCCGGCACACAATTCCTGGGGATAGAAAGTTCGGACAGTTTCTCGTACAAGTTGGTCCCTTCATTTCCCTGTCCTTATCCCAATCTGACTCTTACCCTTTCCAGTCCTGCCTGCAATCGTACATATCTCTTGCCGTCAAGTTCACCTAAGCCTGCAGCTGTCCGCGTTCTCTTCCACTCGTCGCCCAATTAACGGCAGACATGCGTGGATGCTATCCCTCGCATCTAGCCCATCTGCTACTGAACATGCGTGCTCGTCCGCTATCGAGGCCTCTTTGAGCCCTCCTCAATATACTTCCATCCTCCTGGCCTTCCATCACTAGGCCCGCTCCTGGAGACACCGGGTCTTGCATCATGCAGGCATTATTGGCGCGGAAAATTTTGGGCTGACCTTGGAGGGAAACGTCTCGTACTCCGGCTAGGGTGTAATAAAGGTCAGTCGGTCATGCCCATTCTCCCTATGTTTTTGAATGCCAATCTGACATTTCACCTCTTCTAGTCCACGAACCCTATCCTGCATACCAACTCTCGTGTTCTCTCTTCATATTCTTGCCTCACTAGCCGCCGTCACCGTTATCCGCTTCTGTCGATCCTCGAATCCAGATGAATATCCGTGCACCAGCAGTCCCTCCATATGATATCTAGTTTGAAGCACTCGAACGGCCGAACACGGACCCAGCATCCTTTGGACGCTCTATCTTGGTCTCGACGAACTAAGTTCAGGCCCCTTTTGGCCCATACGGAGATTATGACCCACCTTCTCCAATAACTTACCACTATCCATACTTGCACCAGGGCCGCCTCTCGCCACCTCATCAAAACTGTCCGCTACACTTGCGTTCAACGTTAGGCGACGGCGCATATATTTGCTCTCAAGTACAATCGTGAAGCATTCGGTGGCCCGTCTATCAAATATCGACACGAAGAGTCGCCTTGTCGTATCGCGCAAACGGTATATTCATTATTACACGTGCAGCTTGTCCCTTCTAACAAGCCACCTTTTAGATCTCCCGCAAACTGCTATGGTTTTGACGCCCCATCCGTGTAGAAGGTCTCAGCTTTGGCCTACTAATATCCTCTGCCTGTCGCGAACGCTCAATTAACGACTTTGGTCAATTATCTGCAAAGCAACGCGCCAAGCCCATTCAAATCAGGCTCGATGCATAAAATCAGCAATAGCACTCACTGTCGAAATTTTGGTTCTCGCTTGTCAACTTCCTAACGGCCGCGAGACGCAAGCACTGTTGACCTGGACCGCGTTGGCGGCGACGGGTGCCATGTACATCCCGATTTACATCGAACAGCGCCAGCTCCATGTTCAACCAGCGTTATTAAGCCAACAACACCTACACAAACGAGTGACCTCAGATAATGGTGGAGTGTCCGAAGCCGTCAACATTGGACGTGAAGTTGATCCATCATGAGTAGTTTTTGGTTTTGGTTGGCGACTCAGATGGCAGGACCTAGGTGCTTCAACACGTAGGTCGCTGGAAAGTTTATCGGAAGTGTTCGAGGGTGAGCATATTCTCAACTTTCTGTTCGTTCAAGACTGAAAGTTGCTGGCTGTTCATGTAGGGCATTGAGGCGATATCTATCACACGCATAACTTCATGCAAGCCGCAAATCCATCTCTCTTGGAATGTGTTCCGTTGTAGCCTGTGCGGTCCCTCACCCGACACACTTTGATTTTCCTCAACGCCCACGAATGTATATGAACGTTCAGCCGTTAACGTTAACACCAAATCCACCTCCGCACTTGCGTTGAAAATACATGTAATGGCTCAATATATTGTCCACGACTGACGCATCAGCCTCTTGTCTAGCGTCATCACGCACTTTCTCGTTGACCCAATTCCGATATAATTCAGGTTGCGCATCAATTTCTACCCAAATGACATCGATATTGACCCATGTACCTTCAGGTTCGACACGCGAAGCTGAAGATCAACATACGGCGTACAATACTGACACACTTTCGGGTCAAAGGTTGTATTGGTATGGCAGGATGGCTGGGTGGAGGTATAATGTGATAGCATTGGCTCGTCCGGTGAAATGGCGGGTTGAAGCCATGGTCAAGAGTCCGGTTTTCGTGTGGTATATAACGAAATTTAATGCTGCTCCTATAATTGAAGATGAATCTAGCCTCTCATTATCATCGGATGAGCGAAACTTACTTGCTGTTACCCCACTAAAATTTGAACAAAAAGTGCACCAGACCGGTCCATATGTGACCGTCATATCTCATCCATATATTAGTCAGTGATCATGAGAGCCTTGATCAATGCAGCTGAGAGGATTACTGCGAAAGTTAGCACAGTACGTTTGCTGACAACCTTGCTTCCAAGGCATATTATAAACCGTCATTAGATCGTGTCCATTGAGACCTCCCTAAAGTCAAAACAAGTTTCGATGACGTTGAATCAGGATCAAATTATCTAGCATCGCCCTAGACATCGATGGGTGCAGCAGTCGAAAAGAGAAGTCCGATTCTGTGTTAGACGCGGCGTGTCCGAAGGAGAAGCCGTACAACCCGGAATTCTGCTTATCATCATCTCCGCTCCAGCACGTCTAAACGCTTAGCAGCCTCTTCAGGTTTCATCCTCTCCGCTTGGGTCTTTGGTAAACCTGTTGTTGGAGTATTCCATAAGTATCTGCGAACCAGTTAGAGACTGGAATAGCAGGAGGCAAGTACAATAATCAAACGCACCGATCGACTTTGAGACCATCTACCTAGGCAGTTATGTCTGTGCTTGGGGAGCCCTTCTGAACCGGAAGTACGAGGAGGGTGATCGACAATGCTGTCGCAGCTACCCTAGTCGTCGATGAGCACCGAGAGTAGGCATGCCATGCAACTCACGAGTGTGAAGGAGACCAACTCCTCTCCGACTTCATGGGTTGAAGTCAGCTGAATGAGTCAAGTGCTTGATACACCAGCGACGGTAGTCTGGTGGGTTGGCATTCTATCGACCATGGGTTCGCAGTAGCAAGCTAAGAGGATAGAGAGACTTGGGGTTCTATTGAAGCTGAGAAAGAGTCGCTCAGTACTATGCGTATGAGAGGTGCAGATATTCAGTGTTAGCGATGTTGCGAACTCTCCGTGTCCTGTGCGAGAGAACTATGATAATAGAAAAATAACATTAATCTATGCATGAAAACTACTAAGACTCAGAGCACGTACTTTCCTGTCCATTTCGCAGGAACCTCTGGGTCAGGTTCTCCTCCTCGCTTTCACCAAAGGCCCGCCTCTGTTGTTGAATTCGTCGTTGAGCACGTTATCTGAAACCAAATGTACTCATCACTAAATAGAAAAGTTCATGTTAATTCGTCATCCAGGTAACCAAGATGCTGTTCACTTACAGGCCAAAACACCCCCCAGGCACGTAATGAAATGGTTCAGTGAAGATCGCGTGGGTCCCTAGGGCTTTGAAAAGACGCGGACGACGCCATCTGTTGATACATGGATATGGTATTGCTTTGCTGCAAGGAGCGTCAGTAGTGTATAGATCTGTATGCAAAGACAAAAAAAGACTCACCAATCAAAGAAAGACGTTACGATCCAGGAGCCTGGCCCAATCAGTAGTGGAAAAGAAATATGGTGGACCATCGTCTGAGTGGTTGAGGAGCTGTGAGCTGGCTGAGGAGAGAATCATTAGGTGTTCTGCATTGAACTTCAAGGAAAGGTTCCAAGAGACAAGTGGTCGATGGCGCTGCCCAGTGCATGGTCGAAGGAGAAGAGCATTGCTGAACGCGATCGGTTGACGTCATTCACGTGGCCAAGTCAGTCCCATTCTCCGTTGATTCTTCTCTTTTCCCCGACTTGTCACTGCTCTGGCCAATGTTTTGAGGTACAGGTCAGTCCTACTCTTATCCTCGTTACTAAGCCCGATCTGACCCCCTGATACTGCCCAGTCCGTGCCTGCGATCTTCCCCATCTTCTGCCCGTGGCAGCGTATCACTGGAGGCCCATGTCGTCAATCCCTCGCACCCAGCTCATCACACGCTGAACCTGCCTGCCCATTCGCCATCGACACCTTTCCAAGCCCTCCTCAATATCCATCCACCCACCATTCCGGCTCTTCATGTTTCTCCACTCTAACGCTATCCATGCTTCTGGGACCCTCCGTATCCTGCATGCTGCAGCCAATCCATGATTGAGATGGAGAAGTTTGGCCGACCTTGGAGGGAGAAGCCCCATACTCCGGCTGGGCTAGTGTGATACAGGTCGGTCAGATCTGTTCTCCCTCATTTCTGCACGCCAGTCTCACAATTGACCTTGTCTAGTCCACACACCCGATTTCATATACTGCCTTTCTCGTCCATATTTCAACCTCACAGTCGACGTCGCCATCGTCTGTCCCACTCGGAACATATAGCAGACCCCATGTCACTCGGACGGCCGAACGTGGACCTCCCTTCCTCTGTTGGTTTCGATGCACAAAGTTTCGAGCCCCATTGACCATGCGGACATGGTGGCCCGTATTCTACCCCAACTTCTTCAGTGGCCTGCTGCCACTATCCCCCTACTCGTACTATGTCCCTTCAAATATCCCGGCAGGCCCTCTGCACTTGCGCTTAGCGTTTAGCCATGGTGTATATATTCGCTCCCATATGTCGAATGACACTCCTCCGCGTTCAGCCGACTTCGTCAAGTTGAGAGCACTTTCATAAGCAAGTGGACCTTGGTATGAAACGTCCTGAGCCGTGACATCGCCGA
>Ga0247742_10002352_pt1 | contig 12413 bp, 15 predicted proteins | sample UWRJL208509C2_FD_180944 | JGI IMG/M metagenome (GOLD analysis project Ga0247742, IMG submission 180944) | Plant litter microbial communities from Arlington Agricultural Research Station in Wisconsin, United States - UWRJ-L208-509C-2 | ecosystem: Environmental > Terrestrial > Plant litter >... | reverse complement strand
TCAAGGACAGGTGATCACTCAAGCTAGCCAGGGAAGAAAAGGTACACCGCGCTATAAGGCACGCGAACTTCCGCATTCACGTGGCTGGCATCGCAACCGGTGGCAGGGGCGACACCACCCTCGGTACGAGTACGCACGACATACGCGATGTTCGCCATCGTGCCGCTGCCCGTGTGCGACTTCGCGTGAAGAACGAGCCAGGGTATGGCGCCTGCGTCCGGCGATGGCGATGCGTTCAGCGCCTCACCGACGACCGTGCTGCCGTCGCTCGCCTGCCAGCTCGGCCCTGCGAAGTGCTTGCCAATGACGTTGCCTTTCGCATCGCTCAGGCTCGCTTCGGGCGCTTTCAGCGTCCAGGCGTACGTCGCCGCGGCTGGCGTGCATGCGTAGATCTGCACGCCCTTGCCGAAGGCCTCGATGGCAGGCGGCTTTGTCGGGGAATCCTGGGCGGCGACCGCGCCCGCACCGCCGAGGGTGGCGAGGACACAGCGGGTCAGAAGGTTACGAAGCACTCGCAGATCTCTCATGGGGTTCTCTCGGAAGGGGCGACGGAGGAACATAGTGAACGCCCATGAGTCTCACATGGGTGAACCAAAGTTGCATGGACTCGTCATACTCCTGGAGGGACAGATAGCGGGTCACATCCATGCTCGACTTGAACGACGTTCGGTTCTTTGTGCAGGTGGTCGATCGCGGCGGCTTTACAGCGGCGGCGCGCGCGTTGCTCGTGCCCACCTCCACCCTGAGCCATCGGATCCAGCAACTCGAGAGCTCACTGGGTGTCGCGCTCCTTGCGCGTACGTCACGCAAGGTGACCGCCACCGAGGCCGGCCGCGAGTTCTACCGCCACGCCATCGGTATGCTCGAGCGGGCGAACGAGGCGGAGCTGGCCATGAGGCAGCGACTGACCGAGCCGGCCGGGCCCATCCGCTACACGGCGGCGCAGACCATCGCGCAGGTCGCCATGCCGGGGCTGGTGAACGGCTTTCTGGACAAGTATCCCAAGGTGAATCTCATCCAGCATGTTTCGGATGAGAATGTCGACATCGTCGCCGATGGATTCGACATCGCGATTCGCGGTCACTCCGGCCCGCTTCCCGATTCCTCGCTGATCCAACGGCCGTTAGCGCAGGTGCCGTGGTACCTGTACGCCTCGCCGGGCTTCCTCGAACAGCAGGGAGTCCCGGCGGCCCCTGCGGAACTGGCGCCCTACCCGAGCCTCTTCATGCTCCGCGACACCGTGGTCCCGTGCTGGCACCTGCGCCATGAGTACTCCGACGACGAGTTCGTGCTGCCGCTGTCGCCGCGCGTGCACACGGGCTGCATGGTGACGCTCAAGAGTAATGCACGGGCGGGACTGGGCATCGTCGCGCTGCCCGGCTACGTGTGCCGTGAGGAAGTGCAACGCGGTGAACTCGTCCGCGTCCTGCCGGACTGGGTCGCGGAGGAGTCGACGATTTCCGCCCTGGTGCCCAGCCGGCGCGGCATGAGCGCGTCGGTGCGCGTGTTCCTCGACCACCTTGCCGAGCACTTCCCGGCCGCCGTTTCGGTCGACTGAACGGATCATCCCGATTCTTGGACGGAGCATCCCGACCAGGGGTCTCGATCCAGAAAATCGTCTGGCTAACCTGAGGTCTCCTAACAATGGAGACACCGAGATGGCCACCACCCGCACCCGCATGACCCGCGAAAACACCGCCGTGCTGCTGATCGATCACCAGGTCGGTCTGTTCACCGGCGTTCGTGACATTGGCGTTGGCGAACTCAAGCACAACGTGGTCGGCCTGGCGAAGGCGGCGCAGGTGCTCGGCCTGCCGGTGATCGCCGTCACGACGGCGCGCGACAGCATGTGGGGACCCACGATTCCCGAACTGCGCACCGCCCTGGGCAACGCCGATATCCTCGATCGTTCCACCGTCAACGCGTGGGACGAGCCCCGGTTCGTGGAGAAGGTGAAGGCCGCCGGCCGCGACCATCTGATCATCGCCGGCCTGAGCTTCGAGGTGTGTGCATCCCTGCCCGCCATCTCGGCCCGCGAAGAGGGTTACCAGCCCATCATCGCGCTGGACGCTTGCGGCACCTTCAGCAGCTACAAACACGAGGCGGGCCTGGCGCGCCTTACCGCTCTCGGCATCGAAGTGTCCGACTACGCCACGCTCATGGTCGAGCTCATGGGCGATAACGCCGACCCGAAGGCGGGCGAGATCTACGCCGCGCTCGACATGCCCTTCGCCACGCTGATGGCGCAGGTGGCCGAAGGCCTGAAGCCATGAGCTCCGCGGCATACGACGTTCTCATCGTCGGTGGAGGCTCTGCCGGCGCGGTGCTCGCCAACCGGTTGAGTGCCGATCCGAAACGCCGGGTTCTCTTGTTGGAGGCCGGCAATGCTTACCGGCCCAACGAGTTTCCCGCCGTGCTCTACAACGCGGACCATGCGGCCGGGGATGCGGCACACGACTGGGGCTACCAGGCTGAGACCGGCGCAGGCGGGCGCAGCATTCCCGCCTGGCGTGCGAGGGCGCTGGGCGGCTGCTCGTCGATCAATGCCGCCGTCGCCATGCGCGCCCGCCCTGCGGATTTCGCGAAATGGACAGAGAGAGGTTTGCAAGGGTGGTCGTTCGACGACGTGCTTGGCGCCTTCAAGTCCATCGAGAACACGCCCGATGGCGATGATGCCTTTCGAGGACGAGAAGGCCCTTTGCCCGTGCGACACCGCCGCCGCGATGAGCTGACGCCTGCGATGAATGCCTTCGTCGACGGTGCACAGGAGTGCGGTTTCGCCTATGTCGACGACTTCAACGGTGCCGAGCAGGAAGGCGTCTCGCCTTATCCGCTCAACGTCCTGTCGGGTCGTCGCATCAACACCGGCATGGCGTTTCTGGATGACGGCGTGCGTGCCCGGCCTAACCTGTCCATCAAGGGCGGTGTCGAGATCGACAAGGTGATCATGGAGGGTGATCGTGCTGTCGGCGTGCTCGATGTGGATGGCCATGCGTATCGCGCCGCCACAGTGATTCTCTCAGCGGGCGCGTTCGGCAGTCCCGCCATCCTCATGCGATCGGGCATCGGCCCGGCGGCACATCTTCGGGACATGGAGATTCCGCTCGTTGTCGACCTTCCCGTTGGCGAGCGACTCCAGGAACACCCGTTCTACTACAACGTCTACGCGCTGAAGCCCGGCTTCAATGGCATGTTCCCAGCAGCCGGCGCGATTTTGTGGGCTGCCTCGTCGGAAGCGACGCCCGGTGATCTGGACCTGCACGTGTCTGCCACACACCTGTTCGATCCGACGCTGTCGCCGACCGGTGGTGCGTTGGTGTTGGCGGCGTCGGTCACGCAGCCGGAATCGGTGGGGTACGTTCGGCTGACAGACCGCAACCCGCGCAGCGCGCCGCGTATTCACTACAACTTCCTCGGTACGGATCGCGACCGCCGCCGCATGCTCGAATGTGTCGGCATCGCACGCAGGATTGGAGCGTCCCCGGCCTTCTCCGCCACCGTGGCCGAAGAGATGACGCCCGGTTCATCGGTGGCCGACAGCGATCTTGAGGCCGTCGTCATCAGCCAGCTCGACGCTTACGCGCACCCCACCTCGACGGTATCCATGGGCGACGACGGCGTGGTGGACAGCGTGGGTCGCGTGCACGGACTGAGCGGCCTGATGGTCGTCGATGCCTCCATCATGCCCGGCATACCCAGCGCGCCGACGAATCTCACCACGATGATGATCGCCGAACACATCGCCAGCCGCGTCTTCGTGACGTCATGAGGCCCCCTATGAACGAGTCAGCGGTTTTACCGGCGCAGGTGATTCCCTTGTCACCACGCGATCAGGAAGTGATTCCCGCGTTACACGATACGTTCCGCCGATTCTGGTCGGAGCCGTCCACGCAAGCCGCGCCCCGCGTCGGTTATGACGCGTTCCTTGCGTTGACACCGCCGGTCGCCGGAGTCGCTGTGCATCCTTCCACGGATCCAGCCGTTCCTGGATGGGTCTGTGTGCCGGAGCAGGCTGTCGATAATGAAGTGCTTCTTTACATTCATGGCGGCGCTTATGTCATGGGTACCGCGCCGGCGTATCGCGGCCTTGCAAGCCAGATCGCGTCACGCGCCCGTAGGACGACTTACATTCTCGAGTATCCGCTTGCGCCGGAGACGGCGCTGCCCGCGGCTATCGAACTGGCTGCGGCCGCGCTTGAGCGACTAGCCAGTCGTTACGGCAAAGTGGGCGTGGTCGGCGACTCCGCCGGCGGTGGCCTGACCTTGGCGACCCTCAGGGAAACGAATGTCGCGTCGGCGGCCGTCGTGTTCTCGCCGTGGACCGACCTCACCTTCGGCGGGGCGAGCATGCGCGGACGCGCATCGCGTGAGGTGTTACTCGCCGAAGAGTCGTTACGCATCGCCGCCCGTGGATATCTGGGTTCGACATCCGCGCACGATCCGCGCGCATCGCCGTTGCTCGGCATTCCGGCGAGCCTTCCCCCGCTGTTGATACAGGTCGGGTCGGAGGAGATTCTCTATGACGACGCGTTGCGTTATGCCAAGCGAGCCCACGCCGCGGGACACACGGTGATGTTCCAGGAATGGGCCGGTATGCACCATGTGTTCCAGCAGAACGTGGTGGAGCTGCACGCCGCGCGGACTGCGCTGGACGATGCGGCGGCATTCTTCGATCGGCACATGCCAGGCTAGCGGCGGCCGGGGCTTGGCATGCCCCGGCGGATTCGGAAGCCCGGGCCCATCAAGCCCGCGCGAGCACAGCCACAGCCTCCAGGTGCGGCGCCATGAACTGATCACGGTCCGCGCCGAAGTTGAGCGCCATGGTTCCGTTCACGGTGAGCAGCGTGGCATCGGTCACGCCGAGGAAGCCGAACATGGTCTGCAGATAAGGACCGACGAAGTTATAGGCATCCCTTTGGGGACCGCCGGTACCGACGATAAAGGTCGCCTTCTTGCCCGTGAGCAGGCCCGCAGGCGTCGTGCCGTCGCCGTAGGAGAACGTGCGCTGCGCACGCACTACTTGGTCGATCCAGAGTTTGAATATCGCGGGGACGCCGAAGTTATGCATGGGCACGGCAAATACGTATTCGTTGGCCTCTTCCAGTTCGCCGATCAACGAATCCGAGAGCGTCAGAGTCTGGATCTGTTCGGCGGATCGCTGATCGGCCGGCGTGCGCACGGCGTTTACCCACGCTGCGTCGATGGGCGGAAGCTGCGTCGCATAGAGGTCGCGGGTCAGCACGCGCCCCGTCGGATTGGCGGTGGTCCACTGGTCGACGAAGGCGGCTGACAGCTGGCGGGTGACTGAATTCTCGAGCATCGGGCTGGAATCGATATGCAGCAGCGTAGCCATGGGCACTCTCCTAAAGCGACATATGTCGTGTACACAGCATATGTTCGTTTTATCTAATAGACAAGTGTCGTTTAGACGGCGAGTGACGATGCCGGTATCCTTGCCTCCAATGACCCCGACCGCTCCCTTTACCGATGTGGCGCTGCCGAAGATCGACCCGCGCATCCTGCGCAGTCGTCGCATGCTCATGGATGCGCTTGGCCGGTTGCTGGCGCAAAAGTCGTTCGAGGAGATCTCCATCCAGGAGATCGCCGACGAGGCAACGCTGAATCGGGCGACGTTCTATCTGCACTATCCGGACAAAGGCAGCCTGCTGAAGGCCATGGCGGGTGCACGCTTCCGCGACCTCGTCGATCGCCGCGGCCTGTCGTTCAACTCCTGCGAGGGCGGCCTTCGCGCCATCGCCCTCGGTGTCTGCGATTATCTGGCGGCCTCGCCCGGCTGTCCCGGGGCGCTCGCCAAGATGCCACTTGAGGACTCCATCATTGCCGTGGTGGAAGATATCTTCCGGGAGGGGTCCGCCGAACGCCCTGCGGCGCCCGGCGTCGATCCGGAGCTGGTGTTCACCACCGCGGCATGGGCGATCTTCGGCGCCGCTCGCCTTTGGCTCGACATGCGCGATCGCATTCCGGCCGAGGAAATGGCGGACAAGATCGAAGCGATCGTCCTGCCGATGCTGATGCGCGCTACGCAGCGATAGCGTTCTCCGCCGCTCGGGCGCGCAAGGATCGCCAACGCTCGACATGCGTTCGCAAGACCCGAATGGCTGCCTTGTGCGATTTTCCGCCGATCGGGAAATGCCGACAGATCGGCTGCGATTCCGCCCAGGCAACCGGAGGTTCACATGAGCAGCACTGCCGTCGAGACCCCGCGTGCGCGGGGCGTGGACATGAAGTTCGAGATCGTCGTCATTCCTGTTTCCGATGTCGATCGTGCCAAGCGTTTTTACGTCGACCTCGGGTGGAGGCTTGACGCTGATTTCGCGTCGGAAGACGGCAACTTCCGGGTCCTTCAGTTCACGCCGCCCGGGTCCGGTTGCTCCGTCATCTTCGGCAAGAACGTTACCGCGGCTACCCCCGGTTCCGCCCAGGGGCTGTACCTGATCGTTTCCGACATCGAAGCAGCCCGCAAAGAACTGATCAGTCGCGGTATCGCGGTTAGCGACGTCTTTCACGATGGCGCTGGCGTCTACCTCGGCCAGGACGAGCCCTACCTGTTCGGCCGCGTCCGCGCTAACGGTCCGGATCCGGCACGAGCCAGCTATCGATCATTCGCTTCGTTCAACGATCCGGATGGCAACGGCTGGCTGTTTCAGGAGATCACCCAGCGACTTGCCGGTCGCCTGGACACGAACACGACGACATTTTCCTCGGCACCGGACCTCGCGGCTGCCCTGCGGCGCGCCGGCGCGGCGCACGGCGAGCATGAAAAGCGGACCGGCGGGAAACACGACGAGAACTGGCCGGACTGGTATGCCGAGTACCTCGTCGCCGAGCAGTCCGGCAAGGACCTACCCTTGTAAGCCGTTCGCGGCCCTGCGCTAACCGTCAGTCGATCGCGTCAGGCTTTCCCAGGTGTCGATGTCCGACGCCATGGTGGCGAGCTTGTCGCGCACGAGTGATAGCGCGTCGCTGCCAAGCAGTAGGTGCGCGGGTGGTTCGGGAAGGTCGACCAATGTCAGGATGGCCTTGGCCGCCTTCGCGGGATCGCCCAGCTGCTTGCCGCTCTTCTCTTCCCGGGCCTGGCGAATCGGATCGAAGATCGCGTCATAGTCGGCGATGCTTCGCGGCGAGCGCTGCATCGATCGTCCCGCCCAGTCCGTTCGAAAGCTACCGGGGGCGACAGCGGTGACGTACACACCGAACGGCCTCAGCTCCTTGCCAAGCACCTCGCTGATGCCTTCGAGCGCGAACTTGCTGCCGCAGTAGTAGGCAATGCCGGGCATGGTGATGAAGCCGCCCATCGAGGTGATGTTGACGATGTGTCCGCGGCGACGCTCGCGAAAGCGCGGCACGAATGCCTGGGTGACCGCCACGGCGCCGAACACGTTCACTTCGAACTGGCGACGCATTTCGCCCAGCGGCGACTCCTCGAAGATGCCCTCATGGCCGTATCCCGCATTGTTCACGAGGACGTCGACCGGGCCGAACCGCGACTCCGCATCGGCGACGGCGGCGGGGATGGCGTCGATGTCGGTGACATCGAGCAGGATCGCGTGGGCGTTTTCGTCGTGCAGGGCTTCGAAGGCGCGGCGCGCTTCATCGTTACGGACGGTGCCGATCACGCGATGGCCGACGGACAGCGCTTCGCGGGAAAGCGCCAGGCCGAAGCCACTGCTGACGCCGGTGATGAAAAGGGTCTTGCTGCTCATGGATAGTCTCCTGGTCAGGTAGGGGGTCTATCGTAGGCTTCGGAAGCGGCGTCTCCCATGGCTGAGGGTTCGGTATGATTGCCTGATCCTATGAGTCAGGGTTGCGAGGGCAGGCCGGAAGTCGGAGAGTAGGCGCATGGACAACTCGCTCCGCCTCCGCATGATCGGCTTGCTACGCGACCTCGCGACCGATGAGGGATACACCCTCACGCCGCTGCCGGATGTGCGGCTGCTTCGCTCCAATCGCCCGCTGATCCGCACTCCCGTTCTCTATGAGCCTGGCATTGTCATCGTCGTGCAGGGACGCAAGCGCGGGTTCCTGGGTGACGAGGCATTCGTCTATGACGCGCAGCACTACCTCGTCGTGTCCGTGCCCGTCCCTTTCACTATGGAGACGGATGCCTCGGCGGACGAACCGTTGCTGGCCATCTATTTCCGTCTCGACCATGCAATGGCGGCGGAACTCTGCATCCAGATCGATGAGCGGCATGGCGCATCATCGGCCAACCCACGCGGACTGTATTCCTCACCCATGGAAGAGCCGTTGGCCGCTTCGGTTCTGCGCTTGCTCGAAGCCCTGGCGAATCCGCCCGAAGGCGAGGTGCTCGGCCCCGCACTCGTGCGCGAAATCTACTACCGGATTCTTTCCGGCGCGCAGGGCGGGTCGCTGCGCGCGGCACTGGCGCAGCAGGGCAAGTTCGGCATGGTGGCGCGCGCGATCCGCGTGATCCACAGCCGCTACCAGGAGCCGCTCAGCGTCGACGAACTCGCGGGCGAAGCAGCAATGAGCGCACCCACCTTCCACGCGCACTTCCGCGCGATGACGGGTACCTCGCCGATGCGTTACGTGCAGTCCACGCGTTTGCACCAGGCGCGGCTGCTCATGCTTCGTCAGCACACCACGGCGGCGGCGGCGGCCACTGCAGTGGGCTACGAAAGTGCGTCCCAGTTCAGCCGCGAGTTCCGGCGCTTGTTCGGAAGGCCTCCGGTGGAAGAAGTGGAGCGGATGAAGCGGAACTTCGCCATGCCGGCGGCGCTGACGCCTTCGGTGTTCGTTTCGTCGCACTGAGATGTGGGGCGACGCAATGTTGTCGCAATGCAAGAGCGGCACCGTTCCTAGGGTATCGGGCCATCCGAGGGACTACCGTCGTCGATAACGTCCCACTGTGCTGAGGTGAGGTGCCTTCGTGAAAATTCTCCTGGTCGAGGACGAAGCCGAGTTCGCCGACACGTTGCGCGGCGCGTTGGAGCGCGAGCGCTTCGTCGTCGACCACGTCGATCGGCTGGCGATGGCACGAGAGGCTGCCGCGTCGGGGACATATGACCTGGTGCTGCTCGATCGGACCCTGCCGGACGGCGAAGGTCTCTCGCTCATTCCGGCCTTGAGGGTCGAGCAGCCCGGGCTTTCCATCATTGTGCTGAGTGCGCGCGGTGACGTTCTCGATCGCGTCGTCGGCCTTGACGAGGGTGCGGATGACTACCTCATCAAGCCATTTGCGCTTGAAGAAATGTTCGCGCGCATTCGCGCGGTGCGACGCCGCCCGGCAGAACTGGATGTCGAAGAGATCCGCGTGGGCGCACTCGTCTTCCATACGGCGAACGACGAGGCCACCGTCGACGGCGTCCGGCTGGACCTTGCCCGTCGGGAGCTGCGAGTCCTGGCGACCCTCGTAAAGCGCCGCGGGCGCACAGTGCTGCGGGAAACGCTCGAGCAGGCGGTGTTCGGATTCGATGACGAGGTGCAGTCCAACACGCTCGACTCCCACATATCCCGCCTGCGCAGGAAACTGACCGATGCCGGCGCGGGGGTCGAGATCCACGCCGTTCGCGGCGTGGGTTACCTATTGCTGGCACCGACGTGAGAAAAAAGCCGCCATCGTTGAAGAGGCCGTTGATTCTCCAGCCGCTCATCTTCCAGCTCGCCACGCTGATCATCTCGTGCACGATCTTCATGGCGCTCGCCCTGCGCATGGACAGCGGCGGCCTTTACACCGACGAGTCGATCACACCAGTCATCGCCCGCGCGATCGTCCGCGACAGTGAGGACAACCTCGCCGTTCGCATGACGCCCGAACTGGCCGAGCTGCGTGAGAAAACGCCAGATCTCTGGTTCGTCGCGGAAGATGATGCTGGCCACAGCGTCACGTTCGGTCACATTCCGGCGCGGTACGCCTCCCTCGTTGGTGGCTTACGGGACCTTTCCTATGCGCATCTTCGCGACCGGTCTCCGCCGTATCAACTGTCAGCGGTCATTCGTCGGGAAGTCGCGCCGGCCGGCACGCTGACGATCCTGGGCCATGGCAAGTTGACTGGCGTCAGCGTTGTCGTTCTCCTTGTTTCCAACCTCGTCGCCATCCCCATCTTTCTCGCACTGGCCTTGATGTCGCTGCTCGTGACACCGTGGATCGTCAGGCGGTCGCTCGCGGGGGTCTCGCGAATCGCGCAGGAGGCCGAGCAGATCGACAGCGACCGACGCGGGCGGCGCCTGAGCGAGGAACATGTGCCGAGCGAGATCGCGCCACTGGTCCGCGCGGTGAACGATGCCTTGCGACGACTGGACGAGGGATACGAGCGCCAACGCCGCTTCATCGCCTCCGCTGCGCACGAATTGCGAACACCGATATCGATCATGCGAGTGAAGGTCGACGCTGCCGGCGACGTGGCGACACGCAAGCTCAGCGGCGAGGTGGAACGACTGGCCAACCTTGCCGAGCAGCTGCTCGATCTCCAGCGTCTCGATGCCGACCGGAACGACGAAGTCATCGATCTGGCCTCCCTCGTGAGGCGACTTGCCGGAGACCTGGCACCCTTGCTGATCGCGTCGGGTCGCGCGATCGAGGTGACGGTCGATGAAGCGACGCCGATCCGCGGCGACTCGGGGGCGATCAGGCGCGTGGTGACGAACCTTGTGCAGAACGCGATTGAACACGGCGGACGACACGTCACCGTCCGCGTGCTTGGCTCAGCCCTGGAAGTGGAAGACGACGGTCCCGGCATACCGCTCGAGGAACGCGAGCGTATCTTCGAGCCGTTCCACCGCCTGCGGCCGCGATCGACGGGATCAGGCCTCGGCCTTCACCTCGTGCAGCAGGTGGTCGAGCGTCAAGGCGGCCATGTGTCGATCCTGAGTGCACCTGCCGGCGGTGCCATTGTGCGCGTGGAATTCGCGGCCGGCTGAGTTGCCGTCGCCCGGCTCCATGTTCACGCAATCCGGGCATGTTCTCCTTTCGGGGACTTCAAGAAAGGAGACCGAGCACATGTTCCGACGTTATGGCGCCGACCACTACCGAGCCGCTTTATGGGGCCTGGCTACGCTGCTGACCATCGCCGTAGCGGGCACCGTGTCGGCAGGACGATCCGATATCCACGAGGACAGGGAGACGTGCAGCCGATTCGGCGCGCACTATGGATCGCCCGAGTTTTCCCGATGCATGATGGTCCAGCAGCGGCGGCGTGACACGCACACGATCGACGCCCTTGAGCAGCAACGCCTTTCGGCAGAGATCGCCCAGCGGAATCTCCAGACAGTGCGGCGGATGCGCTGCGAGCGGGAAGCGGATAAGGATCGCGAGCGCGGCGTGCGGCCCCGATGGTGCCACTGAAGGTCGCCGCCGAGGCCCCATCGACGCCCAGTCTCGTTCCCCATGCGACGGACACCCGCAAATGATTCACCTTGCCGCAAGGAAGTGAAAGGCACACTCGGCCCGGTAATGACCCCGGCCTCGTGCCTCGTACGGAGAAAGACCCATGCGCCATTCCGCCCTGCTGCTCGCCGGTTCCCTCGGCCTGATCCTGGCCTCGAACGCCTTTGCTTCCGACCGACCCGACCCGGGCAAGCTCACCACCCGCTGCCTGGACGCCGCGGCAAAGAAGTACGACGTAAAGAACGACTACATCCAGCTGCAGCCGATCCAGGCCGCCGACTCCGGCTCGGGCTACTCGATCGCCGGCACGGCTGACGCGGGCATGGATGGCAAGAAGAACTTCAGCTGCCAGTTCGACAAGAAGGGCAAGCTGGCCAACCTCGTTCCCGAAGGCAAGTAAGCTTTAAGATGGGCAGCCGCGCGCAGGGCGCGGCTGCCCATTGGGCGACAGGTATTCGCATTCTCAGATGAGGGATCATGAAGAAAGCGCTGCGCGTTACCGCCGTCGTTTGCCTCCTCGCCGCAGGCTGTGCGAACACCCCGCATCCCAGCGCAACGTCACCGCATGCCGCGACAGACACTCCGGCAGCGCGCGCGGCGAAAGCGATCGATGCGATTCTCTATACGAACGCTTCGCGCGAACAGCTTCTTGCCGAATTGAAGCCCTACGCTTTGCCGATGGAGTCCAAGGCGGAGGTGGAGAAGAAGCTCGCTTTCCAGTACTGCGTTGGTAGCGGACCAGGCGTCCTCCAGTGCCAGGTAAGCGACAGCGGTCTCAGCCTGGTGTTCGATCCCGATCAAAAGCTCAGGGTGATGCGTCGGAGCGCGCGCGTTGTCGCGGGCATCGAGTACCCGGAGATGTCGCTGACGGATCGGGGGTTTGAGTGGAATGGGTATACGCGTTGGTATCAGAACTGAGCGCACATCGAGCGGCGTTCGCGTCTCATCCGTGACTATCGCTTATTCGGCGCCTCGGTTATCCGGAGCCGCGGGTATTTCTTCGCAACGAGCGGGCCTTGAGCGTCGATCAACGCCAACGCGGCTT
>Ga0247742_10002351_pt1 | contig 12418 bp, 7 predicted proteins | sample UWRJL208509C2_FD_180944 | JGI IMG/M metagenome (GOLD analysis project Ga0247742, IMG submission 180944) | Plant litter microbial communities from Arlington Agricultural Research Station in Wisconsin, United States - UWRJ-L208-509C-2 | ecosystem: Environmental > Terrestrial > Plant litter >... | reverse complement strand
ATTTTTGCAAAGATAATCTCTGGGTTTGGGATTAGGGGGGTACAAACCAAATAAATCTTCATATAAGCTATTATTTATTTATAATTCTATTATCGCTTCAACTATATCGATTTAATTTTTATTTTTAGAAATTAATTGATGTACAGATACCATTATATAACTCCAACAGGTGCTTATTTTAATAACGATTTATATGGACAGACGACTATTTCTTAAAAATTCCGGACAGTTTGGCTTAGCATTAAGCCTTGCGGGGACGATTTCCCAATGGGAAGGATTTTATAATAACGACGAATTATTGCAGGCAACAAATGCTGGAAGTAGTGTGCCATTTTTTAAAATATCACTGGCGCAATGGTCGCTACACAAAGCCATACTCGAAACCAAAACACTAAACCCACTTGACTTCTCGAAAAAAGCAAAAGAACTCGGATTTGATGCTGTTGAATATGTTAGCCAACTCTATACGCCCGATCCTGCTAATATAAGCGCAAGTTTTCAGAAGTTGACAAAAGAACTTAAAGCCCGCAGTAATGACAACGGAGTTAAAAATGTACTGATTATGGTAGATGGGGAGGGAGAACTTGCAGCTGCTGATAAAACTGGCAGGGATGAAGCCATAACAAAACACTCCAAATGGGTAGACGCGGCTGCAGAGCTGGGTTGCCATTCAATACGGGTAAACCTATTTGGCGCCGGAGTAGAACATGATTTTGCCAAATGGAAAGAAACTTCGGTAGATGGATTAGGAAGGCTTGCTGAATATGCAGCTAAAACCAAAATCAATGTGATTGTAGAAAATCACGGCGGATTATCGTCTGATGCCGGTAAGCTTACCGATGTGATAAAAACGATCAATTTGAAGAACTGTGGAACATTACCCGATTTTGGTAATTTCTGTGTAAAAAGAGAAGGTGGGGAACGTTGGGGAGCACCCTGTATAGAAGAGTATGACAGATATAAAGGCGTACAGGAGATGATGCCGTTTGCACATGGAGTAAGTGCAAAAACGTATGATTTTGATCTGAATGGTAATGAAACGACCATTGATTATATCAGAATGCTTAAAATAGTAAAAGCGGCGGGTTACACCGGCCGGATAGGGATAGAATATGAAGGGAGCCGCCTTAATGAAGAAGACGGTATCAGAGCGACAAAGGCATTACTGCTTAGGGTGGCGGCACAATTAGGATAACAACCATAAGTCAGAAATAGCAGGATACAACATAACATTACCGTTAATCTGACTTTTAAATTATATATTTGAGTACAATAAAAATAATCATGCCTGACTTATACCCTTACATTCCGGCTTCAAGCCTGGAGTTTTTAAAATCATTACAGCAGAATAATAACCGGGACTGGTTTAACGCACATAAAGATGAATTTGCAATACAGCAGGGATTTATAGAATCCTTTGCTGATGGTTTGCTGGATGCCTTTGCGCATCATGATTTAATAGAAACGGCATCGGGTAAAAAGAGCCTGCACCGTATTTACAGGGATACCCGTTTCTCCAAAGATAAGACACCTTATAAGACCAACTGGAGCGGGAGCTTTAAAAGGGCTACCACAGAACGTAGGGGAGGTTATTATTTTCACATCGAACCGGGAAACAGTTATGTTGCGGGAGGGTTCCAGGCTCCCAATACAGCAGACTTAAAGCGAATCCGTAACGATATAAGTTTTGATGCCAAACCATTGCGGGCTGTATTAAAAGATAAAATATTCCTGTCAACATTTGGAACCCTGCAGGGGGAACAATTAAAAACCACACCTAAAGGTTTTGATGCGGATAATGAAGCAATTGACCTGTTGCGTTACAAGCAATTCTTGCTGATCAAAAGGTTTACAGATGGAGAAGTATTAAGTCCCTCTTTTGTAAAAGATGTTGACCAGACATTTAAAAACATGCGCCCCTTTTTTAATTATATGAGCGAAGTTTTAACTGTTTTATAGTAAAGTAGGTTTCTTGAAAATCCCAATTCAATAAGCGAATTCTATAAAATTAATCGCTCCAGCTGCCTGAACTGGCTTGGATTTAAACCTTTGTGCTTTTTGAAAATCCTATTCAGGTGGCTTTTATCAGTGAAACCAAATTCATTTGCGATTTCAGTGATCTGCATATCTGTATGTTTTAGGCGATTGTCAATCAGCTTTAATTTGTAATTCATGATATACTGTTGTAAAGTCTCATTCATATGTTTTCTAAAATACCTGCCTATATAAGCTTCAGAAATACCAAACTTCTTACTAATATGTTCGCCTTTGAGCAAGTCAGGATTATAAATATTAGCCTGTACATATTGTAATATCCTGATAGCTTTGCTATCACTGTGTTCATTGATATTTTTAGGAAGAACCATAGCTATATTCCGGGCAATGATAACCAACAGGGTATTGATATACTGTACTATGAGTTCTTGATGATAGAGGTCTTTTTTATTATGTTCTTCAATAAGAGCTTCCATGATTGAGTGGACAATTTTTTTATCAGCAGGATTTCTTAAAACGCATCCAGGTTCGTGGCCTGCATTTTTAAGAATCATTTCTATTTGCTGTAATAGTCCTGATTCCTTAGTCTGTACATAAATGTCATTAAAGCGGATAAAGAAGAATTGGGTAGGTGTTTCAATATTAAACCGGTGTGAGTCTTCTGGAGCTACAACAAATAAATGTCCGGGTTTGTATGAAAATTCACTTGAATTAATTGACTGGATCCCGCTACCCTCAACCACATAAATAATCTCAAAAAAGCTGTGTGCGTGTTCGCCCCGTGGGCATACATCCATAAATTCTTTTAGTATCAATTCAAAGGGTTGGTGTAATACATCTTTTTTCATGACAGAAATGTACAATTATACTGTGTAAATTTACATCTTTTTTGCTGTGGAACAGGCGAATTTTGTAATGTAATTAATAACAAATAACCATGCGAAATTCAGACATAAAAATGAAAGCACTTGTTTTAGAGAACTATGGAACTCCTTTTGAAATAAAAGAATTCCCAATCCCTGATATTGCCGAGGGGCAGGTATTAGTACATATAAAAGCCAGTGGCATTAATCCGCTGGACTTGAAAATAAAGTCGGGCGAAGCCGCGCATGCAAAAACACAATTGCCGGCAATTCTGGGAATTGACATGGCTGGAATTGTTGCGGCTGTGAGTGAGGAGGTTACAGGTTTTAAGATAGGAGATGAAGTATATGGAATGACGGGAGGTATTGGTGGTGTTCAGGGTTCTTTGGCGGAGTATGCTGCTGTAGACGCAGATTTATTGGCTTTAAAACCGAAAAATCTGACTATGAAAGAAGCCGCTTCCCTGCCATTGGCGTTTATTACTGCATGGGAAGGTTTAGTTGACAGGGCAGGAGCAACGGGTAAACATACTGTGCTTATTCATGGAGGAGCAGGAGGTGTTGGGCATATAGCAGTGCAACTTGCCAAGTCGTTTGGAGCTAAAGTTTTTGCTACAGGATCAGGGAAGCAGAATTCTGTATTGACGAGATTAGGAGCTATTCCGATAGATTATGCAAAAGAATCTGTTTCTGACTATGTTGGGTTGCATACAGAAGGGGATGGCTTTGATATAGTTTTTGACACTATTGGTGGTACAATTTTGGATGCCTCTTTTCAGGCGGTTAAAATTTATACTGGACATGTTGTAAGTATTTTGGGATGGGGTTTCCATAGCCTGGCACCGCTTTCTTTTCGTGCTGCCACTTATTCAGGAGTATTTACACTGATGCCATTACTTACAGGTAAAAATAGAAAACATCATGGTGAGATATTGCAAGAAGCTACAAAACTTGTGGAAAATGGACTGTTGAAACCAATTGTTGATTCGGGTAGTTATTCTTTGAAGACAGTAGAAGCTGCTTATAGTGCTATTAAAAATGGACAGGTAAATGGAAAAGTAGTTGTCGATAAAATATGCTGAAAGCTATTTAGCTGAAAGCTATTTATGAGAAGACATTGTCGAATACAAAATAAGAAAAGACGTAAAAACAATAATCAATTTGTATGGTAATATGTCAATAATCGCCCGTACTGTTTATATTTAAAATATATTTGTAAAAAAAAATCAATAGTATTGCACTCATCAATGAGTACAGAGGTTTAACAATTAATTAAAATAGTATGTCATTTTATCAATGGGTTGTGTTTTTCTTATTAGTTCAGGTAGTTCATTTTTTAGGAGCCTGGAAAATTTATAAAGCGGCAGGAAGAAAAAGTTGGGAAGCTGCAATTCCTGTTTATAACGCAATTGTTTTGATGAAGATTATCAACCGTCCCGGTTGGTGGACTATTTTATTATTTGTTCCGATAGTCAACCTCATTATGTTTCCGGTAGTATGGGTAGAAACATTGAGAAGCTTTGGTAAAAATACTGCTCTGGATACATTTTTAGGGGTTGCGACCTGCGGATTGTATATCTATTATATCAATTATGCCCAAAAGCTAAATTATATTTCAAACCGTAGTTTAAAAGCAGAAGGCGGAGTGGGAGACACTGTAAGTTCGTTTCTTTTTGCAATAGTTGTTGCAACTATTGTTCATACGTATGTGATACAGCCTTTTACTATCCCATCTTCCTCTTTAGAAAAATCGTTGCTGATTGGAGATTTTCTTTTTGTGAGTAAGTTTCATTATGGAGCCAGGGTTCCGATGACTGCTGTAGCGGCACCTATGGTTCATGACAGTTTACCAATCGTACATACCAAATCCTATTTGAGTTGGCCACAATTACCCTATTTCAGGTTTCCGGGTTTTGAGAAAATAAGCAATAATGATATTGTTGTTTTTAACTGGCCGAGGGACACTTTGTTCAATATGTATAAACCGGCTGACAAGCGATATGACAAGCCAATTGACAAAAAAACGAATTATGTAAAAAGATGTGTAGGTATTTCCGGAGACAGCCTACAGATAAAAAACGGAATAGTTTTTATCAATGGGAAAGAATTGATCTTACCGGAGAGAGCAAAACCACAGTATTCTTATAAAGTAGCCTATGATGGTAAAACTCCAATTGATTTTGAGTATCTGTTGAAAGACATGAAGGTTACTGACCGGGTTGATTTTTTAGATCCTGAAAAAAGAGATACATTACGATTTAGCGCACTGACTTTTGAAAGTGCTGAAAGATTAAGGCAAACACCTGGAATTACTGCTGTAACCAGGGTAATCAATAAAGGAGCTGAAGACGGTATTTTTCCTGATTTTCAAGATGGAAGACCTTCTTTAACTTCTGATTGGAATTGTGATAATTATGGACCAATATATATACCACAAGCAGGAAAAACAGTTGCTTTAGACAAAAAAACGCTGCCGTTATATAAAATTATTATTACCGAATACGAAGGAAACCAGCTAAAAGTTGATGGAGATGCAATTTATATCAATGGACAAAAAGTAACAACCTATACTTTCAAGCAGAATTATTACTGGATGATGGGAGATAACCGCCATAATTCATTGGATGCGCGTTATTTTGGATATACTCCGGAGAACCACATTGTTGGAAAACCGGTTTTTATCTGGATGAGTTGGGATACGAATGGAAAAGGATTGAGTAAAATAAGATGGGAACGGATGTTTACTACTGTAAGTGGAGACGGACAACCGCAGTCCTATTTTAAATACTTTTTAATTCTGTTGATTTTATATTTTGTATTTGATTTTTTCATGAAGAAAAGAAAAGAGAAAAACAGCAATGATGTGAAATAAGATATAGGTATGGGATCCGGTTGATTTAATTTCAGGAAATAAACCATCGGGCTAGTTTAGCCTGTCCTGTTCTCCTGAATTTTTATTTTCCCTTTGCTGTACTTTTGTATCACCTCCGAAGTTATATAAAACGGAAAGTCGGAGCATCCGGTTATCGGAATAATTGCTGTAGGATGTTTTAATAGTATTCGAGAAACCGGTATAAGTAGTCTGGCTTGTACGAAAGATATCATTACCGTACAAAGTAAGTTGCAGTTTCTTTTGGAGAAGAAATAATTTTAAGGCTGCATTTAGTTGGCTAAAAGCAGTATTGGTATCTAAATTATCTACTCCCGTTGTCGTGTAGGCGTAATTAAGATTCAATAAGACTGTTTTATTTTTCGTTATTATAAAATCATTAGTAAGCCTGAATTCTCCATTCCATCCCTTTAGAAATGGGAGTGTAAATGGAATATCAGAGGTAGACTCACTATAGTATATGTCGGCTGAAGCATATGTCTTGATCCATTTAAATATTTCAAAATTTAAGGACTGACTAATACCAAAGTTATTGGATTTTATAAAATTCAAAGGGATGTAACGCTGCATGCTGGTTTGTGGATCTACATTATTGGCTTGTTCAAAACCATCCCTGACACCCGAAAAATAGACAGAAATTGTCCAGATGTCTTTTAATCCATATTCTAACTCCACATTGTGTGCATAGGAAGGTTTCAAATAAGGGTTACCTTCAGAATAGGAGTAAGGAGATGATACCACCCTGAATGGATTAAGGAAATTAAAGGAGGGCCTTCTTATTCTTTTTCCATAGCTTAGAGTAAATGTATGATTGTCATTTGGTTTATAAACCAGATAAGCAGTGGGGAATAACCTTGTATAATGGATATTGTTTTGCTGATCCAGGGTAATTGATCTGCCCTTTGTTTGTGTACTTTCCAGTCTTAAACCTACTTTGGCCTCCCAGTTTTTATTAATTTCCTTATTGGCATCTATAAATGCTGCCTGGGTGTTTTCCTTAAAAATGAATTCATTACTTTGATCAGTATCCAGCACAGGTTCTCCTGTTGTAAGATCATATAACGAAAATTCATTTTCTGTTTTTACATAAGAGATTCTGGCACCATAATTAAGCTTTAGCCAATTCAATGGGTGTTCTATATCAATATTGGCTGCATAATTGTCAACTGACTGATCACCATCATTAATTGCCGCACTATAGGAATCTGGATTTGCTATTCCGTCAGCATCAAAATTGTTATTATTGAATATCCTGTTTGTCGCATTCTTATTATTGAAATAATCTGCGTCAAAAGAGAGCTTTGTGCCTACAGTATCTATTTTATATACCAGATGGTAATTAAGAGAATTATAGTTTGTAGTAGTCCAATCTTTGCCTTTGGTTTTGATAATAGAATCTAATGCATGTGTGGAACTATTAATAATAGCAGCATTTGTTATTTCGCTTATATCAAGCTTATTGTTGTTTCCTATATATTGGATACCAGTGGTGAGTTTATCTGAAATTTTATAATCAATCCCAAGACGTCCATTCAATAATTTACTGAATCTTCTTCTGTCTACGTGTTCTTTCCATAAATAATCGGGATAATAGATTTCCGTGTTTTCTACAGGAGCATTAGAACCATTGGAATACCCAATTGCCGATTGTAGCGTAAACTTATTCTTTTGATAATTAAAAGTTGCATTGCTAAATCCCTTGACATATGAAGTTTGCTGGTAAGTACCCTGTAGTGAGCCATTCCAGGAATCTTTTCTTGCTTTTTTTAGCTTAATGTTAATCATTCCACTATTTCCTTCCGCATTATATTTAGCAGGAGGATTGGTGATTACTTCAATACTTTTTATATCATCTGCCTGAATTGATTTCAAAAATGCGGTCAATTCATTTCCGGAAAGCCTTATAATCCTGTCATCGACCATTAGAGAGATACTGCCTTTACCTGTAATAGATAATTCATCATTTTGTACCTGCACTCTCGGAACCAGCTTGAGAGCATCAAGAGCATCACCTCCTGATGCTGCAATGGAATTCTCGACATTAAATACGAGCCGGTCAATTTTCTTTTCGACCAATTTCTTTTTCTGCTCAATGACTACTTCACCAAGTATCTTTGAAGTATCAAGGTTTAGGATACCAAAATCAATATCCTGATTAACTTCTATTTTTTCGGTGTATAATAATATGTCAAGTTGCTTTATATCAAAAATATAGATGCCTTTTTGAACACTGAATGTAAACTTTCCATTCTGATCAGAGAGTTGTGTTTCAATAACTGTTGTCTGGATAGCTGTCAGGGAAACCTGTACTGAATTCAGGACAGCATTATTGGTATCCGCTATAATACCGGTAATTTTTATCTGGGAAAAGACAACAGTAGGAAAAAGTAATACAATTAGAATAAAGCAGAAATAAGTAGGTGCTATTTTTGACATAAATATGATAATATTGTTTGGAGCTTCGTTTTAATAGACTATGAAATGTCACTGCTGTTACAGTTTAAAAAGAGAATTGTAAAATATATTTATCCAGGTTATGCAGTATGCTTATTTATGGATTCTTATACTGTATGAGAGATGTAGAATAAAGGCAGTTATAATTAATATATTTGTGAAATATTATTGATTAATAACTATGTTCGATAATTGCTTAGTAATCTGCTTATTTAAACTTTGGTTTTAGAAATGAAATACCTACTTCAAATTGCTCTCTTTGTACTTGTTTATACTACTGCGTTTGGACAGCAGACGGAATTGAAAACATGGGAATTTTATTTAGATAAGAATCCTGTTGTAAAGAGGATCAGTATTCCACATACGTGGAATTCGGAAGACGCTTTTGACGATACACCGGGGTATTGGAGAGGAAAGGGGTATTACAGTACCAATTTTGAAGTCAGTGATCTTTCAAAGTCCTATTTCCTTCAGTTTAAAGGAGCAAACCAAACTGCAAAAGTTTGGGTTAATGAAAAGTTGGCGGGTATACACCACGGTGGGTATACTGCATTTGAATTTGATGTATCCGTTTTTATAAAAAAAGGCACGAATAAAGTACGGGTGGAGCTCGATAATACTCATGATGAGACTGTACCGCCACTTGAGGCTGATTTTACTTTTTATGGCGGTATTTACAGGAGTGTATATCTGATTGCCGAAAACAAGGTACATTTTGCCAAAGCATATGGTACAGATGCAGTAAAGATAGATCCTGTTCTGGATGAAAAATTACAGGGTAAGGTAACGGTTTTAGGGAAAGTAGAAAATAGCATTAAGGGCAAACACTTTTTACAGGTTACATTAACGGATGTTGATAATAAGATTGTTTATTCGGAACGAAAAAAAACAATTGGAGAATTCTCTTTTGATTTTGCCGTGAAGAACCCGAAAACCTGGTCTCCGGAAGCGCCTGATTTGTACAATCTGATATTGGAACTTAAAAACGCATCAGGAAAAATAGTAGACGTTTATAAACACAAAATAGGCTTTAGCAATTTTAAAGTTTCTGCAAAAGGTTTTACCCTTAATAATAAACCTTTGAAGCTGATAGGTGTTAACCGCCATCAGGATTGGAAGGGTATTGGGAATGCAGTACCAATTAATCAACAGTTGCGGGATTTGATCAGGATAAAAGAAATGGGCGGTAATTTTTTAAGGCTGGCACATTATCCACAGGACGAACAGATTTATACAGCAGCAGATAGTCTTGGCATTATCCTGTGGTCTGAAACTCCTTTAGTGAATAAGGTTCCTATTACTGAAGATTATGTTGCATATGAGAAAAACTCACTGGAGATGCAGCGGGAACATATCACACAGAATTACAATCATGCAGCCTTTATTTTTGTGGGGTATATGAATGAAATACTGATCAGGATGGTTTTTGATAAAGATAAAGGTGAAAGAAAGCAGAAAATCATGGATTATACCTACCAACTGGCTGAGAAACTGGAGAAGCTCACACGTGAAATGGCGCCGCATAAGATTACGGTTATGGCCGTACATCAGAGTGAAGTATATAACGAGAGCAAGATAGCCGCGTTACCTATGGTATTAGGCTGGAATTTATATTTTGGGTGGTATGGCGGGGAAATAGCAGATCTTGGTGGATTTCTGGATGAACAACATAAGCGATATCCAGACCGGCCATTGATTATTTCAGAATATGGTACTGATGCGGATACACGGTTACACAATGACCATCCTGTTAAGTTTGATTACACAGAAGAATACCAGTTACCATATAACCAGGGCTACCTGAAACAAGTAGCGGAAAGAGATTTTGTGATAGGTATGGCTGCATGGAACTTTGCGGACTTTGGTTCGGAGACACGGGGTTATTCTATACCGCATGTAAACCAAAAAGGATTGGTACGTTTTGATCGTACCCCTAAGAATATCTGGTTCTGGTATAAAGCGATGTTACGTCCAGAGGAAAAAATGAGCAGGATTTATCGCGGCTTACCAGTATACATCGGTTCTTCTTCTTCAAAAAATATAAAGATTATCTCGAACCAGAAAGTGATGGTGAAGCTAAATGGTAAGAATGTTGGAGAACAGACTCCGGTTGATGGAGTAATAAACCTTGACGTTTCGTTTGCTGCCGGGCAAAATGAGGTTGAGGTATTTGATGATAGAGGAGCACTCCAGGATTCAGAGGTCATTGACTGGCAGAAACCTGATTTTAGCAGGTCAAAGACTCTTGCGGTATGCTTTGGTACCAAATCTTATTTTGAGGCCAGTAATAAGCGGTATTTTGTTCCTGTATCCCAACTTGACATAGTACATGTTCTGGGTGAGAGCAAGGAAATTAAAAGCAGTACTAACATTCTTGGTACAGATGATGACCCTTTATATCAGGCGGCAATTGCTAATGTTTCCAGTATTTCTATTGATGTCCCCGAAGGAAACTATAAGGTTACCTTGTATTTTTCCAGTTTTGGGACTGATAAAGCTACCGTTTATGAGTTGGACAAGAAATCAATGAGTACTGGAGTTACCGGAGGTACGTATGAATTGGATATAAATGGAACCAAAGTAGAAGTAGAAACCATACAAGCTTTTGAAAAACTGGATAAAACGGTTGTAGTTAAGGCAAAAGATAAGATAATTATTAAGCGGCCGGGAGGTGAGAACTTTTCAGTTTGCGGAATTTTGATGGAGAAGATTTAATAATTGAAATAGTTGGACAATTAACCTCTAATTAGAAAAATGCTAAAAATGCATTATTCTGATTAATATGATTTCTAAAATATAATATTTAAATTTAATATGTTAATTTTTTTGTAAATTGTAAATTGTTATAATTTAATTTGTAATAATTATATTACTATTACTTGCTTTTCACAAAAAAAAAGCCTCACTTTGTTTCACTAAACAATCACATATTATGAAAAAAACACTACTTCTCCTGATTCTATTTATATCGGGACTTATTTCTAACATGCAGGCAGCGACAATCCTCGCCAAAGGGGATATTGCTATAGTAGGTCTTTCCTCTACCAATGTTGTAGATGAATTTACCTGGATAGCACTGACCAATATTGAGGCAGGGACTGTAATCTATTTTAGTGATGCCGGATACAATAGGCAATCGAACCAATTTATGGGTACCACTACTACAGCCGGAGCCCAGGATGGCCTTTACAGATTTACAGCCCAATCCAATATAACGGCCGGGCAGACTTTTACATTAAATACCAGTACATCTTATGTATCTCCTTCACCATGGCTTCCTATTACAGGGACGACTTTTGGTAACGATACTACGCTTTCATTATCAAATACGGGTGATCAGGTTATGGCATTCCAGTCTACGGACAGCACAGGATCGACATTGTCTTTTGGCACTACCAATATTACAATGCTTTATCAGGCAACAATTGCTACCCTGAATTTTGCTTCGTATACTGATACCGTACTCGTCAATTTAAACTCAGAAAAAATGTCCAATCTTCATCCTCAGCTGGACCATGTAGACGGGACTCCTGATTGTTTTATACAGGTAGGTTTAGGTACCGGTTTTATTGACGAATCGGACAATGCCGTATACAGAGGAACTACCACCACAGGTACCAGAAACGAACTGCTTATCGCAATATCCGCATTAGCCAACTGGATAAGATACGATCCTACCACCCCTGATGGTTCACAGTATACAGCAGCTCCTAGCACTACCGGATGGACAAATACAATCAGTTATACTGTAACCGTACCCGATACTACTCCTCCAACTGTAGCGATAACTTCTACTGCAAACGCTTCTACAAATTCCAACAGTATTCCGGTAACCATAACCTTTAGCGAATCTGTAACCGGATTTACATCAGGAGATGTTACTGTCGGTAACGGTACACTTTCTAATTTTAGCGGAAGTGGCACTACCTATACAGCTACCATAACTCCAACAGCAGAAGGAACAGTAACTGTTAATGTTGATGCAGGTGTTGCTGTTGACGCAGCCTCAAACCCTAATACTGCCGCTGCCCAGCTTAGTCGTATTTACGATATAACACGGCCTACCGCTACGATAACCACCACCACCAGCAGCCCAACCAATACCACCGGTATTATATTTACCATCACTTTTAGTGAACCGGTAACGGGTTTTAGCCTTATTGACAACGTTCCTAGTAACGCTACAATATATGCTTTTTCAGGCAGTGGTACGACT
>Ga0247742_10002350_pt1 | contig 12418 bp, 9 predicted proteins | sample UWRJL208509C2_FD_180944 | JGI IMG/M metagenome (GOLD analysis project Ga0247742, IMG submission 180944) | Plant litter microbial communities from Arlington Agricultural Research Station in Wisconsin, United States - UWRJ-L208-509C-2 | ecosystem: Environmental > Terrestrial > Plant litter >... | reverse complement strand
GCAGTTATGGCGAACCCTTGATAGCATAGAGTAGCATGATTCCGATTTGGGGGTGGTTCGGAGATGCTGAGGTGGTGTACTGGAAGGCTGCCGGACGAAATCCGATGTTTGGGGAGCTCAGGCGGTCGTCCCAGCGGCCACTTGGAGAGATCTCGAAAGTATATGATCACAGTTTTGGATACGAGTCCGTGTGTAGGAGGTCTAAGAAGTTAGCCTGTCAGTATAAGAAAGTTCAGACAAACAAACCGATGAACGTACCGTTTGTAGCAGATACAGATTCTTGGACTCGCCCCTCGATAGTCAGACCACCGAATTCCTCTTTGTAAACGGACCTCGAGGCGAATATATGTATAGTTGCCTAACGTCGTGCTAGTGGAGCCCGAGCGGTTCGGAGGCGCTCGTCGAAGGGCTAGTGTGCACAGGCGCCGGAGAACTGCTGGGTCGAGGCGTCATCGAAGGCGCAGGGATTGGGGACCAAGAGCATGGCAGGACTTGATTCTTGAGAATGGGTGTTGGTTCCTGATTTGCGTGCAGGAAGGTCTAATAGGCTAAATATCATTATATATAAAAGATTAGACCAATTGACGAATGTACCATTTAAGTTACAGTTCCGATGGTAGTCGTGTGCGGAGACGAACGGAGTCATCTCGGGTGGATGGGACGACCAGGATTGGTCGTTTTCAGGACTCTTGATGTGTCCATCATGCGGATTCGGGTATAGACAGAGGCGGGATATGTTGAATTACGGCAGTGTTGGACTATAGTGCGAGAGAGTTGGTCGAAGTTGTGGACTAGAAGAGGTGACGGTTGTCAGATTGGCGTCCAGAGAAGGAGAAGGGAGATTTGACTGACCTTGGCGTATGCCCCAAGACATGCAGCTGCAGTTGGCAATCTCGGAATGGAAGGCTTGAAGATGGAAGACAAGGAGTAAAATTAAACTCTGATGACTGTCGTGACCATGACGCGATCACGTGCGGACTCAACAGGGGCAGTCGCGTCGTCTGTGCTGACCAGATCAACTGTGTTCGGTTTCCTATCAAGATACGGAAAATCTGCATTTCTACTCCATTTTGCGCAGATGGTCAAAATCAGAGCTCTTGCATTGCGATGAAGAGCATTATTCTCCCACTAACACTCTGATCACGGCGACGTCGAATAGCGAAAAAGACCAACTGTTGGCATTTCATACCAGCCATATCTTGACTTTGCGCGAAACTAAGCGTCAGAGCAATCTTCGACATCTTGATGTGTCTGTAAAGTTTGAATCGGCAAATTTAAGCATTAATATTTTGATCCCGTTCGGTCGTGACATATGAGAATCACATACTGCGATACCAGGTCAATCAAGGTAGCGCGAGGAGTCAGGTTCTAAACGAGCAATATCACCATGTCGAAGACCCAGCAGGCTATTTGAGACTCGACAATCATTGTTTCACCATCACCAACCGCCTCACGTCCAGTTTTAGGATGCATGCTATGCTGCCTTGTCGAACGCGTGCCACATGGGCACAGCTGATGTTAGGATAATTGAAGCCATTGACAAGTGCTATGGTGGATTGAGTCCACTGGCTACGGGAGCCTGTGCAAGGATCAAGGAAAGCACAGTGGAAGGAAGGTCACGGCTCCGTCGTTTGGGGTTATCCTAAGAGGTTGATACACAAGCGACCCTAACGAGTCGGAGGAGACACTGAGACTTCCGATGATGTTGTTAGGCGCAGCAGAGGAGGGGCATCCGCCTAGCTTGTTCTGAGAGGTAGGGAATCAGGTCCGCGGGGAAGATATGCCACATAAATTGAGGGGGGAATAGATGGGCCAGTTGCTTTCGATGCCTACGCTGCAATGTCCGTCGCATCTATGGCTCCGTCGTGATTCGCAGTAGACGACTCATAGACAAAGCTGGAGAGCGCCTACGATCGGTAGGGCAATGAAAATAGCGCGAGAGGCGATGAATCCTGATTTCTGTTCGGTGAAACGATATACAGGGCGAAGTCTAAGAGGCTGAGGTTTACTAAGCGGAAGGAATAAGAGAAAGTGATGCAGGACGTACCGTTTGAGGCTCATAGGATTGCGACCGATTTTGGGAAACCAGCACAGGTTGGAAACATTCTGGATTGTACATTGGAGATCCTCAACGTGAAGGAGGGTGAACGTCATTGGGAGTCGAGGCTCGTCTCGGTCCAGTTTATGGATTATGGGGGTCGGTAATGTGCGACGGAGCATGGGCCATACAGTAGTGGCATTTGAGCCGGGAATGCGCATGGCTTTGGCAGTTAGCGCAGTATGTAGGGCCGTGTGCAAAGACTAGACAATGGCAGAAAGTCAGATTGATTTGAGAAACGAGGAAGAAGAGGCGAGACGAACCTAGTTCACGACGTTGATAGGTCGGTGGTTATCTAGCGTTAAACGTCAAGTACACCAAAAAAAAAAAAGGTGTGGTCTTCAAGTTCCGTCGAAGATCAGCTACCCAGGAAAGGTCGGCTTGAAGCGAAGCCTGAGCAGATAGAGTTGACCTGGAGCTTTACAGCATCAAGACGCCGATGACGACAAGGAACGTGTTGGAGCTTCGCAATACTGGAGGGGTCTGGAGATTCTCGGTTCGTCATCGGGTGGACACATGTTCGAGAATCTTGCAGCAACACCTAGAGTGCATGCACGTGTAGTAGCACCTTCTACACTCATCGTACACCAAACTTATCATCGCAGTGCTCCAACTCTCACTCCTCTCGAGCAAGCCCAAGCAATAACCGCTCGTCCATAGGACCCAAGACCCAGCGTTCAACCCAGAATCTAGCCGGAATAGCCCAGGTCATCCAAGAAGATGTCAAGGGCGAACCGGTATCGTTGGCCACGTGGGATGGTGCTCACAGAGGACACTACCAGTAATCGAGGGACCAAAAGCCGAGGCGTCCGTATGAGAGGTTGAAGAAGGACACGACGAAGGCGCTTGAGACGAGGGTGTCAATGATGACGCCTCTAACCCATGGCCAACAATCTCACCTCTTGAGCATTCTTTGAGAATTTGAACCTGTAGTGCCAAAGGAAACAGTCGTCAGTTTTAGGACTGGCACAGCATGTACTTCGTAAGTGTAAGTGAAAAGGATTGCAAGCCGTAGATGAGCATGGCTGGGCCAATACGAGAAAAGGTGGAAAGTCAAAACTAAACGAAACGTTACTCACAAAACTCGTTACTCGTAGTATCCACACCTTTCAGCCCCCAAAAAAAATTTCCAGGAAACCACTTTCTCGACGCCTCGAAGTTCTCCTACACCAGATGTCAGGGCGTTTAGTCCGACCCAGAAAAAGAACCCGCATTGGACTTCTTGACACCCTGCAGGATGAGCAGCGTATATCAGCGGCAGCCTGGTTTTAGGTGGGTGGTGCTGTTGGCGGTGCCGAGGCAGGTTGGAAACTTGCTGTGAGAGGTACGATGTTGCGGTGGGCTGGGCGAGATCGGAAGATGGAGAAAGATTAAGAGGACGAGAGTAGGAGAAATCGATAAGTGCTGCGTCCGAGAGGAAACCGTCAGTCTAGAGGTAGAGCCTAGACCTGGCTTGAGTGAATGCAGTAGGCATAATGGAGAAGGGCAACACTTTCTAGGGATGTTGCTGTGGTGCTCATGATTGTTGTGGGGGTTTGAAGTCCGAGACGAGGTAACGGCCAACTCTGTAGTAGCATAACCCATGCCCTTTCTTTGATCTACGAGATTGTGGGGTTGGCATCATAAATGAGACGAGAAGTACAGTGTAAGACTTACCCGTTTCACCTAGCACATCGCAGACTTTCGAAACTTGGACACCATCAAGTACCCTCCTTGAGCTTGAACCTTCACTGCATGGAAATAATTTCGACAAATATTGATGTCGTAGTCACGAAATTGTACTGTAGGAAATGCGGAGATATGAGTTGGTCCATGAAGCTCAAGCTCCGAGTCGTTCGCCTTCAAGTTGAAGTTCTTTCTACTCCGAGTCTGAGATATCCGATTGCAGAAACCTGCGTTCTGGCTGCGATATCTTGGGGCATGGTTCAAATATTCCTCTTACTTCTGGAGAACCATTCTGAAAGCTCTCATATCTCATCAATCTCATCTCAGCTTGCAGTCCATGACTTCAACTGTGCACACCGACTCTCTTGCTATAAGCGCCTCGGCCATATCTCCCTTCGAAACCGCATGGGTGGTACGCTCATGATCATCCGAACAACAGATTCTGGCCTTCCCGTCCACCCGAAATGGTCCCCGTCCCTGGTCCCTTGAGGCCGACGATTCAACTTGGGCGGCGCCTCCTCCAGCAACTTGGCACTGTACACGACTACCTTCGGAAAGAAGGGCACGACGTTATGCGACAATGTATGTATTCCTTCGAGGTCCCCTCACAATAAGCTTGTTGGTGGTCAAACCATCGTAAACCAAATACCAAGAGTCTGCATTCGCTTTGTTGTATAATTTGAACGATACGCTTTCCGTCCTATGTGTCTGATATGTACTGACGAGCTAAACTCTTAGACCTCTTGCAGATCGATCCATGTCCAACGTCCATGCATGCGGATGCCATCACCCTCAATTCTCTACTACCAGGCCTGTCTGTGACTGGTTTTCTTCGCCTCAGTCGCTCCCCCCCTTCCGATCAGGACGAAACCCGATGTGGGTCAGTCTCCACAGATTGCGAACGTTCTGAAGGGTGCTAAGAATATAATTGGCTCTCAGGGTTGGCTCTCAAGCTTGGTGTAGATGAACTAGAGCGTCCAGAGCGTGGTGTCGCTGCAGGTAGTGTGGGATGGCTGAGAGGGCGGAATCAGATTGCGGACCCTGAGGATGTACATTCTTCAAATTCCACCCAGGACCAAGGCCAACCGTGACACCGGAATATGCCCTTCTTGTGGAACCACGTCTCCACCTCATCCAAATGGGGTTTCCCTCTTCAAACCGCTGATATAGCCAGGTTTGTTTCGCATCATTTTGTTCGTTTTATTAGAAGTGCTGATATTCGGACTTTGCCTACAGAACCACAGACCAGTCCTCTCTGCCTAATGAGGCTGATCTCACCTCGATCGCATCCTGTGCACGGGAGGACAAGGTCAAGTCAACCAACCGACTTTTGCATGGTGGTAGGTAATGGCGTTGTGGTCAATCAGAGCAGCCTACGCATCTACTCGCGAGTACTGGGGCAGAGCCGGCAGTGGCTCAGTATGTGACCTACCCACCTCGTTTGAGCGACTTGTTCTACCGTGCAATTGCAATTTCCAAGTAGCTATATTACGATGATTATGAACATCTAATCGATCACGTCATCGGCGATTCATATGGCGGACTCGTTTACAAACCCGGTTCTGCTACGTAGACGCTTGGGTCCTCCAGCGTACGCAAAGTAACGAATAGTACACTACGGAGAAAACCTACTATCACGACCCTTTGAATTTATGTACGCAAAGCAACCAATATCCTAGAAACCAAAATGTACATACGGAACCCACGTTAAGAGAGCGTCCTCTGTATCACCAATTTCCTTTCGAATGCTTTGCACTGCGTGATGGAGCGCATATGCGGCACTGGCGCTATCGAGTCCTGCATTTTCTGTACCCCTTCCCTTCTCCACAAGATATTCATAGAATGACTCCGCGACCTCAGGTGCGTATCTGTCCTGGATCGACCACATCGTCGCCACGACCCCTTGATACCCAGCCGCCAGCATCCCCGCCGCCAAGTGAACTGCTTCCTCGGAAAGCTTCTCATCTCCGGTGCTTGTCTGGCATGCCGATAAGAAAGCTAGCTCACAATGGAGGAGATTCTGCTTCATGATCTCGGAGAGCTCAAGTGGTCCATCGTCGAGAGAGAATCCACTCTTGAGGGGCTCAATGGTGTTCTGGCTTGCATGACAAGCTAAGTGTACCCATATGTGCGATGCCATCGCCTCGTTAACGCTGCCGACTGTGGCAAGAGGTCCATCCAGATGAAGGTATTCGCAACCACCTGAGCTGACTTTCTTGCACACAGCGTCTATTTCTCGTATCGTCCCAGGGATCCGGGGGAGGCCCTTGGTATATGGCTGGCTCACGAGCAGGACTTTTGAGCATGGTGACCGTCGAGTTGGTAATATCTTGACCTTCTCTAGGAGTGCACTAACAGTTGGAGTGTATGACGACACTACATAGTCGGAAATGCATGATGCGGGTTGGACGCCCTGACCATATATTCCAGCAGCATGAAGTGGAAGGAAAGCAAGTGGGCCAGTCGAGCACCACCAAATGCGAGATAGCTCTAAGGGATTAGCCTACAAACGAATGAATGAAAGTGAATAATTATTTATTTATTGACTTGGGACTCACTTGATATGCAAGAGCGTCCAAAATCGGCTTCACCACCATGCGCCAAAGCTCCTGAAGAACTTTTTGGGTGGCACTACCACTCTTAGCATTAGGCTCCGGAGCTGGGCGTGTAGCACGATTGAGATCCAAATCAGCCGCTCGCATGCGCCGCCCATGAGATAAGAGATAGCTGCGTAGCTGATCTCTAAGTACGGAGGCATATTGATGGGTAAAATTATCAAGAAGGATATGAAGGGGTTGATCGCAATCGGGAATAAGTGCCAGGGCGTCACACCGATCTTCATGAACATTGATGAGAATGACTGGGCCGTCTCGCGGGAGGAGCTTCATAATGTTCGAAGCTGTATGAGGTCGCAAGAAATTGTGAAATGCAAGAATATCACGAATTTCCTCGAGCAGTTGTTCCCAGTCCTGGGAAAGCATGATGTGGGTACGTGCTTCGTCTTCCAAAGCAACCTTCTGGGACATGGTACCATTGAGGGTAAGAGATACCGATTCCTGACGTGAGCCGGACAATTCCAGTGCGCGTGAAACATGTAAAAAGCGATCTGCTAGGTGGTGGTTGTGTATCCTGAGATCATCTACCGGAGTGCGAAGCTGGTTGAGTTGATTCCAGACAAGGCAGCGACCTTGTTCGAGCCATTCGAGAGCCTTTTCAATCTCTCCTTGAGCAAATGCGGCTGAAGAAGCGGTTGCAGTTAGTCTTGAAATGTCGACAAGGCTTGAGTGACGTTGTTGAATGGTTCTATCCATGCCCGCAATCTGAGAAAGAAGGTTGACAACAACATCATAGGCTTCTAGAGAATCTGTTGATACAGAGAGTTGGGCCCAACAGCGCGCAGCATCCAAACGAACTGAGGGAGGTCCAGATCTGTGCGTGGCAGATTGTCGATAATTGGATATTGCCGCGACAAGGTCAGAGAAATCATTTGTGCGTTCAAAGCGACGCGAAAAGGAAAGCCCAAGGTTATTCAACGAAGTGGGCATGTTAGCATGGCCATCAGGAGTAAGCTGGAGCGCCTTCTGGTGGACCGAAATGGCATTGGCAATGTCGGTGAGATCGCCTGTGCGTCCAAAGCGATCCGAAAGGGAATTTCCAAGGTTGGTCAGCCGAATTGGCATGTTAACATGGCCATCGGGAGTGAGCCGAACCGCCCTTTGATGGGCTGAAATGGCACTGGCAATATCGGTGAGATCACCTGTGCGTTCAAAGTGGTGCGAAAAGGAATTTCCAAGGTTGTTTAACCAACTCGGCATATTAGCGTGGCTACTGGGAGTGAGCTGGACCGCCCGCTGATGCGATGAGATGGCATTGGCAATGTCGGTGAGATCACCCGTGCGTTGAAAGCGACGCGAAAAGGATATTCCAAGGCCGTTCAATAAAGTTGGCATGTTAGGATGGTCATCGGTAGTGAGCTGCACCGCCCTCTGGCGGACTGAAATGGCATTGGTAATATCAGTGAGGTCATCAGTGCGTTCAAAGCGACGCAAAAAGGAACCTCCAAGGTTGCTCAACCGATTTGGCATTTCGGCATGGCCATCGGGAGTAAGCTGAACCGCCCTTTGGTGGGCTGAAATGGCATTGGCAATGTCGGTGAGATCACCCGTGCATTCAAAGCGTTGCAAAAAGGAACTTCCAACGTTGGTCAATAAACCCGACATGTCAGCATGACCGTCGGGAATGAGCCGGACCGCCCTCTCGTGGGCTGAAATGGCATCGTCAATGTCGGTGAGATCACCCGTGCGTCTAAAGCGACGTAAAAAGGAATTTCCAAGGTTGTTCATCCGACTCGGCATGTTAACGTCGCCGTTGGGAGTGAGCTGGACTGCCCTTCGGTGGGCCGAAATGGCATCAGTCATGTCGGTGAGATCACCCGTGCATCCAAAGCGATACAAGAGGGAATTTCCAAAGTTGTTCAACCGACTTGGCATATCAGCATGGCCATCGGGAGTGAGCTGGACCGCCCTCTGGTAAGCTGAAATGGAGTTGGAAATTTCGTCCATATCACCCGTTTGTTCAAATCGTTTCCGCAGAATTATTCCACATGCATCCACCATAGAAGCTTGATTCCAAAGTTCGGAGTGCCTTGTGAGCATATAGAAATCAGGAGATGAGATATGGGCCGATCTCACCAACCCGGATTCAAGAGAAATATCTGAAATCAGCAATTTTATTTCTTATTTGACTCGCGATGTATAGAAACCTACTATTTTCTCTTTGGCCATGGACACCAGTTTCTGCAGTAGTTTCATCCGAAGGGATGTGCGTAATCTGGAACGACACTTTCAGGGATGGCGCTCCCTCCTGAGATATCATCGCTATTGTGGTCTCTGCTTTCTACATCAGGATTCAAGGTATTAAATCTTCACTCAGGATACTAACGATTTTGCGCCCGTGTTTCCAAAATCAGTTGTTCTTTGGCCAAATATATATATGCGAAGTCGGTGAACTCTTCTGATGTGGCTACAATCACAAGTTCAATGGGGTCTTCGGGTCTTACGAGACGAGACTTGCGTCAGAATCGGTATAAATAAAGTTTGTAGTAAACTCACAGTTTCAGAAGACTATTCTGCCTCCAGGTCTCAGGAGACTCCTTCAACAAAGTTAAACATGTGCGCTCCTCGTCCGCAAGTCCAAAAACAATTAGTTTGAAGGCAGCAAGAGCTCGGTGTTTGACATCGGTCGCTGCACATTCGACAACAAGATCTGACTTATATCAGAACTTGTACATAGATAGAATAGAGGAAAATTTCTCCTCACCTGTTATGTAGCGTCCACAGTTCCCAGTTGCCTTGCGATCGCGAATATCCATATCAGCTGATGATCTCTCGGAATCCTCATATGGCGTTACATCAAGCAATGGAACATTAGCTTCAGCTGATAACACGATGTTAGTCTCACAACGGTATCAATGTTATCGTGCTTACCAGTTGTCAAACTCTCTATATCTTCGGTAGTAGAGTGTGCGGTATCACCTTGAATACCGAATGGCGGGAACAATTTGGAATTTTCCATGAGAGGTTCATCTTGATTGGCCGCGCTCGGCCGCGGCGCAGATTGGCGATCTTGTCCGGCCGTAAATCCAGTAGTATCAGCTGCTTAATGTCAGATTGAACACCATGTCATTTGGGAAAGTTGACGCACTCGATCCTGGTGGGCCAGGTCCCAAGGTATCTACGACAACATTCTGTTCCATGGTTCAATAGAGGGAATGATAGTTGGTTTTGAGAAAATCTTTCCGTGAATATGGATGACCGGGGTCGAACTCAAGTCATATACACCCCTGGAAAGATTAGATGCTGTGTTGCTTGGTCTTGGGCGTCATAATATCGTATTTTGAATGTGGTGACACAAACCATGTACAGAATTGAATAGCAGAACCTCCACATGTTGATGCGACGCAATTAAAACGGTGGACGCATCCTCATACGTGCTCTGATCTGCTATCGTGGAAGGTATCGAATTGAGTCCTATCTAGACGCCGACGCTCATTAGCTTATTCTTAGCGCCGTCAAAACAAGCACTCACCCAGGCCGAAATCATTTTTAGAAACACCTTACCCATCGCCATCTGTATACCTCTCAATGTGGAGCAGAAAGAAGGACCTGAAGGCGCTGCATTGGTGCACGGCGAAACGAAGTTCCGACGACGCAAGTCAAGTTGGGCGCCTACAAGAACGAGAAGGAGGTGCTTAATGGGGTTTGGACATGCGTTCTGAGACTTTGCATAATACACCAAAGTCGTCAAGTGATGATGAGCGTGCTTGGACCCGCAAGAGACAGAGGGGTTGGTGGTTATTGTGCTTTGTTATTTCTTCTTAGTATTCACGTATTATCATGATAATGAGAAGCGTGGCGGCATATCTGGAAGATTGCGATAGGGTAAAAGGTGGAGCATGGCACGGCGGACATCTAACTGTCAAGTCGGCATACAAGCCGACCTGTCAAGTCATGCAGATGTTACCGGCAAGTTAGGTGTCAAGTATCTGCCGGTCACATTCCACCCTGTCACCTACCTTTCCTTCAACGCAAACGCTACGTTCTTACTGCTATTCAACAATCATCGAGTGTCTGTGCTCTATTATTGGCCACATCACGTAAATGAATAACTCGCAGGGCCGTGGCACCTACGAGTACTTCCTCTGTATACTCCGTGAGCCAAACTATAGCATTCTTGCTAAGTCCTCGTTGTCCCAGCCACAGAGCTCCCCCAGTTTATGCGTGGTCAGGTCTCAATCTTGAAAAAAGACTTTAAGTCGTTTAAATAGTATACAGACGTACAGGGAAATATTTTAAAGGTGAGCAGCGCCTCTGCTCATCGTACATAACGACGAGCAAGACAAAAATTGCGCAATGTGTGACACTTGGTCACAGAAAGCCCATAACTTGACAAGTCAATTGACAGGACGGCTGGCAGCCCGACTTGACAGTTAGATGTCCGCCGTGTGGTGTGGCGATTGCCATGGAGGCTTTTGAACAACTTTGCGGCCAATGCGGCTGCGAATCGGATACCCGGACCGGGGGTCTCCAACTTGAGCTTCTCCCTGGACACCATCTTTCTGTGTCCTTGAGCCCGTACTGCCCTTCATGCCCAGTGAGAACCGACTCTGGGGCCAGCTGGAAGATCTGTGGGAATCTGGCCGGAGCTGGAGGAGAGAGAGTGGTCCGGACAGAACCAGCAGACGTCAGTTTTTTGCCGGTTTCCAGATATCCTGCTGGTGCTATCTGGAAGTTTTCGTTCGTAAATTTAGAGTTCCATTTGCGTCTGGCCGTAGCTGGGTGTATCTGAGTCTGACTGAGATGATATGGACCGTTCTAAGGATATATTGGGTCTGGTAATACACGTCCCCATCTGAGGCTATCTGATTATTTCTGGCCGTATCCGTACAGTTTCCATCTACTCCATCTTGTGTTCCGCTGTGCGACAAAGTCCGTTGCGTGGGTTATTCGTCCCTGGGTCAGTATATGCGAAGGTCAGTAAGCGATGATCTGAGATAAAAAGGATCAAGTCAATTTCCTTCCCGAGCTGATACAGATTAGCACACCTATTTCTATAATTTCGGTGCTGTTGCATTCAGCGTTTGCTTGGCCACCTCCTTCCGTTCTTTGCAAATTGCGTCGTATTTCTTTGAGCCCATTGTATCAGCGGAATTGATCTCAAACAACACTTGTTGTCATACCTTCTTCGTTTTTGCGTCAAGTGTGTCGAAGACGACTTTGAACTCAGCCGTCGTCGTCGTAGGATGATCAACCATGTAGTCAATGGCAAACAAGTTACTAGTATGGAAAGAAGGAATGTGTTAGGCGATGAAAGGTGGGAGAACCCAGCAGCAGAACTCACCGTGGTGTGAGGTTCGAAGAGGGTACCATGGGTTTCCCTTTCTTGGCTTGGGCTTTCCCGGTGCCAGGTGGAGCATCCATTTGTTCGACTGTATCAACCGGCTTGGGGATTTCTAGATTAGCGCTAGAGAGAAGTGAGTATGCGGTGAGCAGAGAAATTAAGAGTCTGATACAATGGATCCAACTAGAGAATTCGATCAGACAAGCGACAACATACAGTACAGAACAATAACATACCGCTCGGTTTCGAAGAAGACGACCACCAGGTGGCCCAGATCTCGGTGAGTGGATTGTTGCCGTTGTGCCTCCAGATCCAGAGTTGTCCGCTGGAGTAAGTTGGCGAGTGCTGGCGTTCTGCTAAAGGTTTCGACCATAAGTGTATGAAAAAACGGGGTTGTAAATGACTTGCCTGGTTCTCGTTTTCGGCAGCCTGACCAAGAGCACCCTCTTCATTCGCCTGTTCGGGACTCGGGTTTCTTACAGCGGCTGATTCTTGTCGACGTTGACGTGGAGGGAGAGTAGAGAGAGAGGCCATAGCAGGGCCTGGATGAGCTGAGGAAGTTGGGCAAGGCTGTGGCTGCTCGTTGTTGTTGGTGCTCGTGGTGGGCAAGGGGTGTCGAGTTGGTGTGTCTCCCTCATGACGAGAGGTGTTGGTAATTGGGCGAGGCTGTGGTCGTGGTGCATGGTTGGTGCTGGCAGTTGGCGTAGGCTGTTGTTGAGTTGGTGCATGAGCCTCATTATGGGAGATGCTAGTTGT
>Ga0247742_10002349_pt1 | contig 12423 bp, 14 predicted proteins | sample UWRJL208509C2_FD_180944 | JGI IMG/M metagenome (GOLD analysis project Ga0247742, IMG submission 180944) | Plant litter microbial communities from Arlington Agricultural Research Station in Wisconsin, United States - UWRJ-L208-509C-2 | ecosystem: Environmental > Terrestrial > Plant litter >... | reverse complement strand
CATAAGGTGGAGACCATGCTTATGAGTGCTGATAATCCTTGTGAGTAGTAATCATCCTTGTGAGTGGCGGTCGTCCTTGCAGGTCGTGATCATTCCGAAACCCCAATATAGGTTATTCTTGAACCTTATAAGCCGCCCGAAAAGCTGATGAGCTTATATGTGCAGATGTGTTCATGTATGATGATAAATGCTAATCTCGATTTTTCCGACATAAATGAAATATAATATAGCTCAGAGACTATTCAACCGGGGTGTCGACTTGATTCGCAGCTTTCAGAGCACAGGAAATCTACTCAACCTGTTCACAGCTATTTCTGTAAACCAGCAGGTTGTTCGACTCACTCCTGAAGGCCATCCAGACAGGCCCATACGGGTGAATAACCTTGTGATCTCACTTCAGTATCGCTTCGAATGTATAGGCGATGTCTCTGACCTTGACGAAGCCATCTTGATCCAGCAGCGGGCTGTCCAACTTACCCCAGATGGCCATCTCACCATGCCAATGCAGTTGAATAATCTAGGACTATCATACCAGATTCGCTTTGGAAGGACAGCCAGCCCGTCTGACATCTCAGAAGCCATCTCAAACCAGACGCGCGCAGTCCAGCTCACCCCCGATGGCCACCCTGACATGCCTACATGGCTAAATAGCCTTGGAAATTCATTTTGTAGCCGATTTGAAAGTACTGGGAATCTGCCTGACCTCTCAGAAGCGATCACAATGCAGCTGCAGGCAGTCCAACTCACCCCAAATGGCCACCCTGACATGCCAGGAAGGTTGAACGACCTTGGAGGTTCACTTCACAGCCGCTTTGAGCACACAGGCAACCACTCTGACCTCTCAGAAGCCATTTCGAACCAGCAGAAGGTGGTCCGACTCACCCCCGAGGGCCACCCTGACATGCCAGGGCGGCTGAATAACCTTGGACTGTCATTTCGCAGCCGCTTTGAATATACAGGCGATATGGCTGATCTCTCGGAAGCAATCTCAAATCAGCAGCGCGCAGTCCAGCTCACCCCCGAAGGTCACCCTGACATTCCAAGGGAATTAAATAGCCTTGGAATCTCATTTTACAGTCGCTTTGGTCGTACAGGTAATCTGTCTGACCTCTTGGAAGCTATCTCAAACTTGCGGCGAGCAGTTCAACTCACCCCCAATGGCCACCCTCACATGCCACTGCATTTGAATAACCTTGGAACCTCGTTTAAAAGACGTTTCGAAAGTACTGGGAACCCGTCTGACCTCTCGGAGGCGATCTCAAACCAGCTGCAGGCAGTCCAACTCACCCCCAATGGCCACCCTGACATGCCAATGTGGTTAAATAATCTTGGAAATTCATTTCACAGTCGCTTTGGACGTACAGGCGATCTCTCTGACCTCTCCGAAGCTATCTCAAACCAGCAGCAGGCCGTCCAACTCACCCCTGATGGCCACCCTCACATGCCAGGACGGCTGAATAGCCTAGGAATCTCATTTCGGAGCCGCTTTGAATTGACAGGCGATCTCGTTAATCTCTCGGAGGCAATATCAAACCAGCAACAGTCAGTCGAGCTCACCCCGGATGGTCACCCCGACATACCAAAATGGCTGAATAATCTCGGGACCTCATTTCAGTGCCGCTTTGAACATACAGCAAATCCCACAGATATTTGTAATGCAGCATCAACTTTTCAAAAATCTGCCACTACGTCTGGAACACCATCATTTCGACTCCACGCTGCTCAAAAATGGGCGAAGCTCTCAATGACCCACGATCTTCCACATCCTTTGACAGCTTACGGACTTGCAATTGATTTAATCTCGGAAATTGCGGGTATGGACAGTACTATCGAGCAACGCCATGGACATCTCATCAACATCCCGTCTTTAACCACATCCGCAGTTTCGGCCGCCTTCACTCTGGACGAGGTTACGAAAGCTCTGGAATGGCTTGAACAAGGTCGTTGCCTTGTCTGGAACCAACTCAACCAACTTCGTACACCCCTGAACCGTCTTCGCGCACACGACGAGCATTTGGCTCAACGTTTTTCGGATATTGCAGGCGCATTGGAGGTTTCTGGGTCTCGTAGTGGATCTGGAGGTCTTAGCGTAGATGCTCTTCTGTCGCAAAAAATCAGCTTACAAGACGAAGCTCACCGTCATGTCATGCTTTCACGCCAATGGACTGAACTCCTCGACGAAATTCGCACCATTCCCCAATTTCGCGACTTTCTTAGACCTCCTCAGACGTCAGATCTTATGAAACACCTTCCACGAGACGGCATCATAATTCTCGTCAATGTCGACGAAGCCCGCTGCGATGCCCTGGCTCTTGTCTTTGGCTCTGAAATCCCCGTCCACATCACTCTTGATTATTTTACTCACAAGGAGGCATCTGATCTCAGAGAGCGTCTGCGCCGCTTCCTTTCATCGCACAGGGTTCGCATGAGGGAACCTGATCGTGGCGGACGCCCAACTCGGCGTCCCGATTCCGAAAAGCAGGGTGAACTACATTTTGTTCTCGAGGCACTCTGGCTGCGTGTGGTGAGGCCAATCTTAGATGGTCTCGCTTTCTCCGTGAGTGTTTCTAAGTGCATTCTTTATCATTTATTGATATATTTCCCTAAGACTACTCCACCCTCAGACCCAGCCCGAATCTGGTGGTGTCCAACGGGATCCCTTGCATTTCTTCCACTCCATGCCGCAGGAATTTATGCGCAGAACGGGCAATCTCAACCAGGCTCCTGTATTTCTGACTTTGCCGTCTCCTCATATACACCTACTGTCAGCTCACTCCTCCAGAAGATCAAAGTATCTGATGATGTACAACAACCCGCATCGTCAAAACTTCTTATCGTCAGCCAACCTAACACCCCAGGCTGCTCTCCTATCCCTGCAACCACGGAGGAAATGAATTGCGTTTGGAAAACGATTGGGAGCTATAACGGCGAATGTCGTCGCATTGAAGGAGAATCCGCATCAGTCAACCAGGTAATACTCGAGATGGAATCGCATGGTTCAATTCACTTTGCATGCCATGCTAGCCAGTCTCTCGAAAACCCTCTCAAAAGCGGCTTCTACCTTCATGATGGACGACTGGAGCTTTCGGAAATCATGAAGCAGTAGTTCGCTGTCCGCGAATTAGCGTTTTTGTCAGCGTGTCAGACGAGCACTGGCGACGAGAAGCTTTCAGAAGAGGCGGTCCACCTTGCGGCTGGAATGCTTGCGGCCGGATATCGGAGCGTGGTGGCGACTATGTGGTCGATCAAGGTCGAATTTGGCCCGGTTGTAGCGGAAAGTTTCTACAAGGATCTTATGGAGAGGGGACAGATCTCGGGACAGCCAGGGCTCGATAGCAGGCATGCGCACATGCTCTTCACGGTGCCATTCAAGACATACAAATGTCGCTCGGTGATACGGAGCAAGCTCTTCTTACTTGGGTACCGTACGTTCATTTTGGCTACTGATTTTATTTTTTGTTCGTTGACTTCATTCAGTAAGAGTTACGCTGTGTGAGAAATTAAAGTTTATATATTGTCACTAGGATCGCTGCTCTCTCGTCTCATCAACACCATTTCTCCTCATCTTTCCATGTTTACTCCAAACAGTTTCCAGCTTGGAGGAATTTCTACTCGAGAAACCTCCAACACCATGGCCAGTTCCACGATGTCAAGTATAGTAAGGCAAACCCTTACGAGTATTCGTACACTGGCCATGTCTATTAGAGGTGGCAGTTTGTTGCGTAATTGAAGTCAACTGGTATGAGACAATGTGCCTAAGTCCCGTGGAAGAAGATATTTGGATATCTGACCATCCATAGGATGTTATTGAACCATGAGTAAGGATTTTTTTTCAACTGAATTCGAAGGTATGAGCGGCAGTGAGTGCATAAATATGTCACTGTCTAGCCCATCATCCCCATCAAAGGCCTTTGTCCTCATATATAACACGAATACCCCCTCCAGACTTTGTCACCACCCCCATCGACATGTGTTTAAATATGACAAGTAACCACCTAACAAGGGAAAAAAAGTGTTAGTAAACAGAATGGGGAAGCATCGAAAGATCTCCTGACAAACGGACATATCAAGAGCCACGTTCGTCATTTACTTCCTCGCCTCTATCACCGGCTAGTTGTTGTTTGTTGTCTTCGTCTTCCTCGGTCGACTATCTTCTAGTTTACATTCCACCGCTGCTAGACGCTAGCGACTAGAGCGTATACCTCGACATCAGCCGATGATTCACCTCCTAGGAGCCCATGGTGTTTGAAGGTTCGAAAATCGTGCGTTTGGAACTTGGAAATGAGGAACTAAGGGTACGACAGCGACTACGTCGACACAAGATATTGGCTGTTGGATTCGAGTTTAGCAACCATGTCGTGATCGGTCCGGTCCTCGAAATAACCCAATATAACGATGCCAACCCCATCCAACTGAGGACAAAGGTGGAGACGGAAAGCCAAGGGGCGAGCTAGGAATAACGAATTTGGAACTTTTGGGGATGGATGGACGGGCGGAGGGGCGAATCGCTGGGCCAATCTCTACGTCCCAAATTCACGACTAGCGCCAACGACCAGCCCGAGCGCCAATGCTCGCCACTCCGGAGAAGGAGAGGGCCACAAGCACATCTAGAATCCATCCACTGCGCAGACAGGCTGGGTCTATATTCCAAATCTCTCTACTGAAATCTGATGGGATTCGGCTGTCGCGAGGACGCTTGGATGTTGAAGCTTTAACCTTGAAGGCTATTCCGACCTATCGAATTCTCTCCATCAGATTCGGATTTAGGTTGAGGTCGGTATACGGCCCGGACGTCCTGGAAAGACGGGAGCCTAGAAAAAATCGTGTTCGGTTAGAGCTTCTCTAACTTCTGACGCGTTTCGCCAGCGCTGGAGAGTCGATTAAGATGGTTGGAAACCTGCTGATAAAGGACTGGACCCGAGTGGATGAGCTCAGCGTGGTTTGACGAGCAGTGTGCATAAGAGGGTGATCAGACGCGTCTTGGGTCCGTGAAACATTGATAGAAAGGTACGATGTAGAAGCGCTGGCGTTCAAACGAAGGCAGGATGCGGCGCCAACTTCGACGATGATAAGTGAATCCTCGGGTATTTGTACTTTGCTGGTGCTTCGATACAACGCTGAGGATGTACGCTATGTGCCGACGACGGACGATGTCCGGAGTGCAGAGGATGGCCCCGTTACGAAGATGGAGCCGAGGATGTATCGATGAGAATGAGGGAGGTCGGACTTGGTTTCGTGGGCCTGGGCTTGGGCAATTCCGAGATGCGCCGGCATGCTCCGTGTAGAGAAGAATGCGAGAGCTCAGCGGGATAGATGAACATTGGGATTGATGGTGCTCATTCAAAAGAAGAGTCAAACATTTGAACAACTTTCGTCCAAAAACTCCACCCCTCCGCCTGTGCCCTCAAAGTTGATCGTCAAGCGCCTTGAGTAAATGCAGATGCTCTCACCAAACTCTACGCGGCCCATGTGTGGGCGCCGACAAGACCAGGAACAAGATCTTCGAGCATGAACACAGTGCGGAAAACGACGATGTCTGTAGTTTGTGCGTGTTCTACAGGCACCTGGGCCTGCTGGAGGAGAATTCCTGGCGCGAAGAAAAGACAATGATGGGGTGAAGAAAGTAGCAACGACCGGCCCGTAAGAATCAGATCGCGTCGTCAGGGCCCGGGAGCCGACCCAATAAGGAAAGCTTAGTTCTTACCGAAAGCAAACAGCCTTCACTTGGTGGATACTATCTCATATTCAAGGTGAGTACTTGAGCAGCCAAGTTCGACGCCATGACATGAGATTTCTACCCCATTCTACGAGTCAGCATCTTGAAACCCAGCATAATTAGTGCTATTGGGAGTCGGAACTCGGTGTGAAAACCTTTCGTGAATCATGCGGTGATATGATACACGCCTGTCAAATACAAATATTTTCGCGTGAACGCTACTTCGATTCCAGGAGGCAATGCGTCGGAAGCATTTACACCACTCGGCAGATATCTCACAGCCTTTTTGAGGCCCCATGTTGTTCGAAGGCATATACTTTGTGAGCGACCAACATCTACGTAGCTGATCCCAACGTTGAACCATCTGCCACAGGACTAGTAGTCGAAATGCGTACGTCGTCCCTTCCAAAGTTCTTTGTTCCATTCTTTGAGAAACACCATGAATTTTTACAGATAATATCGGCAAGGGCAGAGAAACCGCTAGCGATATGCGGGTTCATGATGCTAGTCGAGACGATAAAGCTGGTCAGCAAAGCCAGATGTGCATAGGCAAATTACCTACCTCATCCTTGCAAATGTTAGATCCTAAGCCAAAGGACTCTCAACCCATTGCAAGTGATCAACGTGCGCTCGATAGCGTGGCGTCTGACCAAGACCTTCCCGAGAGAACAATGCGGCAGTTGGCAGGTATAGGTGGTGTAGTTGACGATGAAAATACGGAGTTCAGACTCTATATATCAGTTAATTGTCTCGGAAAATCGAAGTGTCTTATCTTACAGACTGTTCTGGTCAGATTTCCAACTGGAATATGCAACGAAAAGGCCTGACTTGCCATCACTTGACTCCGTCAAACTCGTCATTTCTGGATCTGCAACCGAAGAGGGGAAGGTCTTGTCGCCAGAAAAAGACTCGCCAGAGATATGGAAGCAGAAGTCGCCTATTGGACTGTAAGAATTTGATGGAAATCAGAATCGCCTTTGGTTTGACATCGACTGCGTTTCAGAAACGCGGATATGGACAGCCTCAAAATCGTGGCCACCTCTGAAGAATCGAAGGATTTTGCGTTCATGACTTTGACGAAAGATGAATTAGTTTCAGGGTTGGAAACCCGTAAGTGTATAATCTGTGTTTTGGTCGAATGAGCGCTCACTCAAATTATATATTATAAAATATAAAATATTAGGAATAATTAAGAACTTCACGATTAAGACTGACTCGGACGTCTCTGCGCTCAAATTGACATTCGTAGCTGCTGGTATTTCTCAGAAGGAACAGATAGAAGACAGTGATAATGAAGCGCTGGGTAAGCTCGAACCGCGGCCCAAAGGGAGAATACCTGTGCTAAAGAATGTGCAGCTCAGAATTTATTCATTCGTGGAGTTGGATTAATGAAATCCTTTCAACGCACCGGGAATCTTCCCGACCTTGTCGAAGCTATCTCTGCTAACCAGCAGGCAGTTCGACTCACCCATGTCGCTTTGGCCGTACAGGCGATGTATCTGACCTCTCAGAAGCCATCTTAAACATGCAGCGGGCCGTCCAACTCACCCCCAATGGCCACCCTGGCATGCCGCTGCGGTTGAATAACCTTTGAACGACGTTTCACACTCGATTTAAACATACAGGCAATGTCTCTGATCTCTCGGAAGCCATCTCTATCCAGCAGCAGGTAGTCCAACTCACCCCCGATGGCCACCATGACATGCCAATGCGGTTGAGTAACCTTGGGGTCATATTGGAGAGTCGCTTTGAACGTTTAGGTGATGTCTCTGACCTGTCAGAAGCCATCTCAAACCAAGAAAGAGCCGTCCAACTCACCCCCGATGGCCACCCTAGCATGCCAATACGGTTGAATAATCTTGGGAGCTCAATTCACAGTCGCTTTATACGTATAGGCGACATCTCTGACCTCGCAGAAGCCATCTCAATTCAGCGGCGAATAGTCAAACTCACCCCAGATGGCCACCCTAACATGATAGGACGGTTGAATAACCTTGGATTGTCACTTCAAGGTCGCTTTGATCTCTCGGAAGCTATCTCAATCCAGCAGCGGGTAGTACTACTCACCCCCGATGGCCATCCTTACATGCCCGGACGGTTGAATAACCTAGGATTGTCATTTCAGAGCCGCTTTGAAAGTACAGGCGATGTCTCCGACCTCTCAGAAGCCATCTCGAACAAGCAGCGCGCGGTTCAACTCACCCCCGATGGCCATCCTGACATGCCGATGCGGTTGAATAGCCTTGGGATCGCATTGGAGAGTCAATTTAAACGTACAGGTGACGTTTTCGATCTCTCTGAAGCGATCTCAAACCAGCAGCGGGCCGTCCAACTCACCCCCGAAGGCCACCCCGACATGCCAGCATGGTTGAATAACCTTGGATTATCATTCAAGAGTCGCTTTGAACGTACAGGCGATGTATCTGACCTCGTGGAAGCCATCTTAAACATGCAGCGGGCCGTCCAACTCACCACCGACGGCCACCCTAATCTATCGATGCGGTTGAGCAACCTTGGAAGTTTATTTTACCTTCGCTTTCGACACACAGGCAATCTCTCTGACCTCTCAGAAACTATCCCAACCCAACATCGAGCAGTCCAACTCACTCCCGATGGCCATCCTGACATGCCAGGATGGTTGAGTAACCTTGGGTTGTCACTTCAGTGTTGTTTTGAACTTACAGGCAATATCTCTGACCTCTCGGAAGCCATCTCGACCCAGCAGCGGGCACTCAAACTCACCCCCGATGGCCACCCTGGCATGCCGATGCAGTTGAATAACTTTGGAAATTCGCTTGACAGTCACTTTAAATGTACGGGAAATGTTTCTGACCTCTCAGAAGCCATCTCGACCAAACAGCGGGCAGTCCAACTCACCCCCGATGGTCACCCTAACATGCCAGCATGGCTGTACAACCTTGGGAATTCATTTCAGTCTCGCTTTGACCACACACACAATCTCGCAGATATTCGTACCGCTGCGTCTATTTTTCAAAAGTCTGCGACCACCTTTGGACCACCATCAGTTCGGTTCAAGTCTGCTAAAAAATGGGCGAAACTCTCAGCTACTCACGGTCTTCCGCATACCTTGACGGCTTATGGGACTGCAATCGATCTCATTTCAGAAATCGCGGGTATGGACAGTACCATAAAGCAACGTCATACACATCTCATCGACATCTCGACTCTAACCACATCCGCCGTCTCAGCTGCATTCGCTCTGGGTGACGCAAGGAAAGCTCTAGAATGGCTTGAACAAGGTCGTTGCCTTGTCTGGAACCAACTTAACCAACTGCGTACACCCCTCGATCATCTTCGCGCACATGACGAACGCTTAGCTCAACGCTTCTCGAATATCTCAGGCGCATTGGAGGCGTCTGGGTCTCGTAGTGGCTCTGGAATTCTTAGCTCAGATGCTTCTCTGTCGCGGAAAATCAGCCTACAAGACGAGGCCCACCATCACATCTTGCTCTCACGTCAATGGAGCGAGCTCCTCGACGAAATTCGTAGCATTCCCCAATTTCGCGACTTTCTTAGACCTCCTCAGACGTCAGACATTCTGAAATACCTCCCACGGGACGGCACCATAATTCTGGTCAACGTTCACGAGGTTCGTTGTGATGCTCTGGCTCTCGTTTCCGGCTCCGACATCCCCATCCACATCGCTCTTGATGATTTTACTCACAAGGAGGCATCTGAGCTCAGAGAGCGTCTACGGCGCTTCCTTTTATCCCGCAAGGTTCGCATACGAGAAGCGGATCGTGGCCCCCGCCCAGTACTGGATGAAGGTCCCGAAACCCAGAGCGAATTACATTTTGTTCTTGGGGTGCTTTGGCTGCATGTGGTGAGGCCAATCCTGGATCGTCTTGGGTTCTCCGTGGGTATTTCTCTGTTCATTATTTAACGGTTGTTGATATATATTTTCAAGTCTATCCCACCCTCAGACCTAACTCGACTCTGGTGGTGTCCAACCGGATCCCTTGCATTTCTTCCGCTTCACGCCGCGGGAATTTATGGTCAGGGATCTCAACCAGGCTCCTGCATTTCCGAATTTGCGATCTCTTCGTATACACCCACTGTTAGCTCGTTGCTCCAGAAGCTCAAAGTATCTGAAAATGTACAACAGCTTGCATCATCAAAAATTCTTATCATCAGCCAACGAAACACTCCAGGCTGCCCTCCGATCCCTGAAACCACGAAGGAAATGAATCGTATTTTGAAAACTATTGCTAGATACAACGGCGAGTGTCGTCGAATTGAAGGAGAATCCGCATCGGTCAGCCAGGTGAAACTTGAGATGGAGTCGCATGGTTCGATTCACTTCGCATGTCATGCCAACCAGTCTCTCGAAAACCCACTCAAAAGTGGCTTCTACCTCCACGACGGACGACTGGAGCTGTTGGATATCATGAAGCAGAAGTTCGCCGTTCACGAATTGGCATTTTTGTCAGCATGCCAGACGAGCACTGGCGACGAGAAGCTTTCAGAAGAGGCGGTCCACCTGGCGGCTGGAATGTTTGCAGCCGGATATCGGAGCGTGGTGGCGACTATGTGGTCTATCAAAGACCAATTCGGGCCCGTTGTAGCGGAGAGTTTTTACGAGGACTTTATGGAGAGGGCAAAAATTTCGGGACAGCCACAAGTTGACAGTGGCGGTGCTGCACGCGCTCTTCACCATGCTATTCAAGGTATACGAATGACACTCGGTGATACGGAGCGAGCTCTTCTGACTTGGGTCCCGTACGTTCATTTTGGCTGCTGATGTTCTCTTTCGTTTGCCCTCCTTGGTGTAAATGATATGTTTCTCGGAAACCCAATTTTCATGTATATAGTCAGTCGGGCTGCTATCTCCCCTCATCAATATATTTCTTCTCGTATTTCTATGTTCAATGAACAAAAAAAAAGTTTCGCCGGCTCAGAGAAGTTTTTACTCGACATATCCCTACGTTGGGAGGCTTCATGGCTAATATCCTGACATACACACTGGAGCACACTTTTCTGATTGAGCTCACCGCAGCCACAGGTGCTTTATGACCGTGTCCCGTAGCCCAGGCAGCGGCCATCTTCGAGTATGAATCGAATCATGACTCGGATATCGATCCAAAAAAACGCGAGCTGCGCGGGCAAGGCGCTAAGTTCAAGCACGAGTGAAACAAGGTCGGTAATATGGTGACCGGTTGAGAACTAGCAAATGCATAATTCCAGCACCGTTTATACCGGCAACTGAGGAAAGCTGATCGGCTACCTTGGATCGAAAATCAAGATTCGAAGAGAAGGGGTATGTTGTATCTTCTTCGGCTTCCGTAGACAGGTGCTAATCTGTCTCGTATTCGACAACTTGTTGCCTGGAGGTAGGCATATGGACTCAGTGTTAACGAGATCAAGAACCCTAGAGGCAAAGTTGCAGCAGATGTCCACGAGCCTCAAAGCGTTCTAACACAGCATCTAAATATGAGAAAAGGGAATTTCAAGGTGTCCCAGTAGACGAGCGCAAATATTGAGCGTCGAACATCAGTCTGAGATTAAGAAGGCGTCTTGTATTTGTCCATCAACTTATACGTATGACTATCAAAGATGGACGAGGCGTTAACCAGGAAGGGATGGTAAAAGAGATGAAATTGAATAAGCCGCATATGAAATTGTACATAACGATCTTTTGCTAGGTCTTATGCATGGACACTGCGTCTCATTTCATTGCGTCTCTCCGCCTGTCTTCCCTCTTTCTTATCCCTCCCGACATCTCTATTTTTTTTCCACCATACACCCACATCTATCTCTCTTACCGTATGCTGTCCTTCGCGCATTGTACACCGACCCCCCCAATCTATAGATGTCCGGACGTGGAGAAAGCAGTGGGTACACAAGCCCCCATTCTCGACATAGATGCTGAGGATTGGGAGGTTCACTCCTCCTTTCCAAACGCATAAAATGACCCAGCAATATTCTGAGAAGGAGGTGTGTCTGAATTTCTAGATATAGATGAGTGGAAATGAGTAGGAAGGGTGTATGTGTCGGGTCCATTCCGTGGTGGAAAGAGCCATCAACTTTGCGACGCGTTGAGGTTAATGCTAAGCGATGAAACGAGAGCTGAGACTAGCTTTGACGAGTGTGAGTACGGCAGTCAGGCGAGTGGTGTATGTTGTGTGTTGTCCACGAGAAGTGGGAGAATATGGTTAGACTGCATGCCATGCGAGTCTGCCATGTATCTTGAGGCTTGAAACTTGAGATTTGCTCTTTACTGTGCCGTTCAGAAAGGCTCTGATATCCTGCCACTGGAATTTATAGACGCTACACTCCATATATGCTTCCTCGACTTTCGCCTTCTGTTGGGAATGCAATCGGGCACACCTCGGCATACTCGAATATTCGATAAAATGGACATTATTGATATAATTACTAATACATGTTCTTGTAGTATAAAAGCCGTAGATACACCATACGAAAATACAATCTACTCTACTGGGTTCCACTGCGCGAGATTCCAACACCTTCGATTTGAACGTCAGCAGGCACCTGGAAGTTAGGCAAAGGACCTGTCGGGCCGGCCAGCTCGGATCGCGTCCAGGCAGGAAAGGGGTGACGTCACAATTGTGCAGATCCCCTGTAGGATATATCTGGTCATTGGATTTCTTTTCCTGTCCTCTTTTTACCAGCTGACAATTTACAACCATCTCGCACCATGTATTCTATCACTTCTACACCTTCCG
>Ga0247742_10002348_pt1 | contig 12429 bp, 13 predicted proteins | sample UWRJL208509C2_FD_180944 | JGI IMG/M metagenome (GOLD analysis project Ga0247742, IMG submission 180944) | Plant litter microbial communities from Arlington Agricultural Research Station in Wisconsin, United States - UWRJ-L208-509C-2 | ecosystem: Environmental > Terrestrial > Plant litter >... | reverse complement strand
CACCTCTCGTCCCACAGACGAATATTGACCTGTTACCAGCTGCACTCTCAGGGGACAAAAAGTCGTATTCTTCATCCAGTGCGGGAACCAGCTCCTATGATAGCAACCTGTTGAAACCTTCTATCGGCAAGAAAATCGCTCATCATGATGCGGAAGAACACAGCAAACCCCACAGACCATCACAGTCAGTCGACATGGTTTCGTCTATATCCTGGACCATTTGCTCACATTTTTCTACAGATCTCAGTCATCTCGTCAAGGAGAGCTCCGAGGTCTAGGCCCAGCGCCGCAAAGGAGCCCACCTCGTTCTGTAAAGACCACATATTCCAATCACCCCGACATGTACGCCCAGAACGACCTCAACACCTTCACCTTTGGTGCTGCCCCCGCCTCAACGTCGCATTCTTCGTTATATTCTCCTGTCGATCCTCTATCACGACCTCGCGGCGATGCAGACTCGGACGAAGTTGTCATGATACCGGACACAACACCTCGACCTTCTGTCGTTGGCGGCGAGCACCCACGTAGTCATCAATCGCATCACTCTGAATTGGAGGACTGGGAGACAGGCCCATCTCCATTTCGAGTGAACCCACATCACATAGGATTCTGGCGTGGACGGGACTCAGACGTTGCGTCAACCCACACTTTCGGAACGTCGTCAGCATCAGCATCCGCTTCTTCATTGTCCGGACCGAACGGGTCTAGGGCCACCTCCCGGGCCAGTGGGCACTCGAGTACTACTCCGCTCACTTCAGGAAACGATCTCACGTCTGATGATGAAGACGACGATGGACGCCACCCATTGCCCCCGGAACCTTTGGAGTCTCCGTCACCCCCTCGCGGATTCCACCGGGAGCGGCAGGCGTCGGTCTACTTCTCGGACGAGGATTTCGAACTTTACGTCGACGACAGTGATACTGACCATGATGAGATGTACATGAATTCTGGCATTCACGAGATCGATAATGCCCCAGGGTATCCTCAAAGTCAAGGGGTCACACCGCTACCACATACTGAGAGAAGAGGTAGCGCAGCGATGGCGATTCCGAACACACCATCCAACAAGTCATATGTTGATCATCGCGAAAGGGAAGCCAGCATAGCTACTCTCCGTAGGCCGAGCAAAAGCTTAGACGAGCTTTATTCTTTCTCATTTGCTCAAGCATCGGGTCCATCGACCTTAGCTGGGCGTGGCCAAGCAGAGCGCACTCTATCTCCTGCGCCTACATCTGTTCCCGAAAGCGAAGGTGACTGGCGAGATCTGCGTAAGAGATCAATCCAGCGAGATAAGGACTTGCCACCAATCGTACCCAGCAAAACGCACGCTTCGAACATAGCGACTTCGATTAACGTGGACGGTAGCGATACGACGACCCCTCCCACCACCACAGAGGGGTTAGGGTTCGACTCTTCTTGGATGCAACAATATCGCGGCGGAGTCGTAGGGTTCGAAATGGAAGAGGTGGCCGACGTCGTTGGAGGACGCCGACCATCTGCCCTCTCTTCTTACCGTAAAGGGAGCTCCGCAAGTGCCTTCAGACGGTTCAGCACGGTATCTAGCAACAACATCGACATCATGCACAAGAATATTCAGGTGTGGGGCAACCAGAAGTATCAAGACCAGCGAACCTTGTGGGTGTTCAAGCGCGAGAACGACCACATCGACGATGTAACTCCCGTCACACGTACAACCACTATGGATAGAGATAAGGAGAGATCAAGCATCGCCAGTCTGTTCTCGCCTCGCCAAAGCATTACTCATGCCCCTGATCCCAACGTCCACCTGATTGCCCCATTCCTTGATGAACCAGCACCAAGGGAAAAGGAGAAGGGGAAAACTCCTAAGGAGCCGTGGAAAGGCATGGCCCTGGACTCTGAGGAGATCTGGACCAACGCAGCTACTGGTAGATACAGGGTTAACAGGAAGAATGCTATTGGTGCGTACGAAATCTTTACTCCTTCGTCGTCGTTTTAACATCGTGTATCTGTTCAGTTCCCGAATCCCGCAAACCCCCTCAACAGCGATTGAACATTACGTATATACGGAATTCATTCGTCCAGAACGTGACCAATCGCGACACGGCTGATGGACCTGCCGTGACAATCCACAAGCACTCAAAAGCTAGTGCCTTCTCTATCAGCCGACACTATCGCACGAAAAGCAGCCCCATGCCCATGCCCAGCGGTGGGAATCCAAGTGATCTCACTGTCGCTCTCCGTAACCCTCGTTCTCGAGGCGAGATGTCCTCAAGAGAATCCGAAGATCGCAACAAGAAGCACTCAAGCATGATCCTTCTCGGAACGCGTCGTGTACAGAAGGCTTACACCACCACGAACACTACCCGGAAGCTGGAGTCGCATGGTTTGTTGGACGACAATGGCGAAGCGAACCCCAAGGACGTGGAGAGGCGGAGGCGTGAACGCGAACGCGAGAAGTCTGGCAAGGATAAGGGAAAGTTGACGGTCATATCTTTTAATGAGAGATCGTTCTCGGAGACGTCAAAGGGCAAGACAAAAGAGAGGAGTCACATCACCGATTCGCCCAAGTTCACATCAAGAGGTGGTTCATCTTCCAGGCTAAACGAAATTTCCTCGCACCGCTCTCTACCAGAGAGCTTCGAAGGCAATAGCACTGGCAACGGCAGTATTGGCGCCCAGACGCTCGTCAACAAGGCTTCGACGTCGCGTGAGCCCAGCGACCACACTCGGTCCGCGGGATCTGTCGAGCAGTCTGTTTTCAGCCACGATACCGACTCTTCTGACCGTACCATCTCGAAGGACCATTTTTACCGCCGTCGAAGCTCATTCATGGATGAATATGAATATGACAGCTCTGATGAGCGTCGACGCCCTCCAACACGTACCACCTACCGCGAAACCTATGCTGCTCTTCCTCCCGAAGTTTTTGAAGCCAGTCACCAGGAGAACCCATCAACTAAATTATTTGGATGGGGAAAGTCCAGAAGTGGTGATCGTGGGGGTAGTCGAGCCAACGCATATCTGGAAGCGTCGTACAATCCTCCTTGGCCCGTCACCGCTCCTCGTTATAACTCTGAGACTCGCAGAGGCATTGTTGACGACCTCAATATGTCCTTCCAGGATGTTGGGCTCTTACCTGCCATTGGCGAGATCAAGCACAACCATAACGGACATAACAAGCGCAAGAAGGAGCAGCAGGTCGTCAAGTATGTCAAACAGCCTGCGGATACAGCTCAGAGGGACATTTTCGAAGAGGTGCCTGAAGATTCCTTGTATATGCTTCTCCCTCTCTGGCCTGGAGAGACCGATCCTGGTTCGGATAAGAAATATCCGTATCATCCTTCTCACATACCGGCCCCACAACGCCAGTACATGCTTGTCTACTACAAGACTCCGCCGAACCCTGTCCCTCGGGATGAACCCTCCAGCAGTAAGACCAAGGCCGGCGAGAAGAAACGCTCCCGCAACTCACCAACCTCGTCTCACGAGTCTACTCATGAGCGTGCTATCCTTCTGAGCACATTCCACATCTCAGCCCGCATTGTCTCTTACCCTGATATGCAAGGAACAGGTGTTCGTATCCCGGACACCGGTTTGGCTGTCTCTGGTCCTCTAGAAGACGCGTACGATTGCATCCCGACATGCCAGTTCACTGGCGACTATGTTATCGGCGTATGCCACTCTCGCGAGGCTGGAATCGAGTTCGTGCCGGAAGGATTTGATAAGATGGGTCTATCTCGCTGCATTCCGAATCCACGACCGATGGACCCCAGCGAAGATGACGATAGCTCCTCGCTGGATACTTTGACGGTCCTGACGCCTCTTGGTCGTGCAGTGATGGAGATGGCGTGGCTTGGAGGAATGGCGCTCACCAGCTTCAATCCCAACTCCAATTCGTAATCTTTTCCTAGAATGGTCGGTGGACGTTGATCTTTCGAATCTTAATGTTGCAATAGCCTCTCTTTCCCTCTTTATCACCCATCATATTAGTACATGATCTATGTTTCCCGTTTCATCTACCCTGTGGATTCCTCCAGTACCTCACTCCATCTCCTATTGCCCATGTATCATAACGTCTTGCCCGTATCTACCCCCGAACCAATATGATGCATAACTGCATCCACCATGTGTATTTTTCGTGACCGCGAGTTCTGTGTTGCATATCATTGTTGGCCTGAAAGTTTGGACGTTTTTCGTAGAGCCACTATGTACATATTCCAGCTACATTATGCATGTCGAATATCATAATAATGAGAATGGATATCGATAGGTATCAACCATGTCTATACCTGGTGCTTTGAGATTAATCTTGCCGACATCGGCAATACTCAGAATCATCTACTCAGGTTCTTCATCCTCGCTAGAGCACTCTAGAAGACTCGACTCCTCATCGCTTGCAGATTCAACGGCCGCTGCTTTCGCTGCCTTTTGACGTGCCCGCTTGTTCGACTTGCGACCATTGGTCTGGGTCGTGGGGTTTGCGTTGGCAGGTCGGAGGGAGGCTATTGATATTGGACAAGTTAGTACCATGTCAGGCGACTCAGAGAACGCGGTGCGTACAATAAGTGACCGGCTGCAAGTCGTACATCCTATGTAAATACAGGACCGCTTGTTCCTTGTCTTTAGCCTGTAGAAATTGGTCAGTGAGAGGGGCACATTGCAATGTTCAAGGTACTCGCCTCGATCATGAGGTCTAACGAAGTGTAAGAGGTCAGCCAGAACAAGGCATAGATATGATACGACATGAAAACCACTAACCCATGTCATCTGGTAGGTCCGCTGGCAAATTCTCGCAACGGTCAGCATGAGCTCGTCGTTCCATGAGAGTGACAGCTCCAGGCCGCTGTTCACTGAGATGCTGCTTCGGCTTTATTCCACGACGTTTCCAAATAGCATTGGCGCGTTCTATGATCGTTTTTGGTGGTATTGAAGATGGGTATAGCATGTCGTGATGATAATCTGTGTAGATGTGAAAGAGGCATGTTATAAAGGCTGTAATTCATTCGATTCGTGACCATGATACTGACCGAAGACGAGAGGGATATCAAGTGCTTCGCAGACCGGTAGGAGATCCTCTGCATTATAACACATCTAAGTTGCATGTGAGCGAAGAAGAGAAGCATTTCAACATCAAATACCTCGTCGTTCTCGAGGACCAGTCTGTCCCGAACGTTCTTTGGTAGCTTTTGGATCGACTGCTTCAAACGCTTCAGTGTTGTTTCTTTGTCATCGTAGACACCACCACCCTTCCGAGGACTGTCAATGATCTGGTAAATGTGCGCTGAAAGATGACACTTACATGAATTATCATCACGCTATTTGGACCGGTACCAAGAAGATCCAGCATCTCGCAATGGTACACCAGTTCGCGAACGGCTGCTTCAACGACAGCGGGCTTGGGGCTACCAAGTTGGGTATACTGGCCTGGATGGGTCGTTAATCGGTGCCCATATTTGTTGGCAAGAGCTCCGGCTTTCGCCAAGAGCGGTGCACAGTAATCGAGGGAGTACCCGTATACACCATGAGAAGCATATGGAAACATCTCTGAGGATAGCCGGAAGAAACGTATGTTCTGCAGATGCTGAGCCAGCGAAAATATGTGGAACAAGAGGAAACTGACATTGTCTTCGTTCCATTGAATGACAGTCATCAGGTTTTCCACATTCTTTCGCCCGAGGTCTTTCACCCACTCGATGCCATTCTTCTTCAAAGAGTCGAGGCTGAGTGGAGTGATGGTCAGTGGGTGTCCCTTAGTGGCATACGAGGATTCTCGTACCGACATGTCCTGGAACAAAATACCGACTCGGTTGCAGGCTTTTTGTTCCGTAAAACAGTATTCAAACATGCATATCCTGAGCATTGACAGAAGTCAATAGGTGCAGTGTATTCGTGACGATCGAAAAGCTCACCAAGTCTTCCTTTAAACGTCGTCTCCTTTTTCTCGACGTCAGGGATAACATAGACAGGTTCAGGCTTGGGTGTGCGCGTGTTCTTGAGTTTTTTTGTCGTATCAGTGAATTCGACAGAATCGTCTGCTTTCGGTTTCAACTTTCTCGCCTTTTTCTTAGGCTTTGTGTCCTCTGTGTCTGATTCTTCGATAGTTGTAACACCCTCGGCTTGCCTTGTAAGGCCTCCTGTGGCAGGCTCCTCTACTTTGAGGACCTTTTTCGCGGTTCTTTTCCGCTTTGATACCTTCTCCGGTAAAGGAGATGTCGATCTCTCGACTATGGTTTGGCTCGTTGTGATGAGTCGAGTGCTACGACGAAGAGCAATGTCTGTCTGGTTCAGATAAGAGGCTAGGTTTTGAGACATCGTTTGACGTAGTCGTAAGACAAATCTTGAAGTAAAACGGGTAAGAATTGTGAAAATGAAGAGGATGGGAGTACAAAAGGAGGGCTACAGCGTCCATGGTGCTTGTGGAGTGGATTAAGACAGGTGGGATGGGTGACGCGCACGATTGGCGCCCGCCATCGTGAGACGCGCCCCTGACCCGGGCCGTGCTGTCACCTTCAAGAGCGACTCTTGTCGTCAACTTGTCGTCACTCTACTTACACATATATACCGCTTCGTCAGCTCAAGGACGGCTCCAGAGTTCTAGCAGAAATTTCATATCGATAGACTGATTTTGATTTTGCAGCGTTCAGTGTCTTTGTTTACTATTGGAGCCAGATTAAGTGAAAAAATACTCCAATATATCCAACGTGCCTCTGTCGGCCCCGCCGTCGTCCTCAACCAGGTAAGATCCTGTTTGCACCGCTCGAAATGTAAAGACTCGAGCTCTAAGCGTGGAATTTTCAGGATGAGTCTATCGACACGCAATCTGCTGGAATGCCTGCACTTTCTTCCCGATCGGCTTCCTCGGCTTATGGCGCTCGCCGACAGGCTACAAAACCTGCCTTGCTTTTTCCACGGTTAATAACTTTACATTACCTTCGGTTGCATACACAAGCTGTTTTGATGACACAAAAAATCGACTGACCATTAGTGATGTCGTCTTAGACTTGTCGTGTTTGTAAATCTTTCACGGTGAGCGCTTATATTCTCGTACCATTTGAATTATTATAATACGGTCGATCTCCCCAGCTGCCGACCTAGCCCAGCATTGTCACTTGTCACTTGCTCAGCGAAGTAGGGTCTTGCGCTGCAGAGTCTCATAATTACATCAGCGGCCCGGATGTTGTTTCAGATTTCAAATTTCCTAACTTGAACTGAACCACCATCTTATCAAAAAACCACTCCGAGAACACAATCAGGTTGTCGTAGGCGATGGACAAGGAATCTCTGGTCATGAAAGACTTTACTGAATTAGAGAGGCTGCGATTCGAGAACCTCAAACTCAAACGTCAACTTGAGGCTCTCGAAAACGAGAAGGCGACATATTGGAAGGTGATTTTCGACGTCTATGTTCTATGGAGCTACATGCGACTAATCATATTTTGGATAGTCACGCACTCATGTTCCCCATGAGATTCTCGTGTCGATCTTCAACCGTGCAATTCCACCATACTTTCTGTTGGATCCGGCGCTTTGTACGGGGCCCAACTCGCCGTGGTCCAAAGCCCTTCGATTGAAGAAATCGATCATTAGCGTTTCTCGCGCTTGGTACGATGCAGGGGTCTCCTTTCTATATGAGGACATCTGCATTCACTGGATCGCTCAAATTTTTGACCTATTTCAAACCCTGAAACTCTCTGCAAAGCTGGGCAGCCTTGTCAAAAGTTTCGAGATATATTGCTATATCCCTTTAAACATCACCGCGGAGTTCAACCTTTGTCTCAATTTCCTCCTTGGTCACTTTCCTCGTCTCTCGACATTTACGTTCAGCTCGCCTTGCGGACTTCCCTCGTCCGCACTGGTTCTACCACCATCGACAAACATAACACACCTCCGGTTGTCGGCTGCTCGCCTTGAATATGCCGTAGTTATTGGGGTAATGGAGCATGTCAAACTGACAATGCGGTCGCTGAAACTTTCGTTAAGCCACGACCAACTCGGGGTCAGTGATGAAATAGCCAAGCAGGACGTCGATCTATTGGCGTTGGAGACGCTGGTGCTTTCCACGCCGTATCCTCAGTTGGGTCATGTCATAAAACGTTGGAAAATGCCTTCCCTTCGCCGACTTACATTTTCCTGTTGGGGCTCCCAGACGAAACCACCCCCACTCTTAAGGCTTTTGGAGGCTCATGGGCGTCACCTTACCTTCCTGCATATTTCCAGAAGCAATTTCACCTTGGATGCAAGGCAGTTGTCATCAGTGGCAGATCACTGCCCACACCTCGAGCATCTCATAATTTACCCCGAAATCATTTCCCTAGCGAGTTGGAAAGACGACTCTTTAGTACATTCGAATGTTCGTTGGTTATTCCTACAGGGACGGAGCCATTCCTCATTGAAATTCTTCATGGGAAAAGCCCCCCTAATATCAGGCCCGCGTCCTGGATTCCCGAAGCAGAAGTTCCCTGCTTTGCAGGGTGTTCGCAGGATACTGGACCTGCCCCGAGCTCTGATCGAGTGGCCAGAGCGCTTCGAAGCTTGCCTCACGTCGATGGATCTATTACCGTTCACGATCGATGCGTTCCAGACTCAGTTACAATGCACGACCGATTGCGTTTCTTGGACAGAGCCCGAGTGGAACTACGGTGTATATGAAGATCAAGGCCTTCCAGGCGATGACACAGATTCAGAAATCAGCTATGATCCTGTAAACTCCGAGAAAGATGAAGAGGCCGATGAGTCTGGATACGTTCAGATACCATGGACTCCGGAAGAAAGGGCTCGGTTAGAGGGGGGTTCGATTTATTCGTACGCTTCAGCGTCAGATTCGGAAACGAGCGATGATTCCGGGTCATACTCGGACGATGAAGGATTCGACATAAACGAGAATGCTAGAATGGACCTTGCGCCGGCGCACTTCTCGTCAATTCTGGCCGACGTGATCGTGGATTCTGACAAAATGGACGTCGAACCTTTGATTCAATAATAAGCCACTGATGGCTTTCAGTGGCTTTGCCCATCCTCTCTAATGATTATAAACGTGCATGCATCATGATATTTTATCATCGTGAAAAGGCATTCTTCGACTATCATGTACTACAAAACAAAACGTGATTTCCCTATAAACACAGCACTGGCAATGTCTAGATCTGCTAGCATCAAGTAGCGACTCGTAAAAAGCTACAAAACTTGCTCACTGGATGTGGCTTTAGGGCCTCGATATATCTCGCGCTCACCATAGACAACCTCTCAGCCGCGAATCACAAGGTAGTACATAACCTGGCGCAGCCATATTGATCGGCTAAGTGAAGCACAAGTACTTACTGGAGTTGGTAAATTGCGGATAGTTTTACTTTCGAAATTACATCGGCGGCCCCGGGCCGGAAGTTCACACTCAACCAACCAGTGGTTGCTTCAACTTGAGGCTTGAGCCCAAACCCCCATCTCTAATCACAACACTATTTCTGTGACTCCGAAAACTAGCATTTAAGTTTTCATAAGCGATGGATCAGAAATATTTGATCATGGCAGACGAGTTGGAGAGGCTACGAGCCGAGAACCTCAAACTCAAGGGTCGGATTGAGGCCCTTGAGAAGGTGAGCAAGGTGCTTTGCGACGCCAATTTTATGCGATTATAATCATACCTATGAATAGTCACGTACTAAAGAATCTCCACTCGAGCTGCCTTATGAAATTCTCGTGTCGATTTTCAATCGTACAGTCCCACCATACTTTTTGTTGGATCCAGCGCTTTGCATGGGGCCCAACTCGCCGTGGTCCAAAGCTCTTCGATTGAAGAAATCGATCATCAGCGTTTCTCGCGCTTGGTACGACGCAGGGGTCTCCTTTCTCTACGAGGACATCTGCATTCGCCGGATCGCCCAAATTTTTGATCTACTGCAAACCCTGAAACTCTCTGCAAAGCTGGGCAGCCTTGTCAGAAGTTTTGAGATACAATGCTATATCCCATTGAACATCACCGCGGAGTTCAACCTTTGTCTCAATTTCCTCCTTAATCGCTTTCCTCGTCTCTCGACATTTACGTTCAGCTCGCCTTGCGGACTTCCCTCGTCCGCACTGGTTCTACCACCATCGACAAACATAACTCACCTCCGGTTGTCGGCTGCTCGCCTTGAATACTCTGCAGTTATTGGGGTATTGAACCATGTAAAATCATCAATGCGGTCGCTTCAACTCTCGTTGGGCGACGACCAACTCGAGGTCACCGATGAAATAGCCAGGCAAGACGTCACTCTACCGGCGTTGGAAACATTGGCGCTCGCAACATCAACGATGATCCTTCAGTTGGGTTATATCACGGCACATTGGAAAATGCCTTCCCTTCGCCGACTCACGTTTTCCTCGCTGTCAGTTGTGAGTGGGGGTTTACAAACAAATCCACTCCCACTCTTAAGGCTTTTGGAGGGTCATGGGAGTCACCTTACTTTCCTGCATATTTCCATATGCAGGTTCACCTTGACTGGGGCGCTATTGTCACACATGGCAGATCACTGCCCACGCCTTGAATATCTCATAATTTACCCTGGAATTTTCTCCCCGAGCAAGTTGGAGAGATGACTCTCTACTGCACTCGAACGTTCGTTGGCTATTTGTATGGGGATCGAACCGCTCTTCATTGCCAACCATGACGGCAAAAGCACTCCGGATGTCAGACTCCCCTTCTGGATTTTCCAAGCAAAAGTTCCCAGCTTTGCGGGGTGTTCGTAGGATACTGGACTTGCCCCGGGCTCTGATCGATTGGCCAGAGTGCTTCGAAGCTTGCCTCACGTCTACGGATCCATCACCGTTCACTATCGATGCGTTCCAAACTCAGTTACGATCCACGGCTGATTGCATTTCTTGGATACAACCAGAGTGGAAGTATGATGTGGATGAAGACTACGAAGACAATCCAGGCGGCCTTAATACAGACTCCGAAATTGAATATGTTTCCGCCGACTCTGAGCAAGATGAAGAGGCTGAAGAGTCTGGATACGTGCAGATAACGCGTACTCCGGAAGAAGAAGGTTGGTCAGAGGAATCCACAGATTCGAGTTATTCGTACGCTTCGGCATCAGATGCGGAAACGAGCGACGGGTCTGGGACATACTCCGACGATGAAGAGTTCGATACGGAGCGGAACGCTAGAATGGACCTTGCACCAGCGTACTTCTCACCAGTTCTGGCCAATGTGGAGGACTCGACTTAGATAGACGTCAAGCCTTGATCATAGGTTCTTGTGACCTCGTTACAACATTTTATCATCGTGGATAGGCAATCTACTCTATCGCGCACTACAGAACAAAATATGTTTTCCCCAAAAGAATATACCTGTCTAGAACTTCAGGCATGAAACAGCGAAAGGTCTACTCCAGACTCCCAACCTGCTCAGATGTAATCTTACCCTTTGCCTTGAGCTCTGCTTGAGTGCGCTCGACTTCTTCTTGGACCATCTCAATGGACTTGAAGTACTTGACAGTCTTCACGTGCAGCTCTGCGCAGCATGAGGTAAACCATGAACGGGTCGTAAGTAGAAAAGCTGCTCACCTGCGGTGGCATCTTCGTCTGCGACGATAAGTGCCCAAGGGTGCATTTGTAAGGCAGAGAGTGTCCACTAACAAGAAAGTTCAAAAAGTTTGATAGAGGTGGGGAAGCCCAATGCCTACTAGATGATTAACGCCTTCCTCTGAAAGCAAGCGTTAAATCAGTACTCAATGTATTTTAGCATTAGTGAATAGACTTACCGATAGCCTTACTGAGAGCAAGTGCTTTGCGTTGACCGGTGACGACTACAACGACCTCTCTTGAGTCTAAAACAGTAGCAACGCCGACTGTGAGGGCCATACGGGGCACAGCAGAGATGTCGTTGTTGAAGAAACGCGCATTGGCGAGGATTGTATCGTATGCCAGTGTTTTGATTCTCGTTCGTGAAGCGAGCGATGATCCTACATTAGGTGCGCCAAGTCACGATCAATCTTGTGTCTAATTAACAGGCAATAGGCACAAACCAGGCTCCTGTAGCACACAGAGAATGAGGGGATTACAAAGTGAGGGGCGGATTATATGTAGAGATGTAAAGACATACGTTGAAGGCAATATGTCCGTCCTCTCCAATTCCACCAAGGAAAAGCTCAATTCCACCATGATCCTTGATACGCTGTTCATAGGCTTTGCATTCACCAACCAAATCTACCGCATTTCCGTCCAGAATGTTGACCTGGTTTGGGGGTATATCGACTAGAGAGAGTATCATTTAGAATCATCAAGACATTGGGGAATGTATTCAGATGCAACATACTATGAGAGAAGAATTCGCGGAACATGAAGGTATGGTAAGATTCCGGATGGTCGCGAGGAAGCCCGACATATTCGTCCATGTTGAATGTGATGACGTTCTTGAACCTATCATTCGATAAGTAGATGTTTAGCCTGCGACGACCGATGCGCACGATA
>Ga0247742_10002347_pt1 | contig 12430 bp, 9 predicted proteins | sample UWRJL208509C2_FD_180944 | JGI IMG/M metagenome (GOLD analysis project Ga0247742, IMG submission 180944) | Plant litter microbial communities from Arlington Agricultural Research Station in Wisconsin, United States - UWRJ-L208-509C-2 | ecosystem: Environmental > Terrestrial > Plant litter >... | reverse complement strand
TGAAGCGGATCATGTCTCTCGAGCGGGGCGGGAAGACGCCGAAGATGGTGCGCTGTTCGAGTGTTCCCTCCTCCTCCCCGAGCTCGATGAAGTCGATGCGGTGGAACAGCCCCACGATCTCGCCGACATCGGTGCTGGACCGCCAGGTCTCCGCCACACGGGTGCGGGCGCCGGGGCGGAGCTGGCGCACGCCATCGGTGAGCATCTGCTCGAACGTGTCGGGGCCGTCATCCGCATCCATGCTGAACTGCTCGGTCGTGAGCAGGCAGCCGATGGTCATCATGCCCTCCGGGCGGATCGACACCGCCGCGGTGAGCTGTGCGTTCTGCCCGGCGAGCAGGCGGCGACGCAGCTCGATCAGCTGAGCGAGGATGTCGCCCTCCTCGGTGCCAAACTCACCGGCAGATGCATCCAGGCCCGCGACGACCTCATCGACCACGGTGCGGGCCCAGCGGGCGGAGTCGATCTCCTCGTCGCCGATGAGCGGGATGGCGAAGAAGTTCACGGGCACCTTGATGTCGTAGGCCGCGACGACGAGGTCGCGCGGCTGGGCGGTCACGCCGGCATCCGTCACTTGAGCTTCGCCCCGACGGCGTCGCGGATGGTGTTCTCCACCTGGTTCGCGCCGGCCTGCACGATCGACTCCGGCTTCAGCGTGAGATCGACCCCGAACACGCCGTCCGCGATCTTCTCGACCTTGCCGGCCACCGACCGCGCATCGAGCACGACGAGGGCAACCTTCGCGGCGTTGTCGGGCGCCTTGCCCAGGATGCCCGCCATGTCACCGCCGATCGACTTGAGCCCCAGCGGGTTCTTCCAGGCTTTCGCACCCTCGGTCATCAGCCCGTCGGTGAACTTGCCCCAGAGATTGTTTCCCGATCCGAGCTTGAGATCGAAGGGGTTGCGGATGTCTTTCATCATGCTGCTGAAGCTCTGCTCCTTGAACACCGAGGCGAGCTTCGGGTCGGTGAGCATGCTCGTCTTGGTCTTGCCGAACAGCGACTTGAACGCTCCGCTCTTGAGGAAGTCGGAGCTGCCCTTGCTGGCGAACCGGGTGATCGCCTGCACCTTGACCAGCTTGGCGAGGTAGGTCGCGATCTTGCCGCCGAAGGCTGCGAGCACAACGCCGACCGCCGCGAAGATGACGTCGGTGATGCTGCCCTCGCCGTTCACCAGCTTGACGATCGATTCCACCAGCGCGATCAGCGCGCCGAGGATGGCGAGCCCGACCAGGATCGCCCCGAGGATCGGCACCCAGCTGAGGAAGATGGAGAGGAAGCCGGCGATCTCACAGATGACCTTCACGACGTCGAGCACCTTCGAGCCCCAGTTGTCCCACCAGCCGTCGTTGAGTCCGTGGCTCTTCTTACCGTCGACGACCTCCTTGATCGCGGCGATGGCGACCGTGGCCGCATCGTTCTTGTCGTCGAGGGCGTCGTGCCATTCCTGCTGCGCCGCGCGGAGCTCGCCGTCGGCCGTCGTCGCGTAGTCTGCCGCCTTGTCGGCCGCCTTCTGCGCGTCCGCCTTCTCCTCGTCGGTCGCAGTGGGGATCTGGTCGTCGAGGTTGTTGGCGGCGTGGTGTGCCTGGCTTGCCTCGGTCTGCTTGTTCTCGATGTGGATGATGGCGGTGTCGGCCGCATCCTGTGCGCTCTTCAATGCGTAGGAATAGGTGACCAGTGCACTCGAGGTGCCGGCGTACCGGTCGCGGGCCTTGTCGATGTCGTCGGCGACGCTACCGATGGTGTCGCGCAGGGCATTGACGGCCTCGCCCTTCATCTCCCCCACCTCTTTGATGCGGTTGAGGGTGTTCACCGAGCGGGTGATCGCATTGGCGATCTCCCCGTACTGCAGTGCCTTGCGTCGCAGCAGCGCTTCGTCGCCTTCGAGCGGGAGGTATTCGCGGTCAGTCATGTCGAGAGCTCCTAGATAACCGGGTTGTGCGGGCCGGATGCCTTCGGCACGGCGCTCGGATTGTTCTTCGCGGTGTCGGCCGCGCCCTCTTCGAGAGCCTTCGCGAAGCCTTCGTCCACCTCGGTGAACGCATCGGCGACGGCCCCGACGGTCGCCTGCAGGGCATCGATCGCTTCGATCATCTTCGCCCGCTTGTCGTTCCACTTGTCGGCGAACTCCTGCACGTGGTGGCTGAGGTCGTCGTGCCCGGTGGCGTCGGCCACCTCCTGGCTGAAGTCATCGGCGTTGGAGAATTCGGTCGAGATCGCCGTGAGGTCGTCTTTCAGCTGTTGGAGCAGACCGAGGTCCATGATCAGGTCGACCATTGCGTTCCCTTCCCCCTGAATATGTCGTCGCGTTGCTGCGACCCTCTCAAACTAACGACTTGCCGGCGGCACAGGAATGGGTAGCGGTGCCCATGCCTCCGAGCGGGAACCGCTCAGTCCAGGAGCGGCAGCTGCACCCGCGCCGACTTTCCCTTGGCGATGTACATTCCCCGGCCCGCCGGGAACTCCGATTTGTTGACCCGCGGCAGGGCGGTCTTCAGGATGATGTCGCCGTCCACCGTGTCGGGCTGCAGCAGCAGACCACGGCGAGCGTTCTTGAACTCGCCCATCAGCGGCCAGGACGAGCCCCAGGCCGACATCTCGGCCTCGGCGATCACCAGGTGGTCACTGCGCTTCGCCGCACGGGCGAGTTCCACGATCGCGCTGTCGGCCGGTGTCTGCAGGAAGTCCCCGATCGACTCGATCACCACGACGATGCGGCCGTCCGTGTCGTCGTCTGTCATGGCGGCGGCGAGGTTCTTGGCCAGCGCAGCGATCTCGTCGACGCTCGTCGCCGACTGCGTCCAGGGCAGCGCCTGGGAGAGCGGCGAGCGGGCGTTGCCGAGGTAGTAGAGCCGGGCATCCGGATCGAATCGGCGCATGGACTCGGCCAGTGCGTAAACGGCGTTGCTCCGCCCGCTCGACGGTGGTCCGCCGATCAGGAACGTCCCGATCGGATCGAACCCGAGCGGCCCGAGGTCGATGTCGCTCACACCCAGCACGGGCTGCTGGCCGACCGTCGACGGCAGGTCCGTGATCGCATACTCCTTGGGCAGCGAGCCGATCGGGATCGCCGGGCGCACCCCGGCGCGCGTCATCGCGTCGGCGAGCGCGCGGGTCGCGGTGGCCTGTTCCGACACGGACGCGGTACCGCCGAGAATGGCGATCTGGGTCTCCAGCCCGTCGACGATCGCTCGGCCCGCCGGTGAGGTCGCCCCGAGGATGTCGGAGGGTACGTCGAGCATGCCGTAGCCGTCATCCGCGAGGCGCAGCACCACCTTCCGCTGGATGCTCGACCCGATCGATGCGGGCACCGCGCCGGCTCGATCCGCGGTGAGCGCGATGTGCATGCCGAGCTGGCGACCGTCGCTCAGGATGTCTTTGAAGACGTCGTACCAGATCGACCGCCCGGCCGGGATCTCGAAGTCGTTGCGGAAGTTCGGGAAGCCGTCGATGAGCAGCAGGATGCGCGGTTCCTGCGGCCGGTTCGCCAACCGCCGGTACTCCACGATGCTCGAGGCGTCCGCCTCGGCGAAGCGCGGCCCGCGGTCTTCGAGCTCGTCCTTCAACATGCGGAACAGCCGGATGATGCGCTCCGCGTCGTCACCGGCGATGATCGAGCCCACGTGCGGCAGCGACTCGAGCATGCGCAGGCTACCGGAGCCGAAATCGAGACCGTAGACGATGACCGGTCCGCCGCGCGGGGTGATCGCGGCCGCGGAGGCGAGGGTGCGCAGAACGGCGCTCTTGCCCGATCCGCCGGTGCCGTAGATGGAGAGGTGCCCGTCGACATCCGGCCGGAAGTAGGCCGGAAGCTGCTGCTGCCGCTCCGGCACATCGGAGACCCCGAGCAGCAGCTCGGAGTCGGTGCGCTGCGGCAGCCGGCCGAGGTCGTAGAGGCCGGCCAGCTCGTCGAGCCACGGACGACGGGGAGCCGGGATGCCCGCGGCCGTCGACGCGGACACGATCGAGGAGACGAGACGCTGCTGGTCGGTCGGGCCGAGCTCTGTCGTGTCGTCGACCTTCTCCGCTGCGCCGGCATCCTCCCACCGGATCTCGCCACCGAAGCGCAGCTCGGCGACCTCGATGTCGGCGCGCTCCGGTTCACGGCTGGTCCAGCCGCCCGCGTAGCCGGACTGGAACTGGGCGAGGCGCCCCGGGCCGGTCTTGGCGACCCCGCGGCCGGGGATTGCGGGATCGAAGTGGGCGGCATCCTTGATGCCCACGACATCCTGACTGTCGGACTCGTCGGCCATGCGCAGCGCGATGCGCAGGTTGGTGTTGGCTCGCAGATTGTCTTTGATCACGCCGGCCGGCCGCTGGGTGGCCATGATCAGGTGGATGCCGAGCGAGCGACCGCGCTGGGCGATGTCGACGACACCGTCGACGAATTCCGGCACCTCGCCGACCAGGGCGGCGAACTCGTCGATCACGAGCACCAGGGCGGGAGGGCTGTCCGGGTCGCCGCGCTTCTCGAGCTCCAGCAGGTCTTTGGCCTTCTTGCGGTTCAGCAGATGCTCGCGGTGATGCAGCTCGGCGCGCAGCGAGGTGAGCGCGCGGCGCACCAGGTGCGGGCTGAGGTCGGTGACCAGGCCCACGGTGTGCGGCAGCGAGACACAGTCGGCGAAGGCCGAGCCGCCCTTGTAGTCGACGAACAGGAAGGTGACGCGGTCGGGGCTGTACTCCGCCGCCATGCCGAGCACCCAGGCCTGCAGGAATTCGCTCTTTCCGGCGCCGGTGGTTCCACCGACGAGGGCGTGCGGTCCCTGCGTGCGCAGGTCGAGGTGCATCGGGTCGACACCCGCCGATCCGATGATGGCGCGGAGCTTCCCGGCCCGACGCTGCACCAGGGGGCCACCGGAACGGTCGTGGATGGAGGTGTTCTGTCGCCAGCGGTCGATCACCGCATCGCTCGACTCGATCAGGTCGTGGCCGAGGAGGGTGACCATCGAGACGGAGCGCGGCAGGTCGCTCGAGTCGGCCACCAGGGCGCCGGCATCGATCACCGGGGCCATGCGCCTGGCGTAGGCGAGCGCGGTGGCGGAGTCGACCTGTTCCGTCTGCACGTCGGTGATGGTCTCGCCGAGACGCACCAGCCCGACGGTGGCGAGCGGAGATTCCGGGTCCACGCTCAGGTAGGTGCGGCAGACGGCCGGGAGCGAGGGGACATCGGGGGCGACCCAGATCGGGTAGACGCCGGCATCCGCTGCCTGCTCGGCGAGCTGCACCAGCCGGGCCCGGTCCACCGCCACGTCGTCGGAGATGAGCAGCACGATGGCGGGGACGGGTGACTGGGTGCCCTCCGTGGTGCTGGCGGTGCCGACATCCGCTCCCCGCTCCAGGGCGGCGCCCTGCTGCTCCATCGCCCCGCGGCGCTGCACATTTCTGCCGCGTTCCGCCAGACGTTCGGCGACGACGCCCTCGATCGCCGAGAGCAGCTGCGCGCCGCTCGCCGCGCTGTCGGCGAGGTGGCTGATCTCGATCGGGCTGTGCGGTGATGAGGTGTGCGGCATCCACTTGAGCCACTCCAGCTCGCGCGACCAGCGCGGGCCGACCAGCGCGGCCACGACCAGCTCCGCCGGGGAATGCAGGGATGTCAGCTGCACCAGCACCGAGTTCACCGAACCCAGTGCGGCCTCGGGTCGGCCGGCGATGCCCAACGCACCGGAGTCGTACAGGTTGTCGATGATGGGCACCCCGGCGATCGACCTGTTCTGCTCGACGACGATGTCGAGTCGCTCCTGAAACTCGGGCAGGATCTCGCCGCGGGGCTGAGTGGTCACGACGTTGCGGCTCGTCATGGTGCCGATTCCGATGCGCACGTTGAGGAACGACCAGTGCTCGGGGCGGCGGGTCCAGAGCAGCGGGCCGCGACCGATCGCGTGCTCGTGCGCCTGCGCGGTCGAGGGTGACTCGTGGGTGCGCAGCTCGAGCTCTCGTACCCGCTCCTGCTCGAGTTGGGCGCTGAGCGAGCCGAGGTGACTGTCGAACTTGGCGACGGCCTTCTTCAGTCGGCGCTTCTCGCGCCCCTTGCCGGTGAGGAAGTTGCCGATGAGCATCATCGGCGACATCGCCACGAACAGCAGCGACGTCGGGTTGGAGGTGATGAAGAACATCGCGCCGCCCATGAGCACCGGGGCGATCATCGCGAGCAGCGGGAACGGCTGCTCCTGTTTTTCGGCCGGCACCTCGGGCCCGGCGAACTTCTGGCCCGCATAGCGCGTCTCGACCTTGGGCGAACGGTTGAAGAAGATCGGCCCGGCCTTGGGTGCCGCCCCGGCCGCTCCCCCGGTCTGTGCCACGGAGATGCGCACCTCGGAGTCGCCGATGAGCAGCGTCTCCGAGTGCTCGACCCGCAGTCGCGAGACGATACCGCCGTCGACGACGACACCGTTCGCGCTGCCCAGGTCGACGACGTCGACCACGGAGGAGACCTCGAAGCGAACGTGGTGCTTGGAGACGAGCGGGTCGTTCAGCAGGATGTCGCAGTCCAGTTCGCGCCCGAGCACCGCGGTGCCCGCCCGTAGCGGAAACTCACGGCCGGCGTCCGGTCCGCTCACGACGGTGAGGGTGGCGAGCGCGGGCGAGTTCGCCGAACCCGCGGGCAGGTAGTACCGGCCCGCGTCGGCGATGCTGACCACGGCACCGCTACCGATCCAGGCCTCGCCGAGCGGGGCATCCGGCGGCAGCAGCAGCGGTTCGGGCTGGCCGGGCAGGGTGGCCCTCAGCGTGAGCGTGCCCGACGACGACTCGTCCCCGGGGCCGCGTGGGTCGAGGCGGCTGATGGCGCTGGCGACGTCGGAGATGCTCGCCGCGGCATCCGCCGTGACCACGATGTCATCGGCGGCGCCGGATGGCCTGGTCAAGGTGAGTTTGAGACGCACGTGCTTCCTCCCCCGGGCGACCTCGCGGCCGCAGCATCAGTATATGGAGCGGGCTCTAGTCCAGACTGCGCCGGTCGTCGTCGTCCCGCTGCTCCCACGGCCAGCGCGGTGGCCGCCCGTCGAGCCTGCGCCCGCGGGCCGCCACCAGAGCGAGGTAGGCGATGGTGACCACGGCGGCGATCACCGCGAGCGTGATCGAGAACGGGCGCAGGGCGTTGGCCCCGAAGAACAGGATGCCGCGCAACGGCTGGCCCGAGCCCAGCGAATAGAGTGTCGCCCCGCTCACCAGAAAGAAGAGGTAACACGCCAGCCCGACGCCGAGCGCCGACAGCAGCAGCGCCCCGCCGGTGCGCCCGGCGGTGGAGACGAGTCCGAGGTAGAGGGCAGCGGCCGCGACGACGAACATGCCGGGCACCAGCAGGATGCTCGCGTCACGCTGGGCGAGCACATCCGTGCCCCCGAACAGGCTGATCAGCCCGCTCGCGGCGATGCACAGGGCGATGAAGAGCACCACGGCGAAGACGGCGACCGCCGCCTCGTAGCGTCGCTGCCCGGCAGGTCGCTGCGGGGTCACGCCCGCGCGCGCTCGTACTCTGCGCGGCGCTCTGCCACCTGCATCTCGTAGTCTGCGCGGGCCTCGGCGTTGCGGGTCTTCAGGCGACGACCTCGAGCACTGATCGCGAGCCCCATCCACAGGGCGACCTCGCGGGCGACGAGGGCGGCGGCGATCACGAACGGGTCGACCAGCGCCGCGGCGATCAGGCGACCGGCTTCCTCGGCGGTCTCGCCGAAGATGCCGTTGATGAACAGCAGGGTCGCGACGGTGCCGAAGTAGACGAACAGGCCGACGAACACGCTGCCGATCACGTGCACCCACCAGCTGGCGCGGTTGACGATGAGCACCAGCAGGATGAACCCGACGGCGAAGAACAGCACCGGCACCCAGAAGGTGGGGCGGCTGACGAAGTCGAAGGTGAACTCGCCGCTGCGGGCGGCGAGAATCAGGGCGACCACGACGGCGAACACGACGCCGAAGATCAGTGCGGAGAGCAGCGCGATGAGCGAACCGACCCCGCGGTTGCCGCGCTTCTTCGGCGGGTTGGGCGCCTCGACATAGACCGTCTGACTCGGTTGCGGGATGATGACGGGCTCGGGCACCACGGCGGGAGCGGGGATCACTTGCACGTTGTCGATGTCATCCACCCGTTCCTCTGCGGCAACCTCCACGACCGGCGGCGCATCGGCGAGCACGACCCGCTCGGGCTGCGGAGGCTCGACCAGCGCGGGCGCCTCCTCCTCGACCACGACGACATTCTCATCGTCGACCTCATCGTCGACGGGCGCGGCATCGAGGGCATCGATGCGCTCCTCCTCGTCGGTCTCGAGGGGAACGGCGTGCTCGGTCGGGTCTGTCGTCGGAACGTCGGACGGCGAAGAGAACTCCGGAGTGACATCGCCCTCGTCGCGGCGTTCGTCGTCGCGTCGCTCATCGTCAGGGTGAACAGGCGTCTTGTCGCTCACGGTGCGGCTCCTTCGCGGCCCTCACGGCCATCCGAACAGGTCACCGGTCACACTACCCCGCACCTCGGCATGCGCCGGGAGTGACAGGCACCACGCACGTTTGCCCGAATATGCAGGTATCCGGTCGGGAAACTCTGCATATTCGGGCAAACGTGGTGGGAGGGGGCGGGGCGGACGAGGGATGCCTGCCCTCGGCCCTTGGCTACGGAGTCGTCGAGGCCGCCGCGGGCGCCGTAGTGGGGAGCGCGTAGATGTCGGCGGCGATCGACCCGGTGAACGAACCCTCGTTGCCGGTCATCGCGAAGGTCTGAACCAGCAGGAGGCGAGGACCACCCTGGATTGCGCCGACGAAAGCGAGAACATCCGCGTAGCTGCCGGTGACGACGATCTGCACCGGTATCACCACCAGCCCACTCCCCGCGGCGGGAGGAGCGGAAGTGGTACCCGCCGTCGCCGACGCAGACGGGGACGGGGTCGGGGTCGAGCCCTCTGCCGGGGTCGATGCCGCGGCGGTCGCGGGCGACGCCTCATAGGGAGTGGGCGGGCTGACCGTGACGCTTGTCAGTGAGACGTTGTGGGCCGCGCCGAACTCGTTGATCTCACGGAGGAAGTCCGGCATGTCAGCAACCACCGGCAGCGATTGGCGCAGGCCCGTCAGCTCGTTCTGCACCTCGCCGATGTTGGCGAACTGCTTCTTGAGGGTCACCAGCTTGGCCTGGTTGATGTCGTTGATTCCCGCGGCGCTGGACACCTGCTCACCTGTCGCTGCAGCCTGGTCGAGCACCGGAGAGATGCCGACGAACCAGCCGAGGATCGCGACCAACGCGATTGCCCCGGTGATGCCGAGAGTGAAGAGCCTGTTCTTGTTCATGATCACTTCTTCTTTGCGTCGAACTGCTTGGCCAGCGCCTTGTCCCCGATGAGGAGACTGACCGCAACGGTGTAATGCCCGGTATCAGGAATGAGCGTGACGCTTCCCGGCATCGCACCCAGGAATCCGGGAACCGTCGCGAGGTTGTCCAGCCAGTCCGAGATCGGAGCCTGCGGGCTATCCGCCGTGATCGTGAGAATTGCCGCATGCTTCACTGTCGTCGAATCCGCGGTGGCGTCCGCGTCGGCGCCATCGAGCTGTGCGCTGAAGCCCGTGATCGTCGTCCCGGCCGGGAGCGTGTCGCCGACCGCGGTGAGATAGGGTTCCCACAGAATCTGGCCATCCGCCGCGATCGGCTGGGCAGTCTTGATGCCGTCGACCTGACTTTGCAGCGTGGTGACCTCGACCAGCTTGGCGCGCTGCGCGTTGAGCAGTGCGCTCCGCGCCTGTTCACCCACCAGCTGAGCGCTCGCCCCGGCCAGGGACACCACGGCGCCCCCCGTTGCAAGCAGGACGACCACGACGACGACCACCAAGGCGGCGATCAGACGGCGGCGTACGGCGCGCGCCTTCTTGTCTTGCACCACCTCCGGCGGGAGGAGTTGCACGCGGGGGCTGGCCCCCAGGATGATGACGTCGCTCACGGGACGTCCTAACGTTATGGCGCTCATGCTGCACTCCCCAGGGCGAGACCGATTGCCACAGAGGAACTGCGGAACCCGTCGGTGACCGTCTTCTCTGCGAAGCGGCCGACGGTGACGCTGGCGAGGGGATCGCCGATCGACACCGGCAGGCGCGTGTATTCCGACAGCGCGTTTTCGAAGCCGGAGAGCTGGGAACCCCCGCCAGACAGGATGACCCGGCCGATGACGTCATCGGCAGCGCGAGACCCTGCGTAGTAGGTGAGCGTGTTGCGAAGGCTGCTGATCAGTTCGCCAGCGTGCTCGTACATCGCCACGATCGCCGCCTGCTCGTCGGCGTTCTTCGGCGTCGCGGACAGCCCGAGTGCGCGCTTGATGCCGTCGGCCGTATCCAGCGTCACATTGAGCTTGGTCGAGAGCGCCGCTGTGAGGTCGTCGCCACCGGTCGGGATGATGCGGACGAATTGCGGTACGCCAGCGGATGAGACGACGACGATGGTGGTGTTGGCGCCGACATCGATCATCGCGGCGGTGCCCAGGTCGTCCGCGCTCGACAGCACTCGGGTCAGTGCGAACGGCACCAGGTCGACGTCGACAGGATTGAGGCCGGCGAGCTGCGCGGCACGAACATTGCCGAGCACCGCGTCTTTGAGCGCCGCGACCAGAAGTCCGTGCACGACAGGACCGTTCGCATCCGTTCCCTCGCTGATCGGGTAGAAGTCCAACAGCGCGTTCTCGGTGGGGAACGGCAGAAGTTCCTGCACGTGGAAGGGAAGCGATTCGCGAATCCGCGCAAGTGGCGCTTTGGGCACCGTGAGGTCACGGGCGAGAACTCGCGAGTTGCCAATGCCGAGAACGACGTCCCTCGATGCGAACCCTCCACTCGACCACAGCTGGCGCAGAGCGGTTGCCACGGTGCTCGGCTCCATCACCTCGCCACGGAGAACCGCTCCCTCGGGCAGCGGCACCGAGTGATACCGCACCAGAGTCTGCTTGCCTTTGACGTTTGTCGTGAGCTCTGCCGCTCTGATGGCGTTCGCGCTGATGTCCAGCCCGACGATTGTCTTCCCCATTATTCCCCCTAATAAGTGGTCGGTTAAGCGGCCGCGAGGCCGAAGAGTCTGAGATAGCCGTCGAACACGGCGTTGCCGATAGCCACGCCGAACCAGGCACCGATGAGCATCCACGGCCCGAACGGGATTCCGCTCTTGCGGTTCGCGCGGCGGGAGACGATCAACACGATCGCGAACAAGCCAGCGAGGATGAAAGCGGCGAACGCACCCACGGCGAGCGCGCCCCATCCGGTCCAGCCGAGATAGAGGCCGATGACACCGGCGAGTTTGACGTCACCGAGCCCCATCCCTGCCGGGTAAACGAACGCCATGGCGAAATACGCGACGAACAGAATGGCCATGGCTATTCCGGCGCGGATGAGCGGCGTGTAGTCACCCGAGACGACGGCGGAGGCCACGAAGAGCACGATGGCAACGAGATAGCTCGGCAGCACGATCGCATTCGGTAGCCGATGCGTGTCGATGTCGATCATCGCCAGTGCGATCGAGATGGCGGCGAAGTACAAAAATGCCACGAGAACAAGCAACCCGGATGCCGCTCCCGCAGCCCCCGATGGCACCGCGACCGGGTGCCCGAACAGCAGGGCGACGCCGGCGAAGGCGACGCCCGTGGCGAGCTCGATCACCGGGTAACGCGCCGAGATCGATGTCGCGCACGACCTGCACCTACCCCGCAACACCAGCCAGGACAGCACCGGAACGTTGTCGTACCCCGCAATTCGCGCGCCGCAATTCGGGCAGGCACTCGGTGGGGAGGCGATCGACTTTCCGGCCGGCACCCGATAGATGACGACATTGAGGAACGACCCGATGAGCAGACCGAGCACTCCAGCGACAATGGTGACGATGGCGATCACTGGCCGTACTCCCTGTAGCCGCTGACCTCAGACGCGGTGAAGGTCGCCGGGGCATTCCACTTCTGCTCGAGCGATCCGTTGCACGTAGCCACGATCATCTTCGACCACTTACCGGCCGTATAGGTGTCGCTGGCGTCTACCGAGAGGCAGCGGCTGAAGCCCTTATCGACGAACGTGTAACTGGTGTCGGCGCTGTCGGTAAGCGAGAATCGCGTCCACTTCTGGTTGGTACTGAGCGGGCTGCCACACAGTGTGAACGTCACCAGCTTCGACCCCTTCGCCGGAGCAGTCAGGCAGTACTTGCTACTGGTGTTGCCCCCGTCATAGACGATGATCGCCTGATCAGCGACGGATGTGTTGGGCTTGGTCGGTTCCGTGTAGTACCACTTGTGGTTCCAGAGCAATTGCGTTCCCGTGCCGGTCGGATCCTGCTTGCACGGGTAGCTGATCATGAAAGCGTTGCCGATTTTCTGATCGGTCACGTCGGCGCAGCGACCGAACTCCTTGTAGTTCACGATCTGTTTGGTGTCGAAGCTCGCGGCACCCGCACCGACCGCCGTCGAGGGGGAGAATCCACCGCTGCACGA
>Ga0247742_10002346_pt1 | contig 12435 bp, 8 predicted proteins | sample UWRJL208509C2_FD_180944 | JGI IMG/M metagenome (GOLD analysis project Ga0247742, IMG submission 180944) | Plant litter microbial communities from Arlington Agricultural Research Station in Wisconsin, United States - UWRJ-L208-509C-2 | ecosystem: Environmental > Terrestrial > Plant litter >... | reverse complement strand
TTTTTTTTTTTTTTTTTTTTTTTTTTTTTTTGGTGGAGCCAAGAGGCAATCGACAGTTAATACAATTAATCTTCGATAACCGGCTTTTTAAGCGAGGGATTTCACCTACGCGATATAAATGTACCACCCCGAGGAAATGCTTTAACGCACGCTACATTGGTAGTAGTGTGGGGCTCGGAGTCAGCGATTGCGTCCCGGAGGACGCGCTGAGCCACTACCCACTAAAACCCCGGAAATACCGCCTTTAGGCCAATCTGATGGCAGATTGGACCTGTTTTGCAGGACGATCCACCAGGTCTTATCCACCAGTGAGGTTTGGATAGCCCTGCTGCCATAGCGTGATCGGTTAGTCATCAGGCAGTCTAGTTTAAGGCGTCGGCTCAGCGTTTGGAACCATAGGCGCCGGATTTTTTCTGGCTCTGGTATTTTGTCGGGGTTGCCTCCATGTTCAATTCTCCACTCGCAGCGTAGTTTCCAGATCAGGTATGCGGACTCGGATATCAGTATTGTGAAGAACCGGTTGGCGCCGGTCAGGGCTGTGTTGCGTGGTGAGCGAAAGTCAGCAAGGTTGTTCCCAAGTATAAGACCAAGGGAGGGCCGCACCCACGGTAGGCCTCTTTCATCCCACATAGTTTCTGCTAGCTCCCAGATGAGTTTCTGGCCCGTCGCACTACATTCTGTTAGAATGTGGTCCATGCTTTCTTCGGCCTGGCATACGTGGCATGCTTCTCGTGTTTCGCAGTCGGGGATATGGCGCCAGTACTTGCCCACCTTGTAGGCATCATGTCGAGTCTTCCATATAAAGTTTATGATTTTCACTGGGAAGTGGCGGCGTGTTAGGGATCTCCAGAGTGTGTCGTCGCTGGCCGCTCGTCCTGTGAGGTCCCGAATCGCCTCTCTGGTCCTCTCTAGTTTGTTCTGCGTCGCTGGGCGCGGGGGTACCTGCTTCGTTTGCATTATCATGCGGTAGAGGATCCTTTGGGTCATATTTTGGAGGCGGGCTCCCCGAGGCGTGAAGCTAGTGGGTGTTTCCCCGAGTGGGGGGTGTCCTGACGGGGGTGCGCCACCTTCCAGGATATTCTGTGCTATGGTGTCGGCTTCGTCTTTGTGGGGCGGGTCATTTACTGTCTCTTTGACTTTAAGGGAGGTTTGTGTGCTTCTGGCTCGTAGGTGGGCAGCCACCGCCTTAAGGGTGCACCGATGGGGATGGCCCATCCAGTCCAGATCTTCGTTGGAGCGAAGGTTGATTGTGAGATCAAGTACCAGATGGCGCGAGGAGACGGCTACGCTGAGCCTCTGGCATGGGTCGGTATCTGACAACAGATGTAGGAGTGCATTTATTTCTACCCCAAGGATACTGGCGTCAGGGGAGGGACCCATTATAGCTGTTCGGTTTTGGGGGTTGCCTTCCCCATACCATGTGGTGCTCGATGCCCTGGCATCGTGGTCACCTTCCTTTTCTATGGAGCTACCTATGATTACCTGTACCTCTTCGTTAACAGCGTCCATTTCAACCGGAGGTCTTAGGGTGTCAATGCAGTCTGGATGTGCTAGTACACCGTCTAGACCGGTGAAAACCCGAAATTCAGAGCCGAGATCGTTTCCGCTCAAGGTTGAGGAGTCGAAGGTAGCACTACCATTTTCAGCCATGGTTTTACTGTTCATGGCCTTCTCCTCTTCTGTGAGTGCTATGTTTTGGTGGTGTGGGTCTCCTTGGATGTCGGTTGGTTTCCAGAAGACACTGATGGCACAGAGAGTTGCCTGGGCGGCTCGTCTGCATTCCCCGTGGTGGAGACACCCTATATCTCGGGCCTTGTGGCATACATTGCATCTGCAGTTTTTCCTATGGCTGTGTTGTATTGGTAGAGGAGGGGAGACGTAATCGAGCATGTCCCCCACTGTCTTGATATTGTGGTTGATTCTCTGGCACTTGGCCCACTTGGAGTTGTTCCGCTGCCTTACGCCGGGTTTGGGGGAGGCATGGTACCATATTGGCATTGATCTTGCTAACTCAGGGCTAGCCTGCATGGGTGCTAGTGAGACGCCAAATTTTTTGGCTGTTGCAAGCATCTTCTTTACCGGTTCAGATAGGGATGAGGATTTTCTCGTATTTACTGTCCAGGACTGGAGGAATATATTGGCTGCAGTGAGTTGGGATTCCGCAATATTATTTTTGTTGATCTTCTTTCTTACCAGGATGTCTGCTACGTATGCCCAGAGTGGTCGTTGTGGGCCAAAGGAGAGGTACCGCCTGCATTTCATCAATTCGATCGCCTGGTTCCTAGCTTGGAGGTTGAGAGCCTTCTTTCCGCCCTGGGATGCGGGGAGTTGAAGTGTCTCCGCATTTACTGGAGGTGTACTAGGGCTATCCCACATGAAGTGGGATATTTTCTGCGTGAGTTCTTTTTCTACTTCGGGGGGCATTCCTTGTACTCTGGTGAGGTATTGTGTCAGCCCTCCCACCACCATGCTGATGATTAGGCGCCGGCCTATTTGTGTGGGTTTACTTTTGCTCCATTGGGCTAGAAGTCTGTCGATCCTTTCAACGATGGGAGTCCAGACACTGACATTTTTTATTTTATTTCCTACAAAGGCACCTAAGGCTCTTACTGCATGGCCGTCGGGGGCTATCATGATGTTCGGGGGAATGGGTGGCTGGTCTGGGCTGAGTTTGCGTAGGTTGATTACTTCCTCTCGGTACGTCTGGACTCCTACAGGCACTATGATGGTCTTCTGAACGTTGAATTTCGCACCTGATGACCGGCACCACTTGTCCAGTATTTCGTTCAGGTCTTGGAAACTGTCAAATTGCGACAGGTATATGGTTGTGTCGTCAGCAAAGAGGGTGGTTATCAGGCGTTCCGCCACTCCTTCTATTTGAAGGCCCGAGAGTTCGGATTTCCGGAGCATTTGGGCTAGGGACTCAATTGCTAGGTTGAATATTAAGCAAGAAAGGGGGTCGCCTTGGCGGACTCCTCTTCGTACTGTGAACGGTTTGCTAACTTCGCCGTTTAGGATGACTACAGTTTCGGCTTCGTGGTATAGTGCCTGTACGGTGCGGGTGAAGTGCACAGGGAAGTTCATTCGTTCAAGTGTCTCCCATATGAATTTGTGACGAATTTTGTCGTAGGCCTTCTCCTGGTCCAGAAAAACAATTATGCCATTCATTTCCTCGATTTCACACATATCGATCGTGAGTCTAATGAGGTCTGTTTGATCTTCTATCTTTCGGTTTTTCATGAAGCCAGCTTGGTCTAGGTGTATCAAGTCTGGGGCCACTACTGTGAGGCGTGTTGCAAGTATTCTCGTCATAATCTTATAGTCAGCGTTGAGAACGGTAATGGGTCTGTAGTTTCCTATCTCAGAGGTGGGTCCTTTTTTATATAGCGGGCACATCCAACCCTTAGAGAAACCTGTGGCCGGGCATGTACCATGCTTTTCAATGTCGTTGTATGCCTCGCATAGTAGTTTGATAATGTCAAAGGCTGGAGTGTTACCTGACTTTGTATCGGATTTGTAGCGGTTTACCATGGCTTTCCAGAATTCGTGTGTGAGTCCGTCCAGGCCTGCTGCTTTCCCCCCTGGAAGTGCCTCAATTGCTGTTGCGACTTCGTCTCGTTTGATGTATTTTGCAAGTTCATTTTTCTGGGAGTTGTCCAGTTGTTTGTCCAGGAGGCTGAGGATCTCTTCCGTTTCTCGGGTTTCGAGGTTGTCCATTAGGCCTAGTGACTGTAGGTTATTGTGATATTCACTCGCTGCGTTTGCCATTTCATCGGAGCGGCGTAGGAAAATAGGGTTTGTAAGTGTCGATGCGGGGTCACGTAACTTAGCAACTGTGTCTCTAGGCCTTTGTTCTTTATTGGCTTGTATCCATGACTTGTTCAGAGTCTCCCCTTCTAGGGCAAATTTGGCTGCTAGGTTATCACGAGTTTTGGTATGAAGTAGTAGCTCCAGTTCTTTAATTCTTAGTTCTATAGCGGCAGCGGTGGCTTGTTTCTCTTCTAACGGGATGTCGGGGTCATTTAGTAAGTCAGTGTGCTGTAGTTCCGCGGTTTCTTTCGATTTTCTCAGTTTTGGGATGTGTTCCCTGGCATACTTCCTAGCCAGTAACATACATTCATGTTTAAAGGTGGCTAGGACGGTTTGTGGGTTTAGGGAGTCAGAGCGGGTTTCGGGTGTTATTGTGGAGAGGAGCTCTTGTGCTTCCAATCCCCGGTCTTTGAGCATTTTAGTAAGTTTTCGATCCTTCGTAAGGTATGGAGGGATTGCCCATCTGCCTTTCCCAATGTGGGGTGAGCCAGGATCGGTGATGCTTACTGATATCATCTTATGGTCAGTCTTTATAGGCGTTTCGTTGATGGCCCAGTTGTGACTATTCTCAAAGACTATGGGGGATACATAGATTCTGTCTATGCGGGATCGCGATTGCGAGGAGGAGTGAATGTGGTCCTGTTTGTACGTGAAATTTATGCTGTCTGGGTGGGACTGCCGCCATCCGTCTGTTAGGGAAAAGAGATCTTTGACGGATTGGAGGCTGTCTATTGCTTGGCGCGAGTCGGAAGAGGTGATTGGGAGTCTGTCTATTCGTTCTTCAACAAGGTTGAGGTCACCTAGGAGGATGTCTACCTGGGGCAGGTTTTCATTCAACCACTTCTCACGTATGTTGTCCCAGAATGTTTTGTTGTCGCTGGGGTTGTTTGGGGCATATACCGCTAGTATGTGGAGGCGTGAGGAGCCGCGCCAGGGCAGTTCTAGCAGCAGCGCGCGGCCATCTTGGATTGGAGTTGTTTTTATTTCGCGCCAATTTGTGAGTTGCTTGTTGAGTATTACCGCAATTCCTCCTCTGCCTGAGGGGTTTGTGGGGTCTTGGCAGTTTATGATGTGGATTCTGTCAGGGAATTGGCGGTGCAGGTCGTCGACTCTGGATTGGGTCAGGTGGGTTTCTTGTACCGCTAGGACGCCAATTTTCCCAGTACGCATGAATTGGTAGATGTTGGGCCATTTGTCCTGGGTGGAGGCTGACCCGCCCCCTTTCATATTTAGGGACGCGATTGTGAGTGCATCTCTAATCTTCTTCCCCTTTTTGATGGGTGAGGGTGCGGGTGCACGTAGGGAGGGGGGCACACCTTGTACAGGCGGTGGTTGGTCCCTCCTTTGTGCGGTGGTGGGCGCAGGTGGTATGCTGAGTTGAGCTGGGTGTTGCTCGGGCGCCAGACTTTCGTCGGCTATTATCGGTGTCCTGCTTCTCCTCTGCTCGAGGCGGTCATTAGGGTTGCGGCTAGCAGGTACGCCAATTTCCCTTCCCGCTCCGAAGCTGCCTTGGTCGTCCCCTGGGTTGTCAGATATGACCGCTGACATCGGTGTATTATTAACATGATTAGTCGTGGTTGGCCGTACAGGACTGATGCCCAACCGTCTTGCAGTCCCGGGTATGTTATCCTACAACCAGAGGTGAACTATGTAGAACGGTTTACCAGGTTTTTAGAGCAGTTGACATACTCATAACTTTCCACCGTACTCTTCAGCTTCTTCAGCGCGGCTCGTCCAGGCCTCAATAGGTCTCCGCTTTTGGATCTGAATCCGCCTTCTTTCTTGTTGGGGCTTTCCCGTCCGTTGAGACTTGCTCAGCGTCGGTAAATGTGGGCCCCAATCGGGTGAGATACGTTGGAGGCTATCACGTAGTGGAGGCAGGTATTCTCAGCCAATGTGTATTGGAGAGCATGTCGTCAACAACGTGCTAAGAGACTACTACTGCATGGTAAGGCTATTTACGTTGCGGTATGTGGTTGTGGGATGTAATGGGTAATGTTTTTTAGTATGGTGTGGTATCGTTAGCTTGTACAGTCGTCAGGTGCGGCTTCTCCCGCTTTGCTTTCCTCCACGACCGCGGAGGGCACTTGGGCCTTTAGTCTCCCCATTTCCTCCCCTCCTCTGGTTGTTTCCGGTGTGACTGCTAATGCTAGCGTGGGTTTGTCGCAGGCGGGTGGATGGCGGGGGCCCATCTAGTGCTACCTGGAGGGCGTCAGAGGACATTGGCCACCCAGGTAGCTTTGGGTATGAGCATAGGCCGGTAGGGTGGTCTTGACCTAAACATGTGGAGCATTCGTAAGCGGGGCGTGCTGTTGCAGTTCCCCAGATGGTTGGGAATTTGCGGGATCTGAGGTACGTATAGAGTTTGTTGAGAGGTGCTGGGTTGTTTGTGGGGGGGTCGAAGTAGACATCAAAGGTTGTTGACTTCTTCTCCGACCCTCGTACTCCAAGAAGCCGACCAACACACCGAACAGAGTGCAGCGAGTGGAGGAGGCAGCGATCTTCGCTCCAGTGGGAGGGGTAGGCGTCACGATTGGTGAGGATAAAGGACTTGAAGAGCGCATCGCCAGTGAGGGCAGTTACGATTACATTCTGGGCTGCAACCGCATCGTCCACTGGGATGTCTAGGTTTATGAGGGTGAGCATGTATCTAGACGAAAAGTTTGTGCTTGGCCAGGCAGCAAAGGCGACCGTCGCTGTAACCCAGATTTGCTGTTTTGTGAGGATGAGGATTTCCTCAGTGGTTAAACCGGTTACCACAAGAGGGCGTACAGTTCCTCCACTGAACGTTGGGATGGCAATTATAGGGTTTGTTGCTCCAGTGTATTGGACAATGACCTTGTGGATTTCGTCTTTGGCCACAGCAAGGTCGGCAGGTAGTAGATGGGTGATGAGTGTAATAATAAGGAAGGGGTTGGAGTATGCACGCCAGAACGTTCCTGATGCTGCATCGAATCCTGCCCATAGATATAGGGAGTCTACACCGTTGATGCGTAGTAGTACTCCATTGCCATCGCGTAGAAGACCAAGGATTGCTGGGGTCGAGTGTGCATGGTGTTCACCAGGGGAGGAGGAGACTGGGGTGAGGGAGACACCTGCAGCCGCAGGGATACACGGAGGATTTGGAGCAATCTGAGCAGATGAAAGGAGATGTCTACGGTGTTGACCATGGGGGCGACGGGCGGGAGTGGGCGAGGCTTCATAAGATGAGGAAGTTTTGGATGAGAGACCTGAGGGGGTGCCAGGGAGTGGGCTATCTGGGGCCTCGCGTTCGTCGTCAGAGATGTCCATGCTCACGTCTTCTTCACTGCTCTCGTCCTCAATCGCGGATGGAGAGGGTTGAGCTGGACTGGTCAGTGGGGATGGGGTGTGGCTCAGTGGTTGGGCAGTTACATAGTCTTCGTCGTAAATTGAGAGATCAAGCACAGCAGGAGATGTCAAGGATTCAACCAGGTCATTAGCAACCTGTGGGCTAAGGAAGGGGTTGTGCAGCGGGTTTATGGGCGACGGTGACAGCTCTGGGAGCCTCATAGGGGTGATGGCTGGGAATACACGAGGCTTTCGCCCAGATTTACCCGGGAGACGGGCATTCTTGGCAGGGCCAGGGCCGGGGTTGCTCGACTGTGGGGAATCACGTTCGTGCTTCCTAGCTGGGGGACAGTTAGTATAATGGTGCCATTTGGGACGGAGGTGGTTACTATTACCATTGTTAAGCTTTTGGAGGGTGAGCGAGTTGGGATGGACTAGGCTGAAGATGGCAGCACCCTTTTTTGGAGAAGGCGGAAGACGGGGAAAGACATCTTCAGCTGTGCTGGCGCCAGCTTTAAGAGTTCCCACAGTCACTGTATTCTCGGTTTGCACCGAGTTTACGGCTACCAGAGAGGTGTTGATGTTCGCAGACATAATAGTTTTGGAGATATTGTTGGAGTGCGTTTGGATATTGGGTATTGGATGGTTTTTGTGGGAGGTACAGCCATGCTTATATACTTTTTGTTCTGGCATTCATTGGTTGGCTGACGCAGCAGCGGGAGCCGTATATTTCTCTGCAGGATCTTTGCTTCAGGTTATTGTGGACGGACTTGCAATATTCCTGACAGCGGTGTTACTTAGTTAACGTTGGGTTTTGGTGGTGTGGATGGGCGCTCACAGACGGGTCTTTTGCTCGGGGGATTAATTGGACATTGGAATGCCTCCATTTTCGGCGTGCGCGCCACCATTCGTATTCCGGAGATGATCGAGTTTTTAGCCGAGCAATTCTTAAGCAGGGTAGCTATTTGGTGGGTCTTGGGTGTTCCGGGATGTATTTCAGCGGACTTGGCAGCGCTGCGGGGTTTTTGGGTCTGTTGTTGCGGAATGATCTATGTTTCCAAGTGCCAGTTCATGGTTGCGTCTATTGGTGTTTCTTTCTTGTGCACTTGCAGTAATTTTGCAGAAGTGCATTTGGGGATAGGTGCTGATGTTGTGTCAGTTCCCGGGCCGGATTTGTAGGTCATGTGGTTGTACTTAGGGGCTATAGGGGTTTGGTGAGCCTTGGGGATTGCTGGTCATAGATTTTGGTGAAAGTTATTATTTTGCTTTTTTTATTATTTAAAAGCCACTTTACTACCGTCATTCGATGGTTTGAATGACGGTGGTAGGGTAGCTGCATATTGCAGAGGCTTTCTTTGGAGGGGGAGGTGAGGGGGCGCTAGATCTTGGGGTTGAACTAGGCTAGTGGGGGACCACCGGGGGTATTAATATTTGTGCTTCTCAGCTCAGGCTATTGCTGCTTATCGCCATTGGAGTTTGTGGCGATATCCATGGGGCTCGTGGTATTTAAATACATCAAGTGTGTAATTGTGTCAGTAGAGGACATTCGAATTGTTTGGGCTAGTGTCCACCGGCATCTGCCGGCATCCAGCATCCGGCGTCCGGTGTCCAGGGGGGGTGGCGGGGAGTACGGCATTTCCTGACTTTATATAAGAAGAGGATCCTGTCAGAGAATTTGTGTTCCTCGCTCTTCTTCTTTCTTTTCCTAGTCATAACTCTAGTATGCTCGGATTCAAAGCGCAGTATTCTGGCCATGGGAATCAGTCGTTGGCTGTAGGAGGTATGTTTTACCTGTGGTTTAGGTAGGCATTCACCCATCTAACGGTATAATTTTCTAGGAGGGGATGTTGATCCTGGCCACGGTCACCTACTGGGCGGGGCTATGGGAGGACCTAAGTTTGTCTCCTACCTAGGGCCTGCCGTGGACATGCGGTCGTCCTTTGACTCCTTTGGAATTGATGGTCATACCGTTGGAGTCGTGGAGGATGTGGGTGACTTGGAGTATGGGAGGGAGGGTGGATTATCCTTGCCTACATCTGATGGGGGGATTTCCAAGGGATTCCTCAGCTTCGCCAGCTCGCTGAGGTTTGCAGCCTCTTTCAAATCCTCCATTGATCCTCTTGGGGCCAATGGTCCCTCTGTTGATAGGGGGAAGCCGGTGGGCAAATGGAGGGTGTACGTCCCTCCTGAGGCCAATCTGAGGGTTGTGTTGCGTCTGGTGCCTTCGATGAGCACCACTGACCCAGATCGGTTCTTGTGTTGTACCTTCGGTCCTCTGAACATTTACCGGGGTATGGGGGTGCTTTGTCAGGGTCTCCATTTGGCAGATAAGCGCTTGTGTTATATTATCACACGTCTCTTATATGCCAGTGAAGCAGATGATCGCATCGACGTGGAGGTGGTTGCGTATAACAGGATTAGTAAGGAGGAGGATCCCAGTCGTGGGCCGTATATTTTACACTTCAGGTGGACGGGGGTTACTTTGGTTGGCTTCGAGCCGGCGCATGGCCTGATGGCACACTTGTGCACGTGGGTTGGCAACCCGGGCCGTGGATGTTTGGGGGCTTAGGTGACGGGGGGCTTATGGTCGGGGGTGTTTCGGAATGGGTTGGGGGGTAAATGCTTTGCGTACGTGCTCATTTTTGGGTGGTTATTTGTTCTAAGTTTCCGCAATCTTACAGGTTTCATTGTGGGTGGGGACTTGAGGGTGGACTTCGTGGATCATGTTAGAGGGCGCTTTTCGAGAATATAATGGATTTCGTTCCAACGGGTCTGATTTCTGACTATTCGCTAATGTTTTGGTCATTAAGTGTAGCAGGGGGGCACTGGTATCGTTCCAGCACGAATCCTTCCTCGTTCACGCGAGAGAGCGCTGCGGAGGAGGTCGTTTAAACGCTGGCCTTAGAATTCGCCCGCTTTGTGAAGCGTGGGAATAAGATTCGAACATGGTGGTTCGAGGTTAAGGAGCCCCCCACCATCAAAGGGACTTGACTTGACGGTGTCGGATTCGGATCTAGTAATCTACCGTTGACGGTTATCAGAAATATAACTGCGGCTGCACTTATGTCAAAAGTTAGAAGCTTCTTCTAGGTGGCGGGGTCAGATACAAGTACTATATCCTAGCCCACACACTTAAAATATGATGGTCAGCGTATGGCACTGCGAGAGTCTAGGTACTATGAGTTAGCTGAAGCTACGTCTCATGAGTCCTAATATATAGCGCATTTGGGCTTGCGTAGATGTATTTAGCGGGTGTCTGGTTGAGAAGCAGCAAATATACGGGGGAGCCCATCTCAGTAATAACGAAGGGACTTCTTGCATTCTAGTTTAGAACCAGCTACCTAAAGTCAATACAGTCTACGGCAACAAGGTTGTCTATCCGCTTTCGAAGGTTTGTTAAACAACCACTCCATGTTCATCGCGGACACCAGCACCAGTCTAGTCTGGAACACTAGATCAAAGACTATTATTTCGAGAGCGTTGCGTTGGGGGCATTTCAAACACCACCGCAACTGCCTGGAAGCAACCAAGCGCGACGTTCATTTACGAAAGTCCCCATAGGCCGATACAGTCTCCGGTTTATTGTCACCATTGAAATGCTTCATGATATGCTGTCCCGCTAATGACCTATGTAATCGGACTCTAGGTTCGTTCCAAGCCGCCGTGAGCGCGGTGGCTTGCTCTGAACCTAGGAGAACTCTGCGTCCATTTGCTACCTTTGATCATGTTTCAGACGCACATGTCCGTTGTTGAGATTGACAAGACATAACTTTCTCATTTTCTCTTTAGAACATTCACGAACATAGAAAGATAGAATCCGCCCCAAGTGGCTATTATTAGAGAGGAATTGTCGACTATGCGCAATGTTCTATTTTCATTCCAGTATGAATATTGTTTCATAAGGTATCGTGACTGGGTAGCTATTATGTTCTACACATAGCCATCCGATTGCCGTCTCTTTTTTATTCAGCCCAGAGGCCAAATGTGCCCTCGCCAGAAATCTATCATTTTAGAGAGAATGAGGTGCCACAGAATGTCCAAATACTTACCTACACGATTGCAAGATCTGCTACCTGTCATCATTTTCCCCTTAGAAATAACCTGCGCACATCATGCTCAGATCTCTCATCTTATCTTCGTCCAAGTGAAAACTGGCCAATGGACAATGCGCGCTTAACATCTGCTGATCTAAGCGCGCGAGGCTGTCACGTGTGAGGGTGACTCTATCGGTATTCGGTCGTGACGTGACACACGCGCCTTGGAACCAACAACGAGCTCGATGTCAACAACGACGCCAAACGCGTCGAGCTCACGAATAGGGACACCTATCAGGGCTATAGCATCTACGATAGCCAGCAGGTCCTCTCCGCCACTCCCTCCGCCCAGTCAATCGTACGAACCACTGGTAAAAGCGCTTTTTCGCTATCGACTGCGATACACCCTGTCACTGTCTGCACTCGTCACCTCATTCTTTATCAATGCTTGGACGGTCTGGCAGCTGGGTGGAACTGTTAGGACTGGGTTTTGGGGAGCATTATATACGCCTTTGAGTCCACCGACTCTATTCATGACTTTCTTGACTTGGGCAGCGGTGGCACTTCCGATTACGGTGTTGCGCAAAGTCTTTCTAACTGGTGAGGCTTCTACTCGACGTTGATACTGCTTTGGAAAATCTAATACTCATTAGCTCGTCGGTCACCGGCCTCGTCACCCGTTTCAATAATCGAAATCGCTCTCGCACAAAATAGCACACGGGTGGCCGCCATTACATATGCGCTCTCCTCAATATGTGCCCTCTTATTTCATGTTTTCATGGCCTATACCAACGAGGCTAATTACGCCGACCCCAAATTGTCTCTATTCGTAAAGTCCAAGTAAGCAATGCTGCTACTCCCCTTTCTATGGACTATCTGACCAAAGCGTTGAAGGAAACATCCCCACTATCTCAATGGTCGACTACTGTTTCTAATGACAACCCAAATTTTTACTGCATTAGCTTTTGTGTTGAAGGGTGCCATGATGGATCGGTTTGTCTACCGATGGGCCGTTGCAGTGAGTCCTCTTGACCTTCCGAAATCCCATTGGCTAAGCATGCATCCAGACAAGCCCCAAGCAAAATTGGACGCCTCTTAGAGTTCTCATGGCATGTGCAGCTTCTATCATCTTTACCACACTATCTATCGCGTCGGCGTCGGTCTTCACTGGTCTTGCTCGCTTCTCCCTCCCAGTATTCTTCAAGGTCCCGTTGCTTTCAATGTTCCTCCGGCCTTTCGCAGCACACTTCCTCAAAGGGTCATGGACGGTCACCCTACCATT
>Ga0247742_10002345_pt1 | contig 12441 bp, 12 predicted proteins | sample UWRJL208509C2_FD_180944 | JGI IMG/M metagenome (GOLD analysis project Ga0247742, IMG submission 180944) | Plant litter microbial communities from Arlington Agricultural Research Station in Wisconsin, United States - UWRJ-L208-509C-2 | ecosystem: Environmental > Terrestrial > Plant litter >... | reverse complement strand
TTGCGAGAAACCAATCTTTAAGTTATCAAATTCAAATGAAAATTTACAGACAAAGTCATCACATTTTCCAAACGGTGGACTTTGGGACCATTTAATTCATCGGGAAACTTGTTATGGCCAAAGCGATTCATTATCGCCCACATGGTGGCAGCATAGTCCCGCTATATACCCGTGAGATTCATATGAAGCAAGGAAAAAGAAAAATAGAGATATACCTTGGATGATCCTGGTTCGCTAGATGCGTTGGTGAACTCAGAGAATATGTGCAAACACTGCGTCGGTCCTGGCATTAAGCTGGGGTCCAATGCAACTTTATTTGCCAACTCTTGGATTTTCGTTACCGACTCGTCATCGTATTGCCCCGACACGACGCATCGATGTCCATCACGGATGAGGGCCTAACCAATATCAATCGGCGACTATTCGTGAGAAGATAGGACATGACTGACCAGCTTTTTGGCTGAAGAATGGGACTGAGGAGCTTCTAACAAGGTATCATTCATCATATCCGCTATCGTATCGAAGGAGGGCCGAGATACATGGTTGGAGGGTGTTGGTATGCGGCCTTTCTTTGCTCTAACTGAGAAACGTCATTAGATAGAAATTTGAATGCAGAAACTTGCTAACATACACGCCCTGAGATAATGATCATAGTACATCTTCCCTAAGTCCAAAAGGGCAGAATCACCACAGCATGAGCTGATCTCGTCGATGACCGTTTTCAATGCTCGATCGCCGGGCACATTGTGAACCAGATAGCCAAGGATTCGGATGTAGATCAACTTGTTCCCAACTTCCTCGCCCTGGCCAATTTGGCGAAGAGACTTCTCAAGTCTCAGGCAGATATTATACGCATTCACTACATGAGCGAGATGTTGAACTCTGCGAGGAACTTCGGCTGGCAACGAAGTCATGTTGGTGGTTCATTGAAAGTGAAAACAGCATGTTTCTGACCACGTGATAGCCAACCACACTTGACCACACGCCTCTCGCTCATTTTGTTTTCCACCACCCACCCGCCCACAGACATATATATCATATGATTCATATCGCTGTTCTTGTAACATACTACGGTTTTGAATCATTATTTAACTTGCATACCTTGTGCAGAATATTTGAAGTACTTACCGTTGAATCCCACAGAGAACTCGTGATCATCGTACTTGTAATCTACATGTTACATAGAGGCCAAAAGTTGGCACCCAGATCTTGGCAGACGCTAGGAATTTCAACCTCAACCAATCCATGACCACTATGGGGAAATCGCTCAGCAGACTGTTCCCGCCCACCCGGCGGCTCAGTCCAGCCCAACCTCAACTCGTAGTGGTCTTCGGTGATAGACGAAGCTGGGGTGTGGGTACTTCAACGTCGATATAAAGTCACTACATACAGGTACATCACTTCAAAGCGATATCAGCGTTACTATATCACGTTTTCGATAATATCTTCCATTGCATTTTCAACTCAGCGTGAGGTTCCTGACCAATAATCCATAAACGGAAACTCAAAATAGGCGCCGTGAACCGTCACTAGGCCCGGGTCCCGGGTTCTGACAAAATGGCCGAAGGTTACAGCGGCTATTTACCGATGTGCTCAAGGACCGCAGTATCCGTTAGTGGGTTAGGGGGGCGGTTGGTGTTATGCCATACATGTGCGATCTCCGTGAACTAGCTAAGCTGCATAATACCCTGGTGTCTGCTATTAACATAGGATGGCTCTTGATCATCTCATGATACGTACATTTCGTGTGAGCGAGGGAAGTATTATCAGAGTGTCATTATACTGGTGTGGGCCTGGGATGTTCAGATTAACCTCTTGGTATCAGATGCGTTGTACAACGGAATTCTTATTTTGATCATGGGATGGAAATGCAATACCAAGGAAACAAATTGACACTACATACCAGCGTGAGTGCACATCGCACTTAAGATCACGCGCGCTCATCTGAGACTAAGAGCCTGGGTTTGAGTGGACACTCGTGTCTTGATCATGATTCCCCTAGTGCGGGTATCATGTTGAGAATTATAGAAGTATCAATTTAAGAAGTGCCCCTGGGATCGACGTCCTCGGTATACCGAGGAAAGGTATCATACATGGCTGACATTGGGTGGGAAACCCAAGTAATTTAGACATGGTAGATTCAACCAAAGCATAGTGTATGCTGGAGTCAGAAGGATGAAGACTTCGACGGTGCAGTGTATCAGTATGGAAGTTCGAGAGCAGTGCCAGGTGCACCTTGTAAGTCAAGATTGCTTTCTGGTTTAAATTGACACATACAAGGGTATGCGGTCCCACAGCCGCAGGGAATGTCATTGACGAAGACTGAGAATGCACAGAAGAGCGCAGTGATGCAGACGAGATCTGATATATTGCTGTGCCTTTCATTGAAATCATTTTTTCTCCGTGTAGGCAGCTTCTGGGCCCAGGGAGAGAGAGCGCTACCTTCAAAATAACCTACACGACTGTGGGTTGATAATGTCAAACGTTCTGAATCCGGCGCGATGCTACGCGAGATTTACTGATGGATCGCCTTCGTCACTGGCAAGCACATATCGAGTCCGTTCAACTCCAGCACCGTGACAATCTTATTCCGTCGGGTCCCAAGCTCAAGTCTGTCAGCGGTACATATTATAGAAGATTTGAGCAGAAGAGGAAGAGCGTCAGGAATGGGGGTATGTACCCATTCACATGCTCGCCGTTAGGTGCTGAGATTCTCTCAGTGGCATTTCCCCTTGATTATTGTTAGCATAACACGTTTGACCGGTAAATTTTGAGAGTTCTCAAGCTTTTTAGCTGAGCGTCACTCAAACACCGGAGGGTATGTGTGGCCGATGACCGCTACTTGGATCACAATTATTTGCGCGATGTAACTCTACTTTTACTCAAGTGCATGTGGCCGTGTAATTAATGGACGGACTAAACGCGACGACAATGGTGACGCTGTGCAAGTGCAATGAAACGTGGGCAGTGTAATTTGTTTGTTAGAAGAATACCGTGGGTGCACATCTCAGCGCATGTCCTTCCAACAACCGAATGTTCCCATGCATGACCTTACGCCAACTCAAAAGAAATGGGTGCGTATATAGTGCAAAACCTTGCTCTATGAGAATCCTAGATTCTGGACAAGAGCTTCGAAAAGATGCCGGGTGCAAATGCGCTGATCTTCGAGATGGTTTGAAGTGGTGGGACTGTTGGACTAGCGTGGACTTTCGAAGTAAATTGGAAATATCGACGGCCATGCGTGGACCTGTACTCCTTGGAGCAAGCCTTGAGAGAAGATGCGGGGAAACCATGTCCAAAATCTATGTAATGCAGGAAAATGGAGATCTGTGGGAAGGACTGTGGGCTGAAACGCAGAGTCTCCGGAGCGGATGGAGCTTTGAACTGCTATGATGCTGAATATGACATTATACCTTCGTTATCTCTCAGAGTTCGTTGCAGGAATGTCAGACCGCGCGAAACGCAATAGCAGAGGATCTACAAAGGATTTTGCCTGGGAACAGATCTGTTCACGATCACGCGGACGAAGGGACGCTACATTCGCCCTGTTCGGGAATCATGATCGTGACAAGGATTGATTGTGGCTTGCTTCAAGTAGTCGTGAACCAAGTGCGTCGTCGTCGATTTACCCACTGGCTCATAGTCCTGAATCCTTAAACATGAGGAAAAGAACAACATCATGCAAATCGAATCAAAACGCCCCAATGTTGTGGCGCGCTTGTGAAAACGCTGGTGCCAGCGGACGGAACGGTGATTTGGCGACGTGAGATTCCGCTGGATGCCATTCTGTTTTCTTCCGAGCCCGGGTCCCTGGACATGAGATTTAGTACCCTCAGTTTTCCGAGGTACTTCCTGACGAGAGATCCAACAATGGGCTATCAGGGAAGTCGTCGTCTAATCAATAAAAATGTGGTGCGGGTTTATGTAGAGAAGCGAGGTTCTGCACCAAATTCCAGAATCTGTGGGCCTTACTGAAAGGCCCCCATATTCTCACCCAGTGTGACAACAGCAAAGGACGGGAGGTGGCAACTAACGGAATGTTGAAAGTACGCCGTCTTGCATATTTCCAAAAACGAATGTCCCTAGCTTTGGCAGTAAGAGTGAGTGCATCACGAACGCGAGCTGTAAGTAGTAACAGGGTGCATCGACGGAGTAGGCCTCAATGACAGTCGCCGTGGATCTGCAGTGCCCTTCAGATATCTGAATCGTGCAGGGACAGAGTCGTGGTTTCTCCAATAATTTGTAGACCGGTGTGACAAGTTGTGAGAAGAAACACTTGAGGTAGGTGGGGGTGTTGTCTCGGTGCTTCGATTGGCATTGACTGAAGGCCCAGGGGTGGACTTCTCATGTGGGGCATCACGACAGTGTAATTGACCGAACGTAAAGACGCGAAGTACTGGTGAAACTTGGTACGCAAACTAAATGATTTGGAGGAGACCTTCCCAGCCAGCTCTCTTTCCTGGATAATTCCCATAATTGAGTTCTAGTATGTTACCGCCACATGTTTTCCCTAGAAGATGGGTATCACGCGAAATGTGCAGGGAAAGATGGGGCCGTTGAGATCGACGTCCAAGCAGGCTCTCGAAATGGATGAAAGGTGCTTGGAAGGTATGCAGCTTGTTGCATCGTAAATTTCGAGACGCTTCTTGGTGACACAATAAGGTATCAATATCACTGGTAAGCCCCACTAAACGGATGATTTTTTGAGGAATGTACCATTCATCCAAATGAAGCAATCCCTTTGGAGATCAGGTTCAGAGGCTGCCTTGTCATTTTTGGTCTTCACATCTGCGTGTGAATGCAGGCAGTCATTGATTCCAGGAATCTTGACAGAAGATCAAGTACTCACACTCGTTCAATCTTTCGAGACTTCATTGACTCCGCTGCTTTCGCGAGAAATTAGGAACTTCGAGGATACAAGCTCTGTGGTGGAAATGGGGAAACCCAAGAGATTTAGCAGAGGAACATTGACTACATAATGCCTCTCGTATCAGATTACAGGCTGGAAAGCGATGGAGCAAGGCAACAGGTCAGCTGATATCTGAATGGTAAAATTAAACACAACTGAATAATTTTTATTTCAATTCCAATGAGATTTTTTCTTCCATACTCCAGGAAGAGCGAAACCGCGGCATCAGACCTTCCTTGCTCTCAAGACTCAGACTCTTTAGCGCCCATGTGCGTCACGTGCGGGTACAGCTATTTTAGCGTGCGAATATTCCGCCAAGTTGAAGAGGTCGCACTCATATTAATATTAACCCTTGTGACTCACGAGCGCTTGTAGCCTGTACAATTACCACGACGAACCGGTGGGATCTGTGGATGATTTAGTTGGTAATATCTGATCCATCTGTTTCAATGAAGGATGGTCGGAACCGCAACGAATTGCTCATTCTGACTCGTGGTTGCTGTGCGGCTACTGCATGTTCTTGCATTACACCGTCTTCTCTTGTCATAAAGTAGTTTCTTGAAACTGGGGATTATTTTTGCTGGCGTGTAACTCACTACTCATACACCCTTCATCCCGACGAACATATGGACGACTCAAGCCCTCTGTATGTATGACATTATTTATCGGCAAAAATTCATGGTCCCGATGCGATCACCAAATCATGGTCACAGTCGCATGTCATAGTTCGGCAACTATGATGCCGACATGGTTTCAATGCGGACTCCGACACGCCTCACAGTAGTATTAAAAAAATTAGGTTCTAATAGCAAGATACCTACCAAGAATTTATTAAATTTTCAAGGTGATAGCTCTCTCGAATACTTCCGATCGCGGAACATCCGGAACGAGGATTGAGCGCTTGAGCGCCCAACGGCGCCTTCCACTCTTTACTTTTACCAAGGCCACTAGATTTATCTATTACCAAGTAAATTTTGACATTATTATTCACTTTATTTCACTTTTTTTCTTCATATTACGAAGCTTCCAATTTTGAGGCCTACTATTTATTTCTTTGTAGATAAAAAGTTGATGTAAGTAGAAGAGCGTCGCGACTTGGCGGTTTTTCGTAGATTACGAGTGTCACGTGACTTAACTCCGTGGGGATCGCCACCATCAATGCATGGTCACAGTCATGGTGCGCACCGTCATGACCGTGCGTCGGCACCATGACCATGAATTTGGTTCTGAGGTATGTGTATCCGAATCTGACCATAGCATTATTCCATATATTATTAAATAGAAACCATGTAATTTTATATGAAACCATGACCAACAACTGTGTAGAATGCGGTAGGTATGATGATGGACCGTGTTATTTGCTCTGACCGTGTTAAATGCCGAAAAATAAGGTCATACAAAGTTCTTAAGAACCCGTCGCATTCGGACCTCAAGGCCTCAAACTTCAAGCTTCAAGCGCAACCACCTAAATGGCCCCATAAAACTAGCCGCTGGCAATGGGTGTCTTCTCGTAGGCACACTTCATCAACCAATACCGCATACCATTCTCGAAATCCGAGCCTTTGAGCATTGCATCAACGTTCTGCTGGTGTCGTGGCTTCATCCTATGGTCGATCCTCAATCTGCAGCTTTGCCTTGGAGCTGAAGTCTGGACGTAAGATTGAAACTCTAGAAGTAATTCAATCTCTCATAAACAAGGAATGCGAGCATAACATGTAAGCCGGTTTGCCTTCTCTCTCGTAATGTTTAATCAATCTCAATGTTATTCACAACCAGACGACCACGATGGCTCATCTCGTTCGCCCCAGGTCCACTCCCCGCCGTTCACATCAAGTCTTTCCAATTTCAAGAACATTACGGCGCTTCCTATTTTCCTCCACCACCGCTTCAAGCGCCTCTGCATCGTCCAAGCGGCCCAGGTCCCTATAAATGGCAGCAAGGCACGACATGCTCTTGAGGGTGTTAAGATGGTCGTTTCCTAGCACACCCTTCATCTTCTCAACCACCTCCACACCGAGCGCCTCTGCATCGCTCAAGCAACCCAGGTGCCTGTAGGTATCAGCAAGATTTGCCATGTTATCGAGGGTCCAATGATGGTCGTTTCCCAGTACCCGTTTCGTCTTCTCCATCGTCACGACCTGAAGCACCTCTGCATTGTTCCAGCGGCCCTGTTTCCAGTATGTGACCGCCAGGTTCGACATAGCCCTCAGCGTGTAAGGATGGTCCTCTCCCAACAGTCGCTTCCTCTTCTCCATCACCACCAACTCAAGCGCCTCCGCATCGTTCAAGCGGCCCTGATCACTATATGTCTGGGCAAGATTCCCCATGACCACGAGGGTGTGTGGATGGTCATCTCCTAGGAGTCGCTTCGTCTTCTCCATCACCACCTCCTCGAGCGCCTCCGCATCCTTCAAGCGGCCCTGTTCCTTGTATGTGCGCGCAAGATTGCCCATGTTCATGAGGGTGTCATGATGGTCCTCTCCGAGCACCCGCTTCCTCTTCTCCATTGCCACCACCTGGAGTGCCTCTGCTTCGTTCCAACGGCCCTGGTCTCTGTACATGGTGGAAAGATATTCCATACTGGGGTAAGGGTGTCCGGATGGTCATCTCCCAGCGCCAACCTTCTCTTTTCCAACACCACTACTTCAAGCGCCTCTGCCTCCTTCCAGCGGCCCTCGCTCGAGTGCGTGAATGCGAGGTTCCCCATGCTGATCAGGGTGTCAGGATGGTCCTCCCCCAGCACCAGCTTTCTCTTTTCCAGCACCACGAGCTCAAGCGCCTCCGCGTCAGTCCAGCGGCCCTGCTCCCAGTATGTGCCAGCAAGATTAACCATACTTGCGAGGGTGTCTGGATGGTCATCTCCTAGCACCTGTTTCCTCTTCTCCATAGCCATCACCTCAAGCGCCTCCGTTTCCTTCAAGTGGCCTGCTTCTCCATAGATATGTGCTATATGCGTCCCGACCAATGGATTGATGTCCTCTGGCTTGAGTGAGGCTATGGAGTTCGTGGCATGTTTCAACAACTTGCGTCGATATTTGTAATCTTCGTCGGTGTACGTCAAAGAAAATGATAGAGCAATGATGGTGATAATAAGTTTCTGCATTTCAGTTCGATTTCCTTCCAAGGTGGTGGCGCTCCAGTGATGTACTAGCGGATGAATACTGTAGGTGCGATTTTGGTGATCGTATTCAATGAGCGAATGTGAACCCAGACGCATTATGACCTTCCGGAACGTCCAAGAACTCCAGCCCAAATCTTGCTTTCCGAGCTGGTTCAAAAACCTCGTCACTTTATCCTGCAGCTCCGAGTCCTCCAGATTTAGTTGAGATAAGGCCGCTTTTTCGAACATTTCTTCCGAAATGCCTTCGTGATGCAACAAGGAGCAAATCTGCAGGAAGGACTTTGCCGGTCCGTCCAATTTGTCGTAGCTCAGTCTCCACGTTGAGTATACGGCCAACTCGTATGGATCCTGTCCTTGAGTCTCTTCGTTCTGTAGCAAATTATCGCGTTCGCTCCGGTAGAGTTCTCGATACTCGCTTAAGGACGAGTGGCAGTGAATAAAAGCACCCGCTTGTGCGACAGCCAACGCAAAGCAATGGAGTTCCTATCTTGTGCGTCAGCCTGAAAGTCTCTATGAAATAGTGGGAATTTTTACCTGTACAATTGTCTCCGCTAGTGCGTTATTTCCGATATTGCTTTCCACCCGAGCCTGAACCAAAAGCAAGTTTTTTGCGTCTGCGAGATCCATCCCTTTAACGTCCGCATCCGCGTCTTTAGCAGCGTAATGGCGAAGCTCTCGGTTGCGCGTTGTAATGAGAATATTTCCAGACGAGCATGAAGGAAAAAACTGCTTCAGCTTCAGGTCAACATTGTTCGCGTTGTCGAAGATGAGGAGCCAGTTTCCATCGGTCTGGCTTGCAAGCCAACGTAGACTCGCATCCACGGTTCCTTTGGCATTTCCAGGGGTGATCGCCTCGAGATCTGTTGTAAGAGTGTGCTCATCTGTGGCGTCAACGTAGAAAATGTCGGAGAAGCTATTCAAAAACAGTGATCAGTAATCATCATTGTACGCGATCTTGTCTGAACAACTGACATACCGTTTGCATTTGGATTCCTCGATAAATTTGAACGCAAGTTGGCTCTTTCCTCCACCCCCGAGGCCATACAACACAAAGAGACGTTGACATGCACTCTCCGAGTCGAAGTATCTGCGCATCTTATTGAGGATATCCTGTCGACCTATAAATGAGGCCACAGGCGGGGGACACAGTTTGCGTTCTCTCTGCCGTGGAGACGATTCAGGTGAGGGACTGGGAGAAACTGAAGGCATAACAAATCAGTATTCGTGTTTACAGAAGAGATGTTCGTGCTTACTGAGTTGCTCAATCGTAAGCTGCCCTCGAGGAACTCTAATGATATTTCCCAACATCGCCAGCTTTTCCTCGACCTCCTTCTTCCTAAGATATTGCGTCGTATGTGCCTCCACATGGCTCAATCTCTCCCATTTCGAAAGCTCAATACCCTGCATCCCTTGTTCGACATTGAGTCGAAAGTAGGTGGCAGGTAATTTCGCAAAGAGGCGCAGCATGCTTTCATGAGTGCCTTCGCAGTCAATCGCGATGGCCTTCAGCGCATCGACAATGTCTGTTGGCACGATCTGCTGGAATAGTCCAGGTTTCCTGATGGCGGTTGTCTCGACCTGTCCAGTACCAACGCTCACTAAGCACCCGATGTGACGGGCGCCAAATAGAGCATTGGCTTCATCTAGTATAATCCGACTAGGGTTATTGCGGCCAAGTCCACCATCGATGAAAGGTTGTGCCCGCCCAATCTTGATACGTTTAAAGAAGGTCGGCGCTGCAGATGTTGCGCGAGCTGCCTCCCAAATCTTGCATATAGAATGTGTTTCGTGAGACTCGTACGTCCTGAATAGCGTTGGGATATTTGCGTTCATGTTATGGGCATTCATAGCACAGACGAAGCTGAGGAAGAAATTTAAGACCCGAATAAATCCCGGAGTAGCTGGTACACTCACGTCCGGCAACCCGCAGACTCATTTCGCTCCAATAACGGTGATTCGGAATCACCAGTTACGTCCCTCACAATAGATTTGATCGCTGCTTCGAGTTTTGTCGCTTTGAATTTTCCATCCCCTAGTCGTCTCTTTGGATGAGAGAGCACATTTTTGACCATAGTATCATAGTGTTTTATTGCCGTGTCTACGTCCATCCGAAGCCGCCCAAGCATCAAAGCACCTATCCTGTCATGTAATATTAGCTGTGGCACATCATATTTGATACACGAAGCGTACCCTCCAGTACCTGTACCACCGATTAAATCAAAGTAATCGCACGGCTTCGGCAGGCGAGCGAGGAGCGGTTTGCCATCCTGCTTGAGTTTCTTGTTCTCGTTGATCATCACCTTGTGCATAACTTCTTTGACGATGAGCAGCCCAGAAAGCCCACGAACGCCGCCCCCATCTGTTCAGAAATCACCAGTCGGTGAGTCCGTCGACGCAAGAACAACTACTGGACCATTTACCTAGTGCAAGCAGCTTGATGGGCTGTTCTCCGTTTGAAGGAGTCATCGTTAAAGGAGTCAAGATCGATGCCATGAGCATCGATGCCCCCAAGCTTCACGGATGCGAGTTTCACACAGGAAGCCACCTATCACTAGTATCTTGGATCGGACGTATTTCATACGGTCTCAATGTCCGCAGTGAAATAGATGGGGTCTTGTCAATGGTCGTCTCATACAGCAGAAACGTGCGAGCAATTACTCCAATTGAGGTTCGCTGAAGGTTTACACCTCCAATGAATAGCCAGGGCCCAGAGGGGCTACGACAGGTTTGTCAGTGGTGCGTTTGCGGGAGGGTGACGACCTGTATGAGCGAAGGTGCGAGAGGATAAGGTAATAATAGTAGAATCAATGTGATAGAAGGTGTTCAGAAATCGGAATGAACCGCTATGGGAGGCCACGTCAATAACAATTGGCGGAGTAACAGTTGGATCTCAGCTTACTCGCTCACTGTTTGTCGCAACGCACATCTGCGCAAGGCATACACGATTGGACCGGCGCCATTATATGACGGAGTCCATGTGCAAAGTCTGAAGGATGGAGATGTTTTAGCGGTATTGTCTGGTATTGTGCGTGGAGTATTAATGGCAGCGTCTAGAATTGCCGAAGTCATAGGAGAAAATAGATGCGCTTCGGACCACTATTGGAGTCTCTGAATCGAGCCTGTGAGCCCCAGGGACCACAAAGTGTGTATAAATACGATCATGAGAATACGCGAAGGCCAGTCTGTCCAGAGACAAAGGTGGGATCGCAGGAGGAAGTCACAAAGGTCATTACGAAGTTCCGCTTCTAGGGAGAAATGATGGCTAAGTACGCACCAAAGCCCTTGATCCTAAAGAACCATGACCTCGGTGGAACATCGGCACGGTATTTTCCACTCTCTCTGGTGAAGGTACAGCGAGTCGCCTTTGCCAGCATAACATGTGGCTATGCTCGGCACAGGAGCTGTGATTAGCGCTCATTTCGATGGTGTGGTATAAGCACCGACGGAATCTGCTCGGAATATGGTTGGAGATATGTCCGATCTTCTCCAAAAATCCTCAGTACGTGTGGCAATAGCAGCTGGGTGGACATCTACTCCAAGACGCAATGGGTCTGGTATCAATGAACGTCAATTATCACATCTTCTCGATATCACATCGTTGTAGTAAATGGTGTGTTAGATGAAGCATGTTAAATTCTGAAAGATCTGAAGTGTTATTGTGGTGTCGCAAAACCGTGAAAGAGGCAAAAAGCTGCGACGCAAAATAATCAGAGGAAGGAAATATAAGAATCAACATGGAGCTTATACGGAGCGCAAGCTGCCTGAAAAGCGCCTCTACCCCTATGAGATGTAAAAATATGACACTTCCTTCTGTCGTCCAGGTTCGTAAGCGCACTATAGAGAGACCTGTCGGTCTGAGAATCGAATGTCAGATTCTCGTAGTGTGTGTGCGAAGGCGTGCGAGTATCTCAGCGGTCGCCTGAGATAGTATGGGGCATGGAACCTACACCGTCATTTTGGTCCCACATGGTACCAACCTGGGAGCAAGAAGATGGTGGGAAGATATTTCCATGTGTGCCCATTACACCACCACGTCACCACCACATCAAAATCGGACTAATACTGGGCTGGGGCCAGGTCCCGTGGCCACGACGTGGGCCGCCACATAGCAGACAGGTGTGGCTCAGGTAGGACCAGGTGAGTCGCACATTGAGGTATTTGCTTTCATATGGATTTTCCGCGAATATATATGTTTGGGTATCCTCATGTGGCAGAAAGAGTGGGGTAAATCAATATATTTGCATTACTCTACACTACATCTACACGTATAGAGAAAGATTGGGAACGCAAACTACTAAATGTTCGTGAGGTAATTGTGTACATGTGCTCTCAGTATTTACATGAATCCCTCAAACTCTGAAGCCCACCAACCAAGAAAGTGTCTGTAAGATAGAAGTAGATGAGCATTCGG
>Ga0247742_10002343_pt1 | contig 12447 bp, 10 predicted proteins | sample UWRJL208509C2_FD_180944 | JGI IMG/M metagenome (GOLD analysis project Ga0247742, IMG submission 180944) | Plant litter microbial communities from Arlington Agricultural Research Station in Wisconsin, United States - UWRJ-L208-509C-2 | ecosystem: Environmental > Terrestrial > Plant litter >... | reverse complement strand
TGCACGTCGCCTCTGACCTAGGTCAGTATTTCTGGTCTCTTACTCCGGGCCAAGCACTCTCGAGGGCGTATAAAAGCAAACTTGAACTGAAATCAAAACCATCATCCTACACACCTCGAATACTCACCTACACACAGCAACTAAATCTCTCTAATTACTCTTAATCTTAACATGTCTCTTTCGCTCGACACCACCTCCACTTCCACCTCCGCCATCGTTCGCACTAGGAGCCATCCCACCAACTTCAACCCTGAAAACATCAGTGGTAACGCCCCTACAGAACTGAAAGCCCTCCTGGGCGATACCAAGAATGGGGTCTACAGCCGCCGTCCCCAGAAATTCAGCTCCCCCATCTTTGGCGAGAGCATCCAGGAACGACTGGTGGTGACCGAGATGGCTACCAACCAGAATCCAGATGAAGAGAAGAGGACGGAGGCGAGGATGGTGTTTGAGTTAGATGGTGTCACCGAAGGTGGGTATTAAGTTTCACGGTGAGAGCCTTTCGAAGCTGACGTACTCGCTAGATATGGTGAACGGAGCTGGATTCATCCATGGAGGATGCTCTGCATTCTTGATTGCTATGTAGGCCTTCCTCCGCCCTTCGTCAATTTACAGTCTAATATCTAACATATCTTACAGTGCGTCAAGCCTCTGCCTCATGTTCCTCGACATGACGACGATGGGAAAGATCTTACCTGGGGTCTCTCAGTCGCTGAATGTGGTGTATCACTCTCCCGCTGTTATGTAAGTACTCCTCATGCCTGCACCTGTGCTGGTTATTGACTCGGACTTGACTGATCTCCTTCATCTAGTGGCGACAGGTTACGAATTGTCAATACAACGGTCTCTGCTGGACACAGGGCACAAACCGCTCGCACTGAGGTGTGTTCATATTCGACCTTCTGATCTTTTAACGCTAACGATTCACCCTCTATAGATCTGGAATGTGACTCACCACCGTCTTGTCGCAACCGCTACCCATGTCAAGATGGTTTCCTCCCCTCCTAAGTCAAATTCAAAGTTATAAAGACTAAATCACTATGCATATATCGCTATCATCCCTGTGTAGGTTGGGAGAACAATACAGTATATTTCCGGTACATATATCTAATATGTTATTTCCTTTGATTTCTCCAGTTTATACTCCTTTATAACCTTTTACTAATATTTCTACACTGTTCTATACAAATAATCTTACGTCTTCGGTTTAACCTATTAGTGCCTCAGTCAATTGAGTCTGATTGTCAGAATTGCCATTATGATAACACAGCTTTGGGCTTCTTGAAATTCCTTCGCTAAGTCATTCTTCATTCTAAATACTGCAGTGGTGGACCTCCGAAGTGCATATCCCACCTCACTAGTACTCGGTGTTGAAGATTCTCGTATTTTGTGTGTCTAAAAATTATCATACAGATAATGTAGTGTGGTTGAGAAAAGATATTTGAGCGCACTGGAAGAGTTATGAGGAGAGCTAAGAATCCAAAACAACTTGTTCAAGGCGGGGATAGCATAGTGAAGGTATAAATAACTTTAAGTATCATAAAATAACGCGCCCTGATTTAGCGCGTCCACACTAATTGCAATCGGTTTCTCACGAGTCACAAGTAGTCACTGATCGGAGGGCTGAGGCTACACCGAACCAACACCGAGCTCCGAACAGTAACCAATCAAGAAGATGATTCTAAAAACCTCGGGTTGACATCTCGACGGTTTTCCCCACTTCGAGCACGGCCAGCACTCCTTCAAACACTGACAGTAGGACATCCAAAATCTTGAACCTCAGGCACCGTCCTTTCCATCATCCCATTCGAATCAGCCACACTATGTTGCGCACCCTTAAGCGGCCCAGGATATCTCATCGCTCAGGCTTAGTCTACCATGCCTACTCTACCATGCCACACTCACTCAACAAACATAGACGCGGACCTCGGAGACGACCCAAGCACTAGTTATTTACTTATTCACAGCGTACACACTTGACTTCACCCACAACTTCCACCTCTCGAATAACTGAGCGTCTGGCGTCAGAGGATCAGCCATATTCACATTTAGTTACTAAATCAGCATCGACGTAGTGGTCTGTCGAGGCCGTCTCTTTAGATCATCTTAGTCTTATAGGTGAGGTAGATGAAACAATCGTAACAATACCATTCGCGAGTCCCGACGAAAATTGGTATAAAATTAACTCGGCGCTTTGACTTTAACCAATAATTGGCTCGATGCGGATGGGCATCTGCCTAGGCGATAGTTGACCATCTTCGAGGAACACCCTAGGTGTCGGGAAAGCAGTTGCCTCCCAATAAATCTCCTGCCTTCCCGGAGAAAATTTAAAAGATTCGAGGAGGAGGAAAAGAACAACCTCTTGAAACAGAGAATCAGTGCTTAGCATTAATAACATCCTTCAGACTTACTCATCTCCAGCTAAGCAAACTTGAATCCACTAGTTGGAATAAATCAATCAAGTGCTGGGATAAGTGTTATGGACTGTACGCACATGCAGGCTCTTCCACCGCCAATGAAGGTCATTCTATAAGGGAAAGGAATTCAATGTCCATCGTCGCTCAGATACACGACTAGCACGCACAGATGCGAATAAATCCCGGGGAGATGGGCTTTAGCCACAGCAGGAGGCAACGGGCTCAGCCACCGTTCTGGTTTCCATTCATACGAATCTTGGCCCCAGAGTTCTGCATTGCAATTGGAGTTCAGAATAGACGCCAAAACAATGCTGCCCTTCGGCATCGATATTCTGTCCATCATTCGACCGTTGACGCCTTGGATAGGCTCGGAGAGCGGCAGTACTGCATCCCTAGTAGTTCTGGTATTGACTGTTATTAGGACACGGGTCGAGTGAAGTCTGAAGTTCTCCAAAATCTGAATACTTACTCTCTCGGAGCCCAGATGAGGGGTGGATAACTGCAATTTATAGGCATATATTCAGTGGAGAACTACCCGAATAGACCAGAACATACACGCGTAATGTTTCCCGGCAGACTGCGTCCAAATAGGGCAGTGCCATCAGATTGTCAAAAGATAGCTCTCCGTGCTCTTTCCGGGCGGCAAGAATCTCTTGACGAAGCCGTTCTTGTACGTCTTGATGGTGAGAGAGGAGGTCGAATATACGTGATAGCGCTCCTGAAGTTGTCTCCATCGCCGCAAAGGTCAGTGTTCTAGAGTTGGAGAACAATAAAAGACTGAGGAGAACTTCAGTGGATCATCAGACGCACGACATCTGACCAATGACTTCGTCTCTGGACATAGCGTCATCTTTCGCCTCTTTCATATTCTCCCTCACTGCAAGTTCTGCGTCAGTAACTTGACGCATGCGACAGCGAAGTTACTCACTCAGAATGCTTATGATATCTTTCCCTCGGCCTATCTGCTTGGCGACAGCGTCATCTCCGTCCTTGAATGCTTTCTTCTTGGATTCATAAATCTCGGTAGATGTATTGTGTAGAACGTCTGAAATGTCCCGTAACTTGTGCAAAGCTTTCCAGGGAAAAATATCTACCAATCGACGGCGAAGGCCGGCAGTACCCCACCTTGCAACGATTGGAATAATGTACATGCGTCCAAGGATGAGGACAGGATCCATGAGGACCGATCTATAAGACGTGCCGTCCATAACTAGAGCAGCACCAAAGACATATATTGAATACGTACGTGAGGCTGTTCACAGATCTGCTGTAGGGATGTGCTTCGTCGCAGTCGTTCAGTGGCTCGAACGAGAATCCAAGACCGGACTGTCCGACTATCTCCAAGGCCGTGCGAGTCATCCATAAGAGGAGGTCCACCTAGGTATCCAGAATGAGGCAGGAGAAAAATCGAAGATGAGTGAGTATTTGCCTCTTTATTGCCGTCCTTCACCTGTTTTGCGATGGCATCCCGGAGCTTTTGCTACAATTAGAGCACAACGATACATCAGATATGATCTCGGAACTAACCTTGTTCCCAACCTCATCGAATATTGGAACTGGAAGCCAATAAGGCTCGTTAGGACTTGAATTTACGGAAGAAATTTTACTCACCCATCTCACGCATATGAACGGTAGAAAAAACAGGATTCAAGATTCTCCTTTGCTTTTTATGTTGTTTTCCTGGTATTCATTAGTTCTACAGTTGCTTTTTCGAAATCTTCACCAACCGAGCGAAGACAAGAGTCCGGGCCCAAAGACAAGATGCATCGTTCTGAGAAACAGTTCGGTGAGCGAATACCATTCGACGCGCACCAGTTTCAGAGTCTTACTCGACATGGCTGACAGGTTCTTGATATATATCCTGGTCCTAGTCAAGCAAGCCTATCATTACCAGATATCGAACGTAGAGCTTAAAGGGAGCCGTGTACCTTCACAAATATATGATGTAAGGCCAGGGGGTCATGAGTGAACAGTTGGTTTTTCTGTTCCCTCAGCTCTAAGTAGATTTATAATGGAGACGAGGTCAGGACAAACACTAAACAGTCCCTTGACGTTGGCCACCCTGCCATCTATGCCAAGATATCCACGTGAGGAACCAATCCACGGTATAATTTGAAAAACGCACAAGTCTCTGCCAAAATACGATGATAGCCATATCCTTCCCTTCCGTAGAATTTGTCAATCGACCCTAATCATTATTTGAGCAACAATCTCGATGGAAACAAAGTAGCAAAGCTCACCCATGACACGAGAGACTGGCTGAGGTCCAGGTACATTATCAAAATCGTTAGCTACAAAAAACGCACGCCGGACGACGCTCCAACAGATTCGCAAGCACAGCAGGAGTGCCAAAATCTCAATGAGGAGCAACATGGAAGTTCAGAATAGAGGCATATGCTGCAGGGATTTGTTTATATATCCGAGCCGCTAAGAAGCAACGGACATTGACGGGCAGTTGATTGGAGAGATGCCGCGAAGATTCGTCTTCGCAAGGGCGGTCGTCACTGGATTAAAGTCACATATCTGATCAGAGGGGGAAATATCCCAGTTCAGATATATGTCTCAGGAATGAGAATGAGGCATATAAATGACTTACTGCTCAGCCCAAGCCACGGGTCCTGAAGGCCCGACTCATGAGAAATGTCCGAAGCAAGCAACAGGGCGGCGGGAATCTCGACCTGCAGCTTCGGTGCTAGTATGCTCACAACAACTTGAAGCTGGGACACCGAATGAGCCAAACAATGGCGTAACGGCCTGGCACAAGGGAGTGGTGGGTGGGAATCTTGACCCCAACAGCTTGAGCGCTAGTATGCTCCACAAGAAGCCGCAATACCCAATGTTCCAGAGGTCTCTATGCAGACTTGCAGGGGTATAGTCAGACAGAAAACTACACCCAAATCAGCACTAAAGGCTGGGTATGGGGAGTGGAGCTAGCAGTCAGACTCTAGGGACACTGACTCGTGAAGCAGTCTCAGTCCACCCCAGCTTGGTACAAACATGGCTTCCTGTGCATACGTTGCCACACGAGGTAAAGAGAGCATGATTTGCAATTGACGAATGACGTTCGGACGGGCTACAGAGTGCGAAAGAGGCGAACATACGATCACGTGTCACATGTCACATTCATAGTCATTCCTGATCCCTCTCGCGTGAACCTGCCCCCGAAGGAGCCATGATTCTGTGTGCGCGTTGTGGATGTGATGGGAGGCAAACTGGCAATGACAAAATTGAGCACATATCGATTTAAATGAACCACTGTACTCAATAAGTAAGTACTCCAAGTTTAAAGCTACGACAATTCAGCTATAGAGCCTCCGTAATCGCGACTTTCTTTTACACCAGTGCTAGCCTTATATGAATCGAACCAGTCGTAATTTACAATTTAAAATAGGCAAAGCTCTCAAGGGACAACGAACCAGCTTCTTGCGACCAATCCAAGCGACGACGGTATTCGAATGACTTCAGGAAATGCACTGGCTATCGAACGATGAAATTTGTTCTTGAAACCGAGAGAAATGACAAGCGGTGTGCATATAGTTCAGATGATTTCACGCTCTTCTCCCTTGAACAAATCTGACTCGTAGACTTCGGAAAATGGACCTATGGGGCATCCGTATAGGTACCTCACAACGCTTGGCTTCGGTGAGCGTACCTCGAATATTCACGTCTCGTTCCATCACAAATCACCGAATGCAACTGCCCTTGCTCACAAACTACTCGATCAGAGATACCTACATGGGTTTCTCAATGTCGCCTCTGAGTCAAGTTCTCCATGACACCAACTCTTTCCCTCGTACTTCACTTAGGTACGACGTCCAATATTTTCTATGGCCGAAACACCACCTCTGAGATCTTCAGAGACCGAGATCTGCTTGACGTAGATGAACTTGAACCTATGTTAGACGGCGCATATTGAGCGGGATCTGGTCTATGGAGTCTATATCAGTGCACAACCTTGGCGCGACAGGACAAGCGAACGCTTCGAAGTCCACTCGGAGCACTGGGAATTGTGCCAAGCTTATATTGCTCAAAAAGGCCATGTAGGCGCAAGTTAGCGCCTGCGTAGTTGCTGAATTGTTGGGTTACTTGCATCCCTTAGGTGTCTCGAGGCACGCCGGACCTCGACTACACAAGAGTGGCCGGTGAAACATGCTAAGGCGAGAGGCACCGTTTCGTCTATTTGGCTCGTTCATCTCAGGTCTACGCTTCATGTCTGTATCCACAGAACAAATTCAGCTCTCCTATCTTCGGCGAGAGCATCCAGAAAGATCAGTTGTGATATATAGATGGGGATCTGAAATATATTCGGGTGATAAGAGGACGGCAGCAAGGATGGTTTTTACGTTGAATGGTGTCAGTGAAGGTGGTGCTAATTGGATTATTCACAGTTTCGACGCTTATTGATTTTCGCTCGATACGGTGGGGGGGAGATGAGTTGACTCATGGAGGATGCTCTGCATTTCTGGTTGCGATGTAAGCCTGCCAGTCCCCCTCTTCGATTCTGTACAATCCAACATCTAAGATACTCTATCCTATATGTTTCAGTGCATCAAGCCTCTGTTTCCTCATGATGTTCTTCGACGTAACGACAACGAGAAGACTCTTATTCACCATTTCCCAACCGCTCAATATGGCGTACCATTCTACTGCCGTCATCTACATGCTCCTCCAGCTCCATTCTACACATTCTAATTCATTTCCTCCCTTCAGGGGCCCCAAGTCATGAATCTTCAACAGGACCCATCTCTGCTGGACATACGGCGAACCATCTGCACCAAGGCGTGTTAACATGATGATTTCATCCATCAGCTCTTGAGCCAATCCTTCTTTGCAGATCTGGAATCGGAGCTATAAGATGACCACGCAGACTAAGAATAAGAACACCGTTCGCTTGGCCGCTGCAACGGTATGTCCTTTACTATCACCTAGTATGACATTGATTGATGTTCTTTCTAGAAATTCCTTACCAACCGCGAACTAGGTTTCTCTGCTGTGAGGGGCATCCACGAGAACTTTCATGTCGCCCATGTCACCTCCTTCAATCCTCTCAATCCGGGTGACTTCATCATTGCTTTACGACCTGGCAAGGAAAAGGAAGATATCCTCGGTGAAGGTATTTGATTCAACATTTGTTATCACGCTCGTCTAATTACTCGGTATTTGACAGTGATCACCATGTACTCGAAAAGCGAAGCAAAGAGTGTAAGGCATGAATGGATACCATCGCCATCTAATATTGGGGTCCTTTCCTATGTCTACGTCAGGACCTTTGTGTTGTTTGCAGGCGACAATATGTTCAATTCCATGACCTGCCCGACCTTATCAAGCTCAACGATCTTGCAAATCCCTCGCACCCACATTCTCATTTTGCTTGCATCCTCTTCGGAAACCATCTCAGTGCAATCCTGGAGGTCTGCAGATGACCATCCTCTCTCAGTCCTCACTCTCGATGCGGACTATTCAGCCAAACTTTTGAGGTTGCTTCGTGGACACTGTGATGCCCTCCATGCTGGGGCTGAAGCTCTCAAGAAAGCAACTGCGGCGGCAGATAAGGAGTTCCATGATGGCCCGGGTCTTTTGGGGGATGCAGAGGCCGTGAGCGAGGATGAGGACGTCGAGGGAGACGCTCTGGAGCAGCTACACTAACTTGACAAAATGATTGTCCAACAACAAATTCCCACGAGTTTACCCTATAATTCGCGAATGACGGACAACCGCACTCTGAAACTAGATATATCTTGTAGCGTAGTATATGAAGGTTATGTTTGAAAAAAATTGTGAAAAAAATCCGCGGTCTGTGACCAGAGTTGTCCGATCAAGAAAATCGTTCCAAAAATGGCGGTGTAACTAAATTCGGCGCTTAATCTTGATCTCAATGCCTGCGGCAAAATATGTTGTTTTATTTCCCATAATCTGGTACCTAGTGTTTCACCTGTTAGTGTAGAACATTCTATGAGGTGGAGAATTATAAAAATTCGTGATAAATGAGGAATTAATCCGGTACCACTCCTCCGGAAGCAATACCCACATATCCTCCTCCAATATTGGACGGCGTCATCTTACTTGCACTCTACGTGCACGATAGTCCCAGAAGTTCTTTAAAAAATTGATACCCAGACTCTTGGATGGATATAAGAGTATATGCACATAGTTGTACATGAATTACTGCTGTGCGAGCTTCAGTAATTGTTGTCTTGTTGGAAGTAGAGCTCATAGTAGTCTGGGCCAAGATCACGGAAGCTTCCCAGGACATTGTTCTATAATGTATTGGCGCATAGGCCTTTAATAAGATTTCCTTCGATGCATATAATCTGATCAACACCAAAACTGGCGATCATCCCCCACACCATGACTTCCCACTTCCATACCTCAGCCCTTTCTCAGTAAAATTAGGCTCTAACCGCTTCCAAGGCTTACCACAGAAACAATCATCGAATTTTATACAAGTAGACGAAATCTTGACTCATCTGAGAATGCAAATACCATCCAATTTATGATACTCCATTTCAGGTGTCCCTCTGCCCATAACTTCCGCACGTGTAGGCTTTTAATCGAGATGGACGGGACCAAGGATTTGATCTAAGGCATCTGGATTTCCCTTCTAAAAGCTCGCCTAACCATGGCCGCATTCACTTGCGGGAAGTACTTGCGCTGGAGCTCAGAAGTGCTGGCGCTGGCCTGACTTGAGAGGTACTGGAACGCAAAGCGAACGGCCTGGTGAGATAACTTTCTGGAAGGTCCTAGCAAGTGTTAGACATTTTTTTCGTTCTACTTCTCTCTATAATATGCAAAAATGTGGTTGATTCGCTGATCGGATATGTCATGGCAAACGACCAAGGCAGCTCAGGTGTCATCATTTGGCGAACCAGACCGCTTCAGCGCACAAATAATCGCTCTCTGTGCAGCGTTGGTATTTGAAGCCATAAATAGCACAGGGAGAGAATGGAAGTAGAGCGAGAGTGCAGTTTGTAGCTGATGGCGAGATCAAGCATCAAATTAACCGACGCGACGCGTTTGTTACACCTTCGTCACGTGTATCCCCAACTTGGACAGATAACAACTCCCGAGGGATGCGACCATTTTACCCAAGATTTCTCGCACTTCAGAAAAACACACCTTACTCCATATTATAACAACAAACAAGAAGAAATACTATATATTTATGAAGCTACAAGTTGGTTATTGGGAAAATTTTGCGTGGACAATCATTTTGTCGACTTAGTGTATGACACCGATTTTAGCTTTTTTCGTATATTTTTACCTAAATTAGATGTCCGATCCCTTATGCGGACGGAAGCTGGTCCTTATCATAATCATGTCCTATCGACTATGTATGCGGACGGAACTGGCAAAAAATCGACTTTACATAAACGCCAAAATTTGGCCGTTTTGGATCGGACATTGCTCAGCATTAAACAGGGTCCTATATTGACGCCCATCGTATTGGACGTTTTCTCACGAGTTACTACCTTCGCGTCCATTGTTGCCATGATATCTGAAGGAATGATCGTCAATCCGCTGATTACTGGTGGAATATTCACACAAGTGAACAACACTTTTACAGGTCCACAAGGTGAGCTTAACTGCATGATGTAGCTCTACTTGTCCAAACTAACTGTGGATCTTGGTCTCAAGGCCTTGATCTCCTCAGAGCCAACACAGCTCCTGGGGCCTTTCATAACTCTGCAGAAAGATATGATCAACCAAAATGCCATCCCCACACACGCGTAGCAGTCATCAACGAGATCATGACCTTGGCCAGTGATGAAGAAAAGAAGGCATTCTTCGTGTGGCTCTATGGTCCAGCAGGTTCAGGGAAGACAGCAATTGCGGATTCAATAGCGGAGCTGTGCCACGACAAGGGAAGATTGGCAGCATCCTTCTTCTTTTCGCGAGGAGCGGATGGTCGCAAAAATGTGACACACTTCATCAGCTCACTTGCATACCAACTGGTGATGGCTATTCCTGAAATACAGGAATGGGTCAGCGTGGCGGTGAACAGCGACCCCTTGATATTCTCTCGATCAGTCGACGCGCAAATGCAGGCTTTGATAGTCAAACCCCTCAACGAGGCCGCAAAGGCGAAAGGCTTGGGCTCTGCACAATCAGTGCTGCTCTCAAGACCGCGCTTCATTATCGTCGATGGCCTGGACGAATGCGACGACTCCAAATCCCAGACGGATATTCTGCGGGTGTTGCAAAAAGCCGTACAGCAGCTATCTATTCCACTTTTCTTCTTTATCGCCAGTCGACCTGAATATCACATTCGCGACACGTTCAATCAGGATCAGTTCAACTCCGTGACGAACCGAATCGTCTTGGACGATAAATACGACCCCGATGCTGACATTGAACGCTATTTGCGCTCGGCATTCGATGATATCAAACGTCAGCATTCACTCTCAAGACATTTTCCTGAGGATTGGCCCACCGACGAGGAGATCATGCAGATAGTTCAAAAGTCATGTGGCCATTTTATCTATGCTGCCACAGTCATCCGCTTTGTCCAATCCTATCGACATCGACCAGTGGTGCGACTCAAAATCATATTTGGACTCTCGCCCCCGAACCGCGATCTTCCATTTGTCGAAATCGATGCGCTCTTCACCCACATACTTTCTGCCGTTGCAGATATCAATCTTGTGTTGGAGGTTCTGAGTCTCCTGTTGACAATGCTCGGGATAGCTAGGTCTTCTCATATAGAGGAACTCTTGCCCTGCGACCAGGGAGAAATCCAGATGCTCCTCGTCGACCTCCACTCGATCATTCGAGTACCGGAAAACGACACAGACGAGATTCGGATTCTTCATGCATCTTTCCGGGATTACCTTCTCGATCGCTCAAGATCTGGACCTTTTTTCATCGACCTGTCTGAAGCTTATGCGAAACTCGCAGTGAGGTACATTCACCGTATCAACTTGCATGAAGGTACTATACTGTTCCATTCTCATGACAGACTATTGAAAAATTTCGGACAAAGTCTCGCAGAAGATCTTTCGAGGACGCCTAAACAAAGTTCTGCGATTTTCGCGAAAGACCGAAAAGCTTGCAGAGTCTCTAACGGAAGACTTTCTCTTTCATCACCTTGTATGGATGCAGACAATTCAAAACATACGAAAAGAAATTCCTGCGGTTATGCGTTGCCTTCCGAATTTGACTGTATGTAATTTTATCACTATAGTGGCTCGCACTGACGGAAGTTTAGCTCTTCTCCCTTGACGATCTAATCGACATACGAATCCGCGCTTATTTGACACCTTTCCCCTCTGAACCATTGATTTTATTATTATTCACATTACCCAATTTCTATTACGCCAGAAATCCAGCTGTGGATATTCGGTGGTACATCAAGTTCATCCAGGAACGCCTCGCCGATGAGCTAGGCACTCAGAGATCGGCTGACATTGCCAACGCCTTCGAGTGGGTCACGACTCACCGGGGATATGAATTGTGGCAGCTTTGCCGCCAGTTTTTGGCCTCTCCTTCGCGAGCCAGAAACTTATACATATCGGAACAGCATTACGCACTGATATGGAGGGCGATGATAGCTCGACTAGAGAGGTGAGTGCTACAACTCTGATACCTGCTTTCTCCTGTCTGAGACTTTGTACGCAGCGTCCCAGATATTGACTCTGAGCACGTTTTTCTCGAGCTTATGCCGCTCCTTTCCACTTTCTCGTTCATTTTGGCAAAGATGCCCATGAATCAACGGCCTGAGTCTGTAAAGGAATGCGGAATCATACTAAATAAGCTCCGTCGCACTAATTCCTTTACATCTGCGACGGAACGCCCAACCATCCGCGCGTTCAGAGAATATTTGGAGGTTCGTATAATTATACTGGATGCAAACAACGTCAACTCAATACGCCGCTCATTACACTTCCTACTCTAGGATTGGATTATTAGCACCAAGGAAAACTATCCCGAATTCATATTTGACGACGGCACAAGGGATGATTTTTATTTTCAATTCATTGTAGAAGGCTCTGGATCTTTCAAGGAACTACCACATACTGTGGAGGAGCCATGG
>Ga0247742_10002342_pt1 | contig 12451 bp, 17 predicted proteins | sample UWRJL208509C2_FD_180944 | JGI IMG/M metagenome (GOLD analysis project Ga0247742, IMG submission 180944) | Plant litter microbial communities from Arlington Agricultural Research Station in Wisconsin, United States - UWRJ-L208-509C-2 | ecosystem: Environmental > Terrestrial > Plant litter >... | reverse complement strand
CCATGAAATAGCAGCCATTAAAAACGCTCCCAGATTTCTTGATGTTTTCGAGAAGTGTTTTGACATTGGTATACCTGGGCAGCTACTTTTTAATCCTCACTTCAATTACTCACAATAAACGAGGTGTGGGCGGGTGGGAAGAAATTTTTGGAGACCGAAACTGAGACGTCGACCGAGACTGTACGGCGACGAGGGAGGGGCGAGGTGAAGGTAAGAGGTAAGGTAAGTACGTGGTTCTGTCACGGTCGCACGTCACACAAGAAGGCAGACCCGCATTCGCGGGTCCTTTCATCTTGTGATCTCTCATGCGAGCGTGAAGTAGTGTGAACGACTACGGTAGTGTACGTGGGGGAGTGAAAAGAGGACGGCTTGATAGTCAACGAGCCGTCCCCTTTCCAGGGCGAGGGGCCGATGGCATGCAGGCGGATGAACCCCCAAACGTGAGTGAAACCGCCCAGCCGACGCGCATGCATCTGCTCGCCCCCAATGGTGGTGAATGGAGCGTCTAAATAACTCTTGTGCGATATTTTCGGTATTTGTGATGCTGTCAATGTGAAGTTGGTGTGATGTCTTCAAGGTTGTACTAAAGAAAACTGGAATCCCAGTGTTCTGTCTTTTGAAAAGGTCGGGTGATATTTTGAAGGAAAGGAGGTGCTTCTGATGCAATTTTAAAGTCGTCATGAAATCGCCATAAAGGTGAGGCCACTGTGAAGACCTCTGACACATGAATAGTGTTCAACTCATAGACCATGTTCTTCTGGAGAGGAAGCAGTCCAGACCTTGAAACCATTCCTCGGAGGTCGTGCTCAGTTCAGCTGGTAGGTTTTCGGTGTCATGATGATTTTACTGTTTTTGTCAAACGTGATGGTGTCTTGAAATTCGACATGTAAGCTGGATTTGAACTGTTACCAGGTGGCCTGATCCAGAGGTGAGATTTCTGATTGGGATATGGAAAGGTCATGATTGGGGACTGAGGTATGCTGGCATATATTCGTGTCTTGTGTTCTCAAATAATGATGGACTTGAGAGTTTGATATATCAATAAAGGTTATGGTGGCCTTTAATGTGTGAATGTGTGAAGTTGCCGTGAGACATGAAGTTCGCTGTGAGGTGCGAATTGTTGTGAGGCTTGAAGGTCACTGTAAGGTGCAATATTGTTCTGAGGCATATATTTTGGTGTAAGGTGCAACAACGATGACATTCACTGTAAGGTGTACAGTATTCTCGAAGGTATAAATGTCGCCGTAATAGGGCGCAACGATGAAATTTGCTGTAAGGTGCAAAGTAGCCTCGAAGGCATAAAGGTTGCTGCAGTAAGTCACAACGTTGTCATGAGGCATGGAGATCGCAGTAGAGCGAGACATTGCCATGAAGTATAAGATTGGTTATAAGGTGCAAAGTTGCCTCGAAGGCAGAAAGGTCGTTTGAAGTGCCAAGTTGCCTCAAGGGCATAAAGGTCGCTTGAAGTGCCAAGTTGCCTCGAGGGCATAAAGGTTGCATGAGGTACGACGTTGCTGTGAGGCATAGTATTCGCTGTAAGGTGCGAAGTTGCCTTGAAGGCATAAAGATGGGCGCTTGAGGTGCGCGGTTGCCTCGAAGGCATAAAGGTTGCTTGAGGTGCGACGTTGCCTCGAAGGCGTAAAAGTCGCTTGAAGTGCGAAGTTGCCATGAGGCATAATATTCGCTGTAAAGTGCGCAGTTGCCTCAAAGGCATAAAGTCGCTTGAGGTGCGACGTTGCCTCAAGGGCATAAAGGTCGCTTGAAGTGCGACATTGCCATGAGGCATAACATTCGCTGTAAGGTGCGAAGTTGCCTTTAAGGCATAAAGATGGGCGCTTAAGGTGCGCAGTTGCCTTGAAGGCATAAAGTCGCTTGAGGTGCGACGTTGCCATGAGGCATAAGATTCGCTGTAAGGTGCGAAGTTGCCTCGAGGGCATAAAGGTCGCTTGAGGTGCGACGTTGCCGTGAGGCATAATATTCGCTGTAAAGTGCGAAGTTGCCTCGAAGGCATAAAGGTCGCTTGAGGTGCGAGGTTGTCGTGGGGCACAATGATCGCCCCAACGGTGTGAAGGTCATCATACGAGTACAGTGACGTTGGTCCACTGAAGACGAGGATGGTAATCTGAAATGAAGGTCGAGGGAAGGTAGAGTGAGCATCATGGAAAGGAAGTTAGGAGTGCTCACTCCATTGCAACATATGGTTGTTTGTTAGAGGTACAAACGGAGGTGGTGCTGGTCGCGTTAGCTGTGCAATGTTCGGTTCAGCTTGATTTGAAGAATGGTTGGGATGTTGCCGAATCCCGTCCCAAGGTATATTGTTGTTGTAGATGTCGTTCGCTGCGCTCTGTTGCTCTCGTTCTTGCGTGCGTCATCCTCATTGTTTTTGTTATGTTTGTCAACTTCCTTAGGTCGCAGATGTTGTGCTGGCTCTTCACCAGTTCGAAGTGCTGACAAGCAAGCAATAGCTGAGACCGAGACTGAGACGTCGACCGAGACTGTACGGCGACGAGGGAGGGGCGAGGTGAAGGTAGGAGGTAAGGTAAGTACGTGGTTCTGTCACGGTCGCACGTCACACAAGAAGGTGGACCCGCATTCGCGGGTCCTTTCAGATACAGTATATCTAACTCGCAAGATATGTACCACAGAATTCTTCAAGGCCAAAAATGCTGGGAAATTATTCGACGAGTATAGCTTGGAAGGCTTTAATGGAGAATCTATCAAAGGTATGCAACCAAAGAAAAGAAGGACTAGGATAAATTATTGAGGTGCATGTACTCCTCGATGTCGGATGGCTTTGCGTAGCGCTTATTAGAGAATAAATAAAGATCGATATTGAATAAGTATAAGCGCAAGGACTGCATAGGTGGGATATGGGGTGCATACCTTGTAATAAGCGAGAACTGCATCTCGAGCGGGTTGAATGATATGATCATTCCACCCGTTGAAAGGAAGCTGTGAATGAAAGTTCTTCGGACCACGCCAGCGTCTCCTACGATCTTCCTTACGGAAAATATATCCCACAATTACATCAGACTTGCATGCGAGAGGAAGCAGATGGGCGATACAGAGCAAAAACGACAGGGTCTTGGAGTGGTTTCGCTTTTTCTCGTCATCGGCCATGTGAAATTCATCAGCACTCCGACAGAGGCTAGGATAATAGCATTGATCAGCGCATGAATAACAGGATTTGAAACCGAAGACCTACGGTAAGTCCAAGAAGTGCCCCAAAATGTTCTCAGCAACTGTTGTGTAATGCTGTCCTGTAAATTCAAGCCGATGGTATTGGGAATATTTGGTGAATAATATCTTGACAACCTTTCCAAAAGCCTCATCAAAAGCCCCGTCAAAAATGAATAAGGGAAACACCGAAGCGAGATCTGAGACCTCAACCTGAAGGATGTGGTAGTGTTGCACCTCATAGATCAGCGAAATTGAGACTGTATACGAGTAAGACACTTGAAGGCAGAGAGCCTGAAGGTCAGAGATGAGATGAGAGAATTGCTCCTGAAGATTCTATTCTCAGTTGGTAACTGATTCGCCGCAATTTAAATAATCACGGCTTACCTGTTTTTCCAGCATCTTAATGATCTCCTCCGAGAAATACCAAAATGCACCAGTATTCCCGAATTCGAACGTATCACTGACGCTGTGGAGAGTCTGGAATGATATTTGACTGAGTTCCTCTCGAAGTTGAGGGGTGCAGCATGCACTGGCTTGAATGCAGTACATGGTGACCCAGAGGTAACGCCTGAAATCTGGAATAGAACATATTGCATATTAGTACTCAAAGAATCAATTCATAAGAAGGTAGAATTGACATACCATCTCTATCATGCTCCTTCTGGCGCAGATGGCGCAGTCCAAGAGCTGCACTGTCGCCCCAAACGGACTCTTGACATAGGTAGAATTGATGAGATCGAGAGGGATCGAGCAGGAAGTCCGACAGTGAGGCATGCAAAATAGATACCTTGCCCTCTGCGTCACATTCAATGACGGATGTGAGCTGACTTAAGCAGGCTTTTGATTCACCAGATTCCCAGAAGAGCCAATCGTCCATTTCGTGTGTGGAGTGGAGTCCAATATCGCATTCATCTACCTTTGGGTTAACAACGATCAAGGTCCCGAGGACCAGTTTGACCGCCTCAATGTTGTCGATGTTAGAGAGTACATGGTGATATAAGGAATTCAGCTCCGCGTACGGCATATCCTTCTCCCCTTTGGGAGGCTGAAGCCGACGAATGACGTCTAATCGACGATGTGGAAGCTGGTGAGGGTCTCCACCAATATATTTGACTGTCGTCGATGCAAAGATGAATTGGCCCGACGATTTCTCTGTTAGCTCACGAATGACCTCGGCCGAGGGCCAGGGAGATGGAATGTATGAGGCGAGGGGGTGTTCGCGTCTAATCCGGTCAAATGAATCTTCTAGAAATCGATAGATATCTTCATCGGGGGAGTATTTGTCGGAAAGACCGAGCCGTGAGACATGAGGTTGGATAGAAGTTAGATTGAAGGTGGATTGGAGGTGAACTTCCGGGCGGCTGGCAATGAGGATGCGGATGCGGAATGGAGTGCTACGCAATGCAGCCGATAGCGACTTCACAAGCCCAGATTGTATGTCAGTTCCTTGACACTCGTCTAGGCCGTCGACGATAACAACAAATGGGGAGTCCTTAAAGTCGAATCCAGTCGACTGAAGGCGCAGGAGAGGGTCGATGATGAGCTTCTTGAGCTGGGCGTCGATAGATTGGTGGAAAAACATTGGGTCGGCGTCCACAGCAGCTTCAATGTGCGGACGTGCAGCTGGAATTGCACGAGCAATTTGATAGGTGATGGTGGCGACGAATCGAGTAATGTTGCTACGTTCCGCGGCTGTCTTCCAAAAGAAAAAGGTGGCCAGGAGGTATCCATACTTCTCGCATATTTCAGCAAGCGAATGTGCAATGGCCGACTTTCCAGCTCCTGCAGCACCGTAGAGCCATAGTAGCAAAGTGTCGTAGTCAATATCCCCGTTAAGCCAGTCAATAATCCTGTCGATTACAGCGACACGAGTTTTGGGATGGCATTTCGGTGCGTCGAGTTGCTGTCGCTCTAGGGAGTTGTAGATGGCGCCCATTGCAGCATTTTCACCAAGAAAGTGTAGCCCTGAGTTGATGTGTTTTCTTAAGACCAAAAGATTGAGAGTCCACGAATTCGTCACAAACCTGCACTACGGGCTTGTATTTGGGTGATGTTCGCATTGAATTGACTATTTGTGAAGGTGGTGCTTCCGTGTGGGAAAAGCGATACTAATATCGATACCGCAAAATTAGTCAGTGGAGATACGTAGATAGTGAGTTCTAGCGCACCTGATGGTCCAGAGTGGTAACTATAAGCGACCTGATTCTGCCATCCGGACCTACTTCCACTGGATTCAGCGGGGTAAGGACCCCAGGACATCCTGAGTGACGATGGCGGATAGCGAGTTAGGATATCAGCGCATGTAGACAGTTTGAAGAATATTACAGATGGGTCCGCTGTGGGTGGAGTGAAGAGAAAGTAGATGAGCAAGAGGTTCGAGTTCAAGGTTGTTTGGATTACTTACACAGCCCAATGCACCGCCTTGCTGGGTGCTGACTGGCATAGGCATGTTCTTGAAGCTGCGCAGCACAGCCAACGTATGAGTGTAACGCCTCAAGGTGAAATTCTGTCAAGACTGGTTTTATTTAGATCAAGTGGTGTGAAGGAGGACATTGCGTTTGGCCCAGTCTCGTGGTACCTCAAGTTCAAGGCCGGGCCGAGAGGCGGATGAGCATGTGCGCACACCAAGCTCGACGCCAATGGTGTCACGGTTGTCCCTTCACATCGAAAAGATTCTGAATGATGGATGGATTAGCCAGCTCTACTCACCTCGTTAATCAAATACTCTTAGCTGCCTGGTCTAAAACACCGACCTGTCCCGCCATCAAACTCAGCAGCACCTGGCCTTGGTCAATTCGACGACGCGATTCGTCCAAACATGAACCCGCCAACAGTAGCAGCGTTGGTCCTCAAGCTCAAGGCCTCAGGCTTCAATATCAGTCCCGCGCGCGTCCTGCTCTTTTCAATCCGTGCCTTGGCCCCGCCCTTCTTCAAGCTGCGCTAAAATCCTGATGGCATCATGCAACGTCCCCTCCCGCTCAGCTCAATCCCCTCCTCTTCTCCATGGCAAGTCCCATAGCCTCGCTTCGGCCCTTCGGTCTCATGATCTCTTCCTTTCACAGATCAGGCAAGGACCTCTCATCCCTCCGACTACTTTCTCTGGACCAGTCAGCGCCACTTCTGGAGAAATTCCTCCTACATTGGCTAATGGACTGTTCTCTTCATCGAGGCTGTCTGTTCGAACGTGAAGGTATGTTTTGCTGGAATCACAGTACTTCCACTGCTTAGTTTGACCCTCACACGAAGATCCTCCTTCAAACCCAACTGGTTCCCAAGAGAAAGTACATGTTGAAGACATAGCTGGGTTCACTGTGCGTTCTTTGTCCTTCTTTCTCTCAGCCGGACGACCTAACCTCTCTATTACCCCACTCAGGTTGACTGCTGCCTTGTCTAACCGTGAATAAGACGCGAATTCACCTCACCCTCGAGTCTCGCCATCCCGCTTGCAACCTATCCACTTCGACACCCTCAAGTCGGAAACCCCTTCGAACTATATCAGACGACACTGGAGGAATGGCTGCCGGATGGTGGGATTCAAAGAAGAGACACACAATGAGATGTCGTTTGTCGTCCAGACCCAAACACCAGTGCGTATATATTACAACCTCTTTCTCCTCCCCTTTGTCCAATCTCTCTGACCAAGAACCGAGAACCCCCTTCGACTCTGCAAGTTCGGTCAAATTCCCCCCAGTCACGAACTGCCAGGAGAATCCAAGACAACGGAGGGTGGGACCGAGGGAGGCTAGAGCTTTGCGCTCGATGTATCTATCACACCAGTTTTCTATCGTCAACTCATGGGACTCTCCAAGAATTTTGAGACGCAGACGCCGAAGGGCAAACACACCGTCTCGAAACATTAGTCTATGTGGTGGCTTTGCATCAACGTCAGCGTCAATATCCCTTTTGGACCTGTTTCGCATCTCACTACTCTTTGGAAATCACGCAAGGTGAATCGGCATGTGATAGGAGCAAAGATAACGTTCGAGGAGGGTTTCGATACCCACTGGAGGTTCATTTCGGGTTCTCTAATTTCAATTTCTTTTGGTGAACGAATCATCGCTGGTGACCGATTGGTCGACGGCGGGTCTGCGTTGGGTATTCCCAGCATCCCCTGCGCTCCGCACTTCGGAACCATCTTTTATTCTTTGGATATATGCTGCTGCATTTGTACCAAGACATTTTTTAACAGATGTGAACCATCACTTACATCAAAATTGTTTATCACGAACGTCGATTCAAATCACTACAATGGTCTCGTCTACTGGCAATGAAGGTTCGAAAGTGAGATTGGTAAGTAGATCTCGTCTCGAACGATGGCAACACTAACGACCTTCGATAGGTTTGTTATGTACTGGTCGTCGGAGAGAACTTCGGGTAGATGGCTTTCTCTCACTCGATTTGTCTGCGGATCTAAGGCGACGATCGGACGAATAGTGTACAGTGAACTTGGTACGCTCACATCTGTTCCTCTCTTTTTAATACCTTATGCAGAATCAATGTACCACTTTGCACCATTATCCGAAGCATGATTTTGTAAAATCTGGATGTTGACCTAGAACTGGGCTCCAGCCGCACGATCGCCACGGCCTGGTCTTCATGCTGGTGGACGACAAAATCTGCAAGATGATGTAGATGATGGACCGCCAGTACGTATGCTTTACCACCTCGTCTTTGCTCCCACCTTCGTTTTCACTGACATCCATGGTGCACAGTCCCAGAAATCACTGTAAAATATGCGAAACCAGTCAATCATGCGTACTTGACGAGTACATGGTGGTTAGCAAAACAACTGAGGATGAAACCAGCGATGGTCTACTAGCGGCGGATTCGTTACCCAGTTACGACGGTGTGTGCCTCTAGTCTTTCTCCTAAGGTTATTGCTGCTTTCATAAAATAGGACGCCATATCCAAGCACAACGCCGAGAATCTTGTAAACTTTGTCCCAGTATATAGGCGTTATCAGCCCCAAGAACTCTTCGCGTCTGGCCGTCTTTAGGAAGCACGTGAAGTGGTGAGCATGTGGCTAGAGTGCATGAGATCCAAACCCGCATAAGGGCGCGTTTAGGTTCCATGGTATTCATTTCTTGCAGGTTGACTCGTCACTTGGGAGCGTGGACACTGACCCTCGTTTTGGCGGGTAAGTATAACGCTTGTATCCCTTCCAGTAGTCTACACGTTGGTATCCTTGTAGGCAATCCATGAGTTGGAGCTCGTGATGACTTGTATCTGCCAATTCGTTGACAGCCATGCCCTCGTTTACTAGTCGCTCTAGGTTAGAAGCAGGGTTCTCGTGGTTAGTTGGGCGTAGAGCGCTCAATGAAGCACCTGCATCGCCGAGGACCAGGCACAGATATCGCTGCCGGTTTTCCCTGTTTCTTGGTTGGGGAGAAGGGTCCGTTACTCTTGGAACTGCTATGGGGTCCATGTCATCGTTCGACGTTCAGCCTGAATGTAGGACTCCAGCTGGAATTATATTCGACTCTGTTGAAAGTTTCCCATGTAATTTAGTACAGAATACCTATCGTCTTATATTAGATATGCAATGGTTTCTTTTTTTAGTGAGCTACGAAATGAAAGGATGTATGACTTGAATATATTTTGATATGATTAGACGAACTATCCGGCATGCAGTAGTGATAACTTAGGGACTGAAATGATTTACTCGAGTACCTAAAATTGATAAGTTAAATGGCGCGTGGCAGGAGAGTTGAAGCTCGTTAAAGACATCTGGACTGTATAGAACTCTCCCAAAGGTGTATATTTATGAATGACCCCGGCTAGGCCGCTGAAGACCTAAGATTTTGGGCGAATGAGCGGCTAAATATGAAGGAACCGCGATAATTACGAGGCTCGAAGGCGACGACGAAGCCACAGAATCAATAATATCCCACGCAAATTGAGAACGGGAGGAAATGAAGCGTACCACGCATCAATACTCTTCGATGGACAAAATTATATCGTGGTGAGATCAGTAGAGTCAGATGGAGGACGGACATACCAATACGACGGTTCAAGCAGCACGATATCGTCCTCTGGGGTGTTCTAAAAACCAGAGATCAGGGGACGAGACTTTACGAGTATCGATGCAAAACATTAAAGAGGCAGTAGATAACCGTTCTCAAGAGGCAGGAGATCCAGAGCAAGGCCAGAATATATGACTCAAGGCATAGGGTGACATTCCCGGGTCCTAAAAATGCCCAAAATTTCACATTCCAGTGAGCCATAGTCGATGCACCATATGGCAGAGGGTACCAAGGCACCTCATACACTGCTCACGGGTTTCTTTCAGAATCATCTTGAAGATATTGGCGGACAGATCAGAATTGACTGGAAAATGTTCGTGTGTAATGGGACTCGGCTAGCCGGAGGTTCCCGATGGCATGATAACGTGTGGGAATCAATTCCGGTCCGTTTCCGTCAAGTCACACCAAGGTCGTCAACAACCGACTCAACTGCATCGACATCCACCATTCTGCCCAGTTAGATTCCACCCTCCTCTGAGACATGGTTCTTGCCATTCCGCTCCCTTGGTTCTAACCCGATTCTCATCTGACATCGATCAAGCCCTCCAACTTTCCCAGCTCGTTCGAACATCAACCGACCAAAAACCGACCAACACTTGGTCAACATGGTGGTGCTGGTGCATCCTCCGCGAGGCCAGCATGCAATATCTCTTTTCCTTTAGCGAAGCCCTCCCGTCAAGTGGTCTTTCAGCTTCCTCTGCGCCAGACATCGTAAGTCTTACCCTTGGATCGCTTCCCTAATAGTCTCCTCACAGCTTTCATTCGCAGATTTCAAGAGTCGACCAGAACTCAAGGTCCTTCCTCCAGTGATCCCTCATTCTCCTCAAGTCACATTGGTCGTCATGAAAGTTGATCATTGAGATCAATCTCGTTGGTAGGTCTCATGATTCTTGTGTCCCCTCCATTTTCTCACTAGCGTATAGGTCTATCGCACCTGCATTCCTTCGAACACCCCTACGCCCTCGAGCTACGAAAACTTGGTCCCATATCCAGTGCAGGTGAATGTCGGAGAGCTGCCTCTTCGCGAAGCACTGGTTAGCCGGTCGAACTTGACGGGTACGCCGTGCTATACTTATATGCTTCCAAAACCCAGTCTAACGAGTTTGCGAAGACCATCCCCTTTACACCCAAGTTTCCGAGGGGAAGAACCGTCAAATTCATCGAGTTAGTTCGGCCGAGGGTACGTTCTGTCCTTTCATTCCCTCGGCTCAACAATCTAATGTCTCTTTTGCTTCATGGTATTAGGTGCAAAACAATATAACCACTATTCCGTCGATACCTTTCAACTCGCTCTCAACTTCGAGCATCATCACCATGTCTCCATCACCAAGCTGGAAATGATGTCGGAACGCCACGCGACGAAGATCGGTGGCTGACGAGACTCGAAAGAGGGGGCGACGACATTACAGATTGGCACTCGGGTACAGGTATGTATACGATAGCTTCTTGTTCCCAGGTTCATCATTTTCTGACACTGCTCTCGTACCCAGGACAAGAGCGCGCCATTGAAGGTTAAACACGGCGTATTCTCCTCAACAATAGTCGTCGCAAGGATCACCATGAGCTCAAATCCATATTTGCGTCAGGATATTCACAATGGAGGAAGGATTGGTCGCCGGACGGGAGACGGTCAGAAGGTGGTCAATAGTGTGTCCATTGGGATACAATTAGTCAATGGTATGTTCTCGATACCATGTCGTCGCTGACTTTTAGAGGGTTAAGTCAGGCGACGATTCACGGAGACTCCACTTTGATGGACCGCCATGATTTCCTCTTTTTATTCATACTTTAGGCGCATATATATTGGCTTATACTGACGTTCGAGTCGACAGGTTAAGAGCGTCGGTATCGTTTTAAAGATTTCAACGCACTTCATGATCACTTGATGCTCGAAAGAGAAGGACTTTTCTGAGAGGACGGAATTTAAAGACGGTAAGTCGTCATGCACACCTAGAACGACAGCATTTAACAACGAGAATACAGGCCCCCTCTTGTACCCTGTTCATTCTAACATGAGTCTTCGGAACCCAAGGTAACATATGACAACTAAGTGTCGATCGTCCTCGGTGATCTTGTCGACAATGCGTACTGCAAAGATGCGGCGACACTATGAATTTTGCCCTTAAAAGTAAGCTGCATTCTTCTTGCATTGGTAATATACACAGCGACGTGCTACTGACACCATGTATCTAATAGTGTTGCCTCCACGACACCAGTCGACTTGCCTAAGTGCGCGACAAGACGGCCCACCTGCTATTATATCATTGTCTCTCGGTCATGAATTTCCCGATACGATCTCGTGTGTTTTGGTGGTAATCGAGGATGTTGAAGTCTTTGACGATTCGTCAAAACCTCAGGACTCGTGCGATGAGGAGGTGAGACATCTGGGAGCCTTCTCGAACGAGTGAAGGGGTTAATTTATGTAATTTGGAGTGTATTTCATATTCCTGTCTTAGCAAAAGTGCGTTTGACCTGAGAATGAACTCGTTTTCATATTACCCTCGCACCCCCGAAAGCGGGATATTCCCAACAGATTTTGCTTGAGCAGCGACGGTTGTGAAGCGCTGGCGACGGCTAAGTCACCTAGGTGTACGAGTCTACTACACTCAACGAGTGCTCGTTTTGGTGTGTGCGGTGAGGCGCGAAGATACATCCCACTCGCAAGATATATGTACCACACAATTCTCCAAGGCCAAAAAAGTTGGGAAATTGTTCGATGAGTATAGCATGTAAGGCGTCGATAGGAAATCTATCGAAGGTATGCAACCAAAGAAAGAAGGACTAGGATAAATTATTGACGCGCAAGTACTCCTCGACGTCGGATGGCTCTGCGTAGCGCTGATTCAGAGAATAAATAATGTTTGATTGTATAGGTATAAGCGCAAGGATTGCATAGGTGGGATACAGGGTGCGTACCTTGTAATAGTCGAGAACTGCGTCTCGAGCGGGTTGAATGATATGGTCATTCCACCCGTTCAAAGTAAAATCTGCATGAAAATTCCGTGGAGGTTCCCAGCTCTCAGTACTATCTTCCGGAAGGCAGATATATTGCAGAATTCTTCCAGACTTGCATGCGAGAGGAAGCAGATGGGCGATGCAGAGCAAAAACGACATGCTCTTGGAATGGTTTTGCTTTTTCTCGTCATCGGCCATGTGAAATTCATCAGCACTCCGATAGAGGCTAAAATAATGGGATTGATCAGTGCATGAAATAATAATATTTGAAACCGAAGACCTACGGTAGGTCC
>Ga0247742_10002338_pt1 | contig 12464 bp, 9 predicted proteins | sample UWRJL208509C2_FD_180944 | JGI IMG/M metagenome (GOLD analysis project Ga0247742, IMG submission 180944) | Plant litter microbial communities from Arlington Agricultural Research Station in Wisconsin, United States - UWRJ-L208-509C-2 | ecosystem: Environmental > Terrestrial > Plant litter >... | reverse complement strand
GTCCTGTGCTCCCTACATATCCTATGATGTCTCCTCTTTTGACTTTTTGTCCGGCTCTGACATTGTATTTGCTTAAATGCCCATAAAGCGTTTCGTATCCATAACCGTGCCTGATTACAATATGGTTTCCATATCCTGAGGCGGTATTATCGGCTCTTTCTACAACCCCATCCCCTGTGGCAAATACCTGTGTGCCTGTTTTGGATGAAAAGTCCATACCAGCATGGAATTTTCTAACTTTTGTAAACGGATCGCTTCTATATCCAAACCCTGAAGCCATCTGTTTCAGGTTTTCATTCCTGACCGGCTGTATAGCAGGTATGGCTGCAAGAAGTTTGTTTTTCTCTTTTGCAAGTTTCATGATCTCATCCAAAGATTTGGATTGTACCACCAGTTCCTTTGAAAGAATATCAACACGCTTGGTGGTGTTGATTACAAGGTCGGAATTATTGTAACCTTCAAGTTCCTTATAACGATTTATTCCGCCAAATCCAGCTTTACGTTGTTCTTCAGGAATTGCAGATGTGTTGAAATAGATCCTGTAAATGTTATTATCGCGTTCTTCTATATTTTCGATTACCTCATCTACCTGATCCATCTTTTTATTCAGGATAGCATATCTTAATTTAAGATTGTCGATTTCCCGGGCCTGTAACCTGTCCTTTGGCGTTTCAAAAAAAGGTGTGTTCAGCAATACTATAAAACTCAATATTCCGAACAAGCCGGATGACAGCAAAAATAAGGTTATATATGCGAAGCTCCTCCTTTTGCGTGGTTTGATTTTGCGATAGGCTAGGTTTTCCGAATCGTAATAATATTTTACCTTTTTCATATTTTAAAATATGCTATTTTTGCACCTTACTAAACTAAGGTCTATCAATATTACAAAAAGTTAGAGGAACAAATTACTAAATGTTTTATTTTTAACTCTTCTTTTTTAATTATTAAAGCAAATTCATGTCCTTATAATGGACATAATTATAATTATCAAATTCAATAAGAATGAAATCACAGGATATCAGAAAGCAGTTTTTAGATTTTTTCCAAAGCAAAGGGCATTTAATAGTCCCGTCGGCTCCCATAGTTTTAAAAGACGATCCGACGCTGATGTTCAATAATTCCGGGATGGCACAGTTCAAGGAATATTTCCTTGGCAATGCAGTTCCTAAAAACAAAAGAATTGCAGATACCCAAAAATGTCTCCGAGTATCAGGAAAACATAATGATCTTGAAGAAGTAGGTATTGATACATATCACCACACAATGTTTGAAATGCTTGGTAACTGGAGCTTTGGCGATTACTTTAAGAAAGAAGCAATTCACTGGGCCTGGGAATTACTTACAGAAGTATATAAAATAGATAAAGATATTCTATATGTTACTGTTTTTGAAGGAAGTGAAGAGGAGAATGTGCCTTTTGACCAGGAAGCTTACGATATTTGGAAGACTTTGATATCTGAAGATAGAATTTTATTGGGTAATAAAAAAGATAACTTTTGGGAAATGGGAGATCAGGGACCTTGCGGACCCTGTTCTGAAATCCATGTTGATATTCGATCTGCCGAAGAAAAAGCACTAATTCCAGGAAAGGATCTTGTCAATGCTGATCATCCACATGTAGTAGAAATCTGGAATAATGTATTTATGGAATTTAACCGTAAGGCAGACAAATCATTAGAAAAGCTGCCTGCCCAGCATGTAGATACAGGTATGGGGTTTGAAAGACTCTGTATGGTATTACAGGGGGTTCAGTCTAACTACGATACTGATGTGTTTTCTCCGTTAATTCAAAAGATAGAAAGTATAACAGGTACTAAATATACCGTTAAGGCTTCAAATGATGATGAAGATAAAGTAAATATCGCCATTCGTGTAATTGCGGATCACGTACGTGCTGTAGCATTTGCAATTGCAGACGGACAGCTGCCTTCCAATACTGGCGCCGGGTATGTAATCAGAAGAATACTAAGACGTGCTATCCGTTACGGTTTTACATTTTTGGATACAAAGGAAGCATTTATTTATCAATTGGTTGATACTTTAAGTAGCCAGATGGGGAGCTCATTTCCAGAAATAATAGCGCAGAAAAATCTCGTTATGAATGTAATCAGGGAAGAAGAAAACTCTTTTTTAAGGACATTAGACCAAGGTTTGCAATTGCTTGAAAATGTAATAAAGGGGACTGAAGGAAAAATAGTGTCAGGGCAGAAAGCTTTCGAATTATACGATACTTTTGGTTTTCCAATAGATCTGACCGCATTGATACTAAGAGAAAGAGGGTTTGAACTTGATGAGGATGGTTTCGAAAAAGCGATGTTTGAACAAAAGACACGTTCCCGTGCTGCTTCTGAAGTTTCTACTGATGACTGGACAATTTTGGTCGATGGTAATACAGAAACTTTTGTAGGGTATGACTTATTGGTAAACGAAGTAAAAATAACCCGTTACCGAAAAGTGGATTCCAAAAAAGACGGCAAGTTATATCAGGTTGTTCTTGATCATACACCTTTTTACCCGGAAGGTGGAGGACAGGTAGGAGATAAAGGAACTCTTTCTACACCAAATGAAACTATTGAAATTATAGATACCAAAAAAGAAAATAACCTGATCCTGCATTTTACAAAAAGGCTTCCTGAAAATGTAGAAGCTACTTTTATTGCACAGGTAGATAAAAAACTAAGAACTGATTCGGCAAGTAATCACTCTGCAACCCATTTAATGCACCAGGCATTAAGAAGTATACTTGGGACGCATGTAGAACAAAAAGGATCGCTTGTAAATTCTAATTACCTGCGTTTTGACTTTTCGCATTTTGCTAAAGTGACAGACAAGGAACTACAGCAGATTGAAGATTTTGTAAATGAACGAATCAAGGAGCAGCTTCCTTTAATAGAAAGAAGAAATGTTCCATTTCAGCAGGCGGTAGATGAAGGTGCTATGGCACTGTTCGGTGAAAAATATGGAGATTCGGTACGCGCCATAAAATTTGGTGACAGTATGGAATTATGTGGAGGTATTCACGTGAGTAATACAGCTGATATCTGGTATTTTAAAATTATAAGTGAGGGAGCTGTTGCAGCTGGAATACGTCGTATAGAAGCCATAACTTCGGATGCTGTGAAAAGTCATTTTGCAACACAGGAAAATACATTAAATGAAATTAAAGCTGCACTGAAAAATCCACAGGATACACTAAAAGCGGTGTTGTCACTTCAGGAAGAAAATGTTAAGCTTGCCAAGCAGATTGAAGGGCTAATAAAAGATAAAGTAAAGAGCATGAAATCTCTACTTGTCTCAGAGCTGCAACAAATCAATGGAGTGCAATTTCTCGCAAAACAGGTGGATCTTGATGTACATGGTGTCAAAGATCTTGCCTATGAATTGGGAAGTACGGGTAAGAACATATTTCTTGTACTGGCGACGGCAGAAGATGAAAAACCAATGCTTACCTGCTATATTTCAAAAGAATTAGTGGCAGAAAAAGGACTGAATGCTTCGTTAATTGTACGTGAATTAGGAAAGCACATACTTGGCGGCGGCGGTGGTCAGCCCTTCTTCGCTACAGCGGGAGGAAAAGATGTACTGGGTATACCAGAGGCTCTTGAAAAAGCAGTTGACTTTATAAAATAAGAATAAAGAATAGTATTAATCCCGGAATTGTTTCCGGGATTTTTGTTTATGGTACTTAGGATTTAATAGAATTTTCGTGAATAAAAGCAGTAAGTTTGTAAAAAACAACAGATGCAGTTTACGACCCAGATACCTATTATGAAAAGCAATTATCCAATTGATTACAATTCAAGGATAGTTTCTATAGGCTCCTGTTTTGCAGTAAATATGAATGAAAAACTGGAATACTACAAATTCCGGAATATTGTTAATCCTCTTGGGATTTTATTTCATCCGTATGCTATAGCAAAGTTGGTTGATTTTGCAGTTACAGCCAGAGAGTTTACAGCCCACGATATTTTTTTTCATAATGAGTGCTGGCATAGTTTCGATGCTCATTCAGACCTAAATTCGCTTTCAAAAGAAGACCTGCTGTATAGCTTAAACTCTCGGGTAAGCTTATTCCGAGATCAAATTATGCATGCTTCCCATATTATAATCACATTAGGAACTGCGTGGGTGTACCGAAATATTGAAAATGGTATGTTGGTTGCAAATTGCCATAAAGTGCCTCAAAAGCAATTTACAAAAGAATTACTCCCTATAGAATCCATTAAAAACTCATTTGAGCAGATTGTAACGCAAATTACGACAGCCAATAAAAATTGTACTATCATTTTTACGATTTCACCTGTACGCCATATCAAAGATGGTTTTGTAGAAAATCAGGTAAGCAAGTCACATCTTATAAGCGCTGTTTATGATCTGGTGAACTCTAATGATGACAAAATCGTTTATTTTCCAAGTTATGAGATTATGATGGATGAGCTCAGGGATTACAGGTTCTATTCTGAAGATATGCTACATCCTAATAAAACAGCGATTGATTATATTTGGCAAAAGTTCTCGCAGGCGTACATCTCGGAAGCTGGATTACAAACTATTGAACTTGTGGACTCGATACAGAAAGGATTGGCACACCGCCCATTTAATCCAGATTCTACCCAGCATGTAAAGTTTTTGACCCAACTTCAAAATAAAATCGTTTCTCTACAGGGGAAATTTCCACATATCCATTTTTAGACAGTAGTTAAAAGTTTAAGAAATTAGTTTCTCAAAAATTGATTAGCCTGACATTTTTTTTATTTTTATAAAAAAAAGAGATGCGTAAAGTCCTGATTGCAATCGCTGCAATAGTCATTGTTGTTTTGTTGTTCCGATATTGTGAATTTAAACAAAAGGATGGTGAGTCTATTGAATACAACACCAACCTGATACAGCAACAGATTCTAAATGTAGGCAAGCTTGTTGTGACAGAGGGGCATTATTCGGAGGTGCTGACTTATAAGAATAAAGATAAGTACCTGATGAATATGATTTCTTTTGAAAAGAAGGCGCTGATTGTAGTTAATGCTGATGTAACTGTATCATATGATCTCCATAAAGTAAAATATGATATAGATGAGAAGAATAAGATTATCACGATATTGAACATTCCAAAAGAAGAAATAAAGATCAGTCCGGATATTCAATTCTACGACGTGGAGCAAAGTAAGTTTAACGCCTTTACAGGTGAAGATTACAACAAGATTAATAAGTCGGTAAAAGAAGGCCTGGCTAAAAAAATTGAAAAGTCAACATTAAAGACGAATGCGCAAAACCGCCTTGTCAGTGAACTTTCGAAAATATTAATAGTGACCAATTCAATGGGCTGGAAATTGGAATACGAAGGTAAAACAATAGAAAAGGAAGACGACCTTGGTCAAGAGATAAAAGGGTAGAGAGATAAAAGAATCAAGAGACAAGAGCCAAGAAATTCAATCTTACGTAAGATTTCTTGGCTCTTGTCTCTTGATTCGATATAAGTCTAATTTACTTTTTCGTTTTCAAAAATTAGTTCCAGTCCATTAGTAATCAGATTGGATAATTCAAGACGGCTTTGTTTTAATTTCTCCAGATAAATCAGTACTTCCTGTAGCAATTCAGGTTCATTTCTGTTTTTTAGCAACTCAGTTATTTCTATAGCGAGCAACCAGTCTTTGGAATGATTCGTTTTTAAGTTAGCAAAAATATTCTTTAACAGTGCAGGCTCTTCTTTTCCTTCACGTATATTGCGAACAGCTTTATAAAGTCCTTCTAGTTCGGAACGTTGTTCTGTTTTCTTTGCTTTTATTGTTTTGCTGGATGGCACGTGTGTTATAAGATCAAAGCTTCTGACATCTGCGGGTCCTGAAAATGCTGAAACTACTTTTTTACCTACTGCCATATCATAAGTTCCCCATTCTGGCTGGAATAGTACTTTTTCGCCATGTGTTACAGTACAATTTTTAAAACTGATAAGAATAATTTCTCCCTGTAGGTTCCTCGAACCGGTAATGATTTCTCCTTTTACGGTAATATCTCCTTCAAATTCAAGCGTTACACTTCCTGCTTCATAAATGTCATAAGCCCTAAGATCCCTTGGGCTCATATCTTCAATAGCAAGATTGAAGCCTTTCAATTTTCCTATCGGGCTTCCGAAGCCTTCTGTATGTGTAATAGTTCCGTGGCCAACGAGCTCTTTTTCTCTATAAGATAAAGCAGTCTTTCCGGTTGTTTGTATATAAATTGGTTTTCCTTCATGTTCGATTACATTCGTAAGCACACCTGAAATCTGTAATCCCGTACTTAGTTCAATTGTACCAAGTGCATTAGAATCGATCAGTTTTTGTATTCCTGACAGCCCTCCGGTACGCAATCCCATTGTATTGGCAAATTCTTCAAGTACTTGACTCAGATAAGCAAAATCAGGTGTTACAAAAAGTTGCGGCTGTGGTTTAGTGATGTCAAACGTCTTTTCTGCAGCTTCAATAGAATAAGGCAGTTTTTCAACCGCATCAGTCATACACCATGCACTTTCTCCTATAGACGAAAGTAACCCTGCACCATATATCTTGGGATTTTCTATTGTTCCAATAAGACCATATTCTACAGTCCACCAGTGAAGATTTCTGATTCTTGCCATTTCTGACATTTCGCCCATATTGTTCTGTAGGTCTTCAACGGCTTTTTCTGCTCTATCAATATCAGCTTGTGGGGTGTCTTCTGCTTCTTTCAGTATTGAAAGTAGACGGATTGCTTCATACATTTCATAGTCTTTATGGGAAGAGATGGCTTTACATCCAATTTCCCCAAAGCGTCTAAGATATTCGGCATATTCCGGATTTGCAATAATAGGTGCATGGCCGGCACCCTCGTGAATAATATCCGGTGCGGGCGTATATTCAATATGTTCAAGTTGTCGGATATCCGAAGCAATAACAAGTACATTATAAGCCTGAAATTCCATAAAAGCATTAGGAGGGATAAATCCATCAACAGCAACAGCTGCCCATCCTATTTCTTTTAAGATACGGTTCATACCATACATATTCGGAATATTCTCGATTTCCAATCCTGTTTTCTTAAGTCCATCCAGATACGAATCGTGCGCTACCTTTGATAGATAATCCACGTTTTTACGCATTACATAACGCCAAACAGCCTGATTAATTGGAGTATAATCCGCATAATCCTGTGGTTTGATGAATTGTTTTAAATGTTCTGGCAGACGGTCAATCAGTGGATTGCTTTCAATTTGAGATTCCATGGTGTCAACGTTGTTATTTGATGTAAAAGTACAAAATTTTTCTAAGTCATTCCCTGCTTGAGGGTATTATGTACTATCGTTATGGCTTACTTTTATTTTACAAAAAAAACCGGAATAAAGATATCCGGTTTTTATATTTTAAATTAAAGAATAAACTTTATTTTTTTATTGCAGGAGGGTATTGTGTTAGAATTTTAGAAACAAACTCCTTGATGTTTTCCTCTTTCTTTTCTGTATTTTTAGTCAAAGTGCCACTACCTTCTCCCTGCCATACCAGCTCTTTCTTTTTGGCATCAATCAGATCGATAAAAAGTGTACCTTCGGTAGAAGTAGTTACAGAAGTGTTTCTGCCGAATCCACCATATCCCCATGGATTCCAGCCGTATCCCCAGCCATAACCCCATCCAGCATTAAACTGGTTTACATTTACTTCTTCTCGCGATTTAGTGAAAATATTGACCAGTAAATCAGGATTTTCGCTTTTTACAAAACCTTTAGCGTTTAGCTGCTCTTCAATCGCACGAAGTATTCTTTTCTTATCAAGATCGGATATTTCTACCTTGTCGACTCCACTCTTATAAAAAGCGTATGTCTTAAACTTTGAATAATCCACATTTTTGTCATAATCACTGGCTACCTTTACGGAAGAGCAGGAGGAACCCATTATTACTAACAGCAGTAACGGGATAATTCGAATCATTTTCATAGTCTTATATTTAATATTATAATTTTTCATTTGTTCTTTTCCCTAAAACTTCTGACTACTGCAAAGATGTTGATGACAATCGATGTGAATAAAATACTATACTTTATATAAATATTTTCAGCTAAAATACCGATTGGCAGCAGTGTGATACCAATAAATAATAGAATTATGCTACTTGTTTTATTCATTTAATCAGAAATCTAAAATGGTATCGTCTACTTTATTAGGGATGGTAACTTTTAATAAAGGTTGCGTTGCCATAGCGCGTTTAATTGCAAATATTGCCTCGTCATTTCTGGCCCAGTTTCTTCTTGCAATTCCGTTGTTTACATCCCAGAACAGCATGGATTCCAGACGTCTGGATGCTTCTTTTGAGCCATCAAGAACCATACCAAATCCACCGTTTATTACCTCTCCCCAGCCTACGCCACCACCGTTGTGAATAGACACCCAGGTTGCACCCCTGAAACTGTCGCCAATTACATTTTGGATAGCCATATCAGCTGTAAAACGAGATCCGTCATAAATGTTGGATGTTTCCCTGTAAGGAGAATCTGTGCCGGAAACATCATGGTGGTCGCGACCCAGAACGACATAGCCGATTTCTCCATTTGCAATTGCCTGGTTGAAGGCTTCAGCAATTTTTATTCGGCCTTCTGCATCAGCATATAAGATTCTCGCTTGTGATCCCACTACCAATTTATTTTGTTGTGCTCCTTTTATCCATCGGATATTGTCCTGCATTTGCTGTTGTATTTCCGCTGGTGCCGATTCTGCCATATTTTCCAATATTTCACAGGCAATAGTATCCGTTTTCTGTAAGTCTTCAGGTTTTCCGGAAGTACAGACCCAGCGGAAAGGTCCAAATCCATAATCGAAACACATAGGGCCAAGAATATCCTGGACATAACTTGGGTATTTGAAATCAATACCATTCGCTGCAAATACATCAGCACCCGCACGTGAGCTTTCCAATAAAAAGGCATTGCCGTAATCAAAGAAATATGTTCCTTTTGCTGTATGTTTGTTGATCGCCGCAGCATGCCTGCGCAATGATTCCTGTACTTTATCCTTGAATAGGTCAGGGTTGGCTGCCATCATTTGTACTGAATCCTCAAAAGAAACCCCCGAAGGGTAATAGCCGCCTGCCCATGGATTGTGTAATGAGGTCTGGTCGCTTCCCAAGTCGATGTAAATATCCTGTTTGTCAAAATGTTCCCATACATCTACAATATTTCCAAGATAAGCAATTGATACTACTTCTTTATTTGCTTTTGCAAGGCTAACTCTCTGAGCAAGATTGTAAAGGTCTGTGACAATTTCGTCTACCCATCCCTGTGAATGGCGTGTACGTACTGCTTTTTCGTTTACTTCGGCACATACTGTTATACAGCCGGCAATATTTCCTGCTTTTGGTTGAGCACCACTCATTCCTCCCAGTCCAGAAGTTACAAATAGTTTACCTGCAAGACTTTCTCCATTTTTGGCGATCTTTCTTCCTGCGTTCAATACTGTTATTGTTGTTCCGTGAACTATACCCTGAGGTCCGATATACATATAGCTTCCGGCTGTCATTTGTCCGTATTGGGTTACACCCAAGGCATTGAATTTTTCCCAGTCATCCGGTTTGGAATAATTTGGAATCATCATACCGTTTGTTACGACTACTCTCGGTGCATCTCTATGAGATGGGAATAATCCCATAGGATGACCTGAGTAAATAGCTAATGTCTGCTCTTCGGTCATTTCAGATAAGTATTTCATTACGAGACGATATTGCGCCCAGTTCTGGAAAACAGCACCATTACCGCCATAAGTAATCAACTCGTGGGGATGTTGCGCGACGGCATAATCCAGATTATTCTGTATCATCAGCATAATTGCTTTGGCTTGTTCACATTTTCCGGGGTATTCATCTATAGGCCTCGCATACATATTGTAATCAGGACGCAGGCGGTACATATAAATTCTACCATAAGTATTCAGCTCTTCAAGAAATTCTTTCGCTAATTCAATATGGTCTTTTGGTTCGAAATAACGCAATGCATTTCGCAATGCTAGCTTTTTCTCGTCTGCCGAAAGGATTTCCTTTCGTTTGGGTGCATGGTTGATATTTGTATCGTATGGTTTTGGCTGTGGTAAAATTTCCGGAATTCCTTCACGGATCTGTTCTTTAAAAGTCATATCAAGTATTCGTTGTTTGTTTCTGAAATTGGTAATTGTTATTTTTTATTAGTCCCTGTTTTTTTGTCAAAACCATAAGGACAATGACGACAGCCGCTTCTGCAGCAATAACCGCGTTTTAAATGGTGTTTTTCCGTAAAACATTTATAACCTTCAGGAGTATAATAAAAATCTTCTCCTTCAATTAATTTATTTTCGTTATTTTGCTCATTCATAGCTACAAATTTATAAACTTTATAAGTAATGTTTATTATTGTTACGAAATATTTAATTCCGAAGGGTTATAGGGGGGTAACGGTATTTCCTTTTGTAATTCTGGCTTATGAAAAGGACAGACAGGACCAGTCGCTTATTAATCATGAAAAGATTCATATACGACAGCAATTGGAATTATTATTGCTGCCATTTTTTATATGGTATTTTTTAGAGTACCTGATTCGTTTGTTACAATATGGCAGACATGCTACTGCTTATAGGAATATCAGTTTTGAGAGAGAAGCTTATAATAATGATCACAATTTAGAATATATCCAAAACAGAAAATTCTGGAATTTCGTAAACTATATAAAATTAAGGTAGGCATGCAGGTTAAGAATCAGTTTGTTTGGTATGATGCAGAACGTGAGATAGAAGTTACCGTTAAAAGGGAAGACCTGATACACCCCTTTGTTTCTGGGAATAAGTTCCGAAAACTCAAATATAATCTGTTACAGGCAAAAGAGGAGAGTTATGATACGCTGCTTACATTTGGAGGTGCCTTTTCGAATCATATAGCGGCCGTAGCTTATGCAGGGAAAGAAAATGGTTTTAGTACTATTGGTATCATTCGGGGAGAAGAGCTTTCAGGTAAAGTTGCTGAAAACCCTACCTTGCAGTTTGCAAAAGATTGTGGTATGCAACTCGAATTTGTAACACGTGAGGTTTACAGATTTAAAAATGAAACCACGTTTATAGAACAATTAAAGAAACAATTCGGAACTTTTTATCTTATTCCTGAAGGTGGCACTAATGATTTGGCTATAAAAGGTTGTAAAGAAATTCTTAGTGAAAATGATAAGAGGTTTGATTATATATGTTCTGCGGTAGGAACTGGTGGAACTATATCGGGAATCATTAATAGTTTAGAACCGAATCAGAAAGTTTTAGGTTTTCCCGCGTTAAAAGGGGATTTTTTAAAAGATGAAATTTGTAATTTTGCAACCAATGGCAATTGGGAACTAATAACAGATTATCATTTTGGAGGTTACGGAAAGGTGACCAGAGAATTAATAGCCTTTATAAACAGGTTTTATGAAGAATATCAAATTCCACTGGACCCGGTTTATACTGGAAAGATGGTTTTTGGCGTTATAGACCTAATAGCAAAGGATTATTTTCCTAAAAAATCGAAAATATTGATGATTCATACCGGAGGAATCCAGGGAATTCAAGGGATGAATGCCAAATTAAAAAACAAGAAATTACCAATAATTACTATACATGTTTAAAAAAGCCTTACTCTTATTTGTCCTTTTAAGTTTAGCAGCCTGCCATAGCACGCAGCCTGTTGTCAGGACAGTAAAAAAACTTCCACCCAGAACGCCCAGACAAGTAACAAAACCGGTAAAAAAACCAGCTACACAGGTTCTTGGAAATAATTCTTCCAGTCAAGCAGATGGCAGGACAACTGAAGTGATTGAATCTACATCCAAAACCGTGGTTTATAGTGATGTAGTTAATGGCTATGTAGGAAAATATAAAGACGTTGCGATGAGTAACATGAAAACTTATGGTATCCCTGCGAGTATTATTCTTGCACAGGGAATTCTTGAATCGGGAGCAGGAAAGGGAGATCTTGCGTTAAGTGCCAATAATCATTTTGGGATTAAATGCCATTCCGATTGGACTGGTGAAAGCGTACGTCATGATGATGATTCTGATCAGGAATGTTTCCGGAAATATAAAGATCCTTCAGAATCCTATAAAGATCATGCCTTGTTTCTTACTACCAGAAGCAGATATTCAAGTTTGTTTGCCCTTCCAAAAGGAGACTACGAAGCATGGGCCAGAGGTTTGAGAACAGCTGGATATGCGACAGATCCCAAATATCCTGAAAAGCTTATAGGCTATATCGAACGATATAATCTTCATCAATATGACTCCCAGGTTTTGGGTACTAATTACGTTCCAATTGAAAACAATAATAAGACTATTGCTGTAAATAATTCAGAAACATCAGGAGCAGGACTCTACGAGGTTCAGAAAGGAGATACGCTTTATTCTATTTCTAAAAAGTTCAGTATTTCTGTAGATCAACTGAAGGAAAAAAATGATCTTTCAGATAATGCCCTTTCAATA
>Ga0247742_10002335_pt1 | contig 12479 bp, 8 predicted proteins | sample UWRJL208509C2_FD_180944 | JGI IMG/M metagenome (GOLD analysis project Ga0247742, IMG submission 180944) | Plant litter microbial communities from Arlington Agricultural Research Station in Wisconsin, United States - UWRJ-L208-509C-2 | ecosystem: Environmental > Terrestrial > Plant litter >... | reverse complement strand
TGGCTTTGACGATATGCCACTGGCCGCATGGGCCTCCTATTCGCTGACGACGGTCAGGCAGCCGATCCGCGACATGGTCCTGCACGCCATCGAGCGGATCGTGGCGTGGATGGAAGATCCCGAGGCGGTACCGCGGAGCAAGTTGTTTCCGTGCGCACTGGTGATTCGGGCGAGCATCCGCGACGCATAAGGATTCTGTCCCGGCTAGTCGATCGTCACCCAGCGGCGCTCGCGATGCGACAGCAGGGCGGCTTCGATGATGCGATCGACCTCGTAGCCGTCGCGGAAGGTTGGCCATACCGATTCACCCGTCGATATGGCCTGCAGGAAGTCACGCGCTTCGATGATGATCTGGTCGTTGTAGCCGGTGCCGTGGCCGACGCCCTGGTTGAACGCGAGGTAGTCCGGGTGCGCGGGGCCCATCAGGATTTTCTGAAAGCCCCTGCGTGACGGTTCGCGGGCGGCGTCGTAGAGCCATAGCGCGTTCTGGTCTTCCTGGTCGAAAGCGATGGCGCCACGCGTGCCGGTGATCCGGTAGGTGTAGCCCATCTTCCGCCCGGCGGCCATGCGGCTGAAGCTGATGCTGCCGGTAGCGCCGTTAGCGAAGCGCAGCAGCATCTGGCCCTGGTCGTCGTTCTCGACAGCTTCCGGTCCATTCGGGCCATCGCGCCGCGCGTGCACGATGTGGGTGTCGGCCACCAGGCTGGCGATGGGCCCGACCAGACGCAGGCAGGCGTTGACGATATGCGGCGCGACGTCGCCCAGGGCACCGGCTTCCGTCCCGGTGGCGATGCGTGTGCGCCAGGAGGAGGGCAGGGCGGGATCGTGAAGGTAGTCTTCCACGTGTTCCGCGGTGACCTGGATCACGTCGCCGATCTCGCCCGCGGCGATGATCTGCCGGGCCAGCTGGCTCGCTGGCGTGCGGATGTAGTTGAAGCCGATCATGTTGGGCAACCCTGCACGTTCGACCGCCTCGGTCATGCGCAACGATTCGTCGGCGCTCGCGCCGAGGGGCTTCTCGCAGAAGACGGGTTTCCCGGCGGCGATACAGGCCATGACCATGTCGAGGTGGGTGCGTGGCGGTGTCGCAATGACGACGGCATCGACATGAGGATCGGCGACCAGCTCACGCCAGTCGCCGGTCGAGCGGCGCCAGCCCCAACGGCGCGCATGCTCTGCCGCGCCCTCGGCCGTCGAGGTGGCGATCATCTCGCAGACCGGACGCAGGGTGGTCTCGAAAATGGCCGCGACGCCCTGGAAGCCCACGGTATGCGCCTTGCCCATGTAGCCGGCGCCGATCAGGCCGATCCTCAGTTCGCTCATTGTTTGGCTCTTGCTGGCAGGTGATGGCCCGACTCTAGGGATGTTGCAGTGCGGTTTGCAAGCGCTTGCAAAACGGCATAGCGTAGTCATCGAACCGGCCTTAGCCCGCCCTAATCACGCCGCTATCGCGGCAGGAGCCAGCCATGCATGCCTCCGCGCACTCGTTCCCCCGTTCGCCCACCCGCATTCGTGTCTTTACCGAGGAGATGCTGGATACCGAAACCATCGTCGGCGAGCTTCTGGATGGCGTCGGTGCGGTCACGCTACGTGGCTTGTTCACGCCTGCGGAGATTGCCGAGGCGCGCGACATCGTCATGCGTGAATCCGACGCGGATGAGCGCGGCCGCAAGGTCACCCACTTCCAGGGCGATGCGGAAAAAGCAGGGCGGATCAATCTGCAGCGGCGGGTCTGGAATCTGCTCGGCAAGGGTGAGATCTTCTCGCGGATGGCGGCTCATCCCGCGATCATGAAAGTGATGCGCGCCTTCATCGGTAGCGAATTCATCATGGGCTCGATCGCGGCCAACCGGATTCTTCCGGGCGGGCCGGGTCAGGAGCCGCATATCGACTATCCGTATTGGGACTTCCACTCGCCCGAGACGCATCCGGCACGCATCAACGCCACCTTCCCGCTGAATGCCCAGGCCACGATCATGCTGGATCCCTTCACCGAGGAGACGGGTGCGACCGCCTTCGTGCCTGGCACCCAACGTGAGTTGCACTACCCGGACGAAAGCGACCGGTTCTTCGAACGCTGCGAGCGCATGCTTGGCGAGCCGGGCGATACCGTGATCTTCTTCGGTGCCGTCTGGCATTGCGCCATGCCCAATCGCAGCAGCATCGATCGCTCGGCGATCATCACCCAATACCTGCCGAAGTTCGTCAAGCCGATGGAAGACATGCCGGCGGCATTGCCGGCGGAGTTCGTCAAGAACGCGAGCCCGGATATTCGGCAGTTGCTGGGGCTGAACTATCCGTACCCGGAAGTGCTGGACGCGGCGCGCGGCGGTAATGCCGAAGGGCGCGATGCGATGAAGGCGCGGTAGCCAACCCGTCCACTGCAACCGGCCGATCAGCTGCGCTTTGTAGGAGCCGATTCATCGGCGATCCCGCGGCAGCGGGCCGGGTTTCGGCTAGCACCCATCGCCGATGAATCGGCTCCTACACAGAGCGGTCTGGCCTAAGGTGGCGTGGACTGCTTTTGGATGAAGGTCACGACGTCGTCCAGCACGGAAGCCTTGTGCTTCCCGGTGCCAAGTCCGAACAGCACGCCCATGTGACCGGTGTCGGGATAGAGCTTTACCTCGACGTGCTCGCCCTGCGCTTCATAGCGTCTCTGCAGTGAAAGCGCATTGGAGGGTTTCACGGTGCCGTCGGATTCGCCTTGCAACAACAGGGCGGGAGGTTCATCGCCATCGACGAAGTTGACCGGTTGCGAGCGGGCCTGTTGCTCTGCCGTGTGGCCGAACATGTCGATGAAATCGTCGTTGGTCAGGGGAAGGAAGTCGTAAGGCCCCGCCAAGCCGATGAAGCCCGAGAGATCGCGTGGCTTCATGCCGACGGCACCGAGCCAGCGGCCGTCGGTGGCCAGCAACGCCGCTATGTGTCCACCCGCCGAATGGCCCATCACGAAGAGGTGTGCCGCATCGCCGCCGAACTCCCCGGCATGATCGTGTGTCCAGCGGACCGCCTTGGCACCGTCCTGCATGAAGCCCTCGAGCCGAACGGTCGGCCATTGCCGATAGTCGGAGACGACGGTGACGATGCCCCTGGCAGCCAGTGCCTCGCCCACCCAGCGGTACCACTGCCGCTTCCCGCTCTTCCAGCTTCCGCCGTACAGGAACACCACGACGGGTGCCTCATGCGCCTGGGGTGGCGAGTAGACATCCAGCGATAGGCCGTGGGGCGCATCGAAGACGATGTCCTGATGCGCCACAACACCGGCCGAAGGCTGGCGTGCGTTGACGGCGGTGAAGAGAGCGGACTGGCAGCCGCTGAGAAGAAGACTGCCGAGGGCAGCGAGAAAGAGTCGGGTCATGCCGGTAACTTACGGATCCGGCGTGAAGGTGGATGCACCGTCGGCCGTGCTCAGCGTGAAGGGCTGCCCGAATAACGTCGGATGAAGGCCATCGTGTCGGCGAGGACAGGCGCCCGGGCTTTCAACGGGCCAAAGGCGAGGAGAAGCTTTTCGTGTCCGAGGTTCGGATACAGCTTCAGTTCGACGGGCTCTCCCTGCTGGCGATAGCGGCCCTCCAGGGCGATGGCCTCCGATGGGTAGACGATCGTGTCTTTCTCTCCCTGCAGCAACAGGGCGGGCGGCTCGTCGCCATCGACGAAGTTGATCGGTTGGGAGCGCGCCTCGTCCTCCGGCGTGCGCCCGAACATGTCGTAGAACTCGGGCTCGTCGAAGGGGATGAAGTCGTAGGTCCCAGCTACACCGATGAAGCCGGCCAGGTCGCTTGGCTTCATGCCCACCGTAGCGAGCCACTGCTTGTCCATGGCCAGCATCGCGGCGATCTGGCCACCCGACGAATGGCCCATGACGAAAAGGTGCGAGGGATCGCCACCGAACTCGCTGGCGTGATCGCGTGCCCAGCGAACGGCTTCCGCGCCATCGTGAAGGAAGCCATCCAGGCGCGTACGTGGCCACAGACGAACGTCGGCCACGACGGTTACCACGCCCTCGGCCGCCAGCGCTTCACCCATCCAGCGGAACCATTGCCGCTTGCCGCTCATCCAGCTGCCGCCGTAGAAGTAAACGACCACGGGAGCGTGTTCCGCGTGCAGTGGCGCGTAGACGTCCAGCGCAAGTGCGGACGCTGCGTCGTAGGTGATGTTCCGGTGCGGGACGACCTCGTTGGATGGCTGGCGCAGGTTGACCGTGCCGAAAAAGGCGCCCTGGCATCCGGCGAGCATCAGGAGGGAGAAGAGGAGGGCGGCGCGACCGGTCATCCGCCTAGTCTAAGGCGAGGCGCCGGGGCCATCGACGCTAGAATGCGTGGATGACCGACATTCGCACGATCCTGCGTCAATCCGCCGAAGCGCTGGGCGACCGCCTCGAAGCCGAGTTGCTTCTTGCGCACGTGCTCGGGGTGAATCGTGCGTGGTTCTTCGCCCACCCGGACGATGTCGTCGACGCCGCTATCGGCGAACGTTTCGATGCCCTGGTCAGGCGCCGTGCGCAAGGCGAACCGATCGCGTACATCACGGGGACGCGGGATTTCTGGTCCATGACCCTCGAGGTCACGCCCGCGACGCTGATTCCCCGACCGGAAACCGAGCACCTCGTGGAGCGCGTGTTGGAGAGGTTGCCGCAGGGCGGCAGCGTGGTCGATCTCGGCACGGGTAGCGGAGCCATTGCCCTGGCGATCGCCAGGGAACGAAGCGACGTATCGGTCCGCGCCGTCGACGCCAGCGGCGCCGCACTGGAGGTGGCCCGGCGCAATGCGGAGGCGCTCGGCCTGCAGCGCGTCCGTTTCGACGAAGGCGACTGGTTCGCTCCGCTCCACGGCATGCGTTTCGACGTCGTCGTGAGCAATCCTCCGTATATCGAGGAAGGCGACGCACATCTCGTGCAGGGCGATCTGCGGTTCGAGCCAGGCAGCGCGTTGGCCTCGGGCAGTGACGGCCTCAGCGATATCCGGCGGATCGCGCAGGCGGCCCCCTTGCACCTGCTGCCCGGCGGATGGCTCCTGCTTGAGCACGGCTGGAACCAGGGGGCTGCGGTCCGCGACATCCTGCGGCAGGCGGGACTCGTCGAGTCCTTCACGGCACAGGATCTCGAAGGAAGGGACCGGGTTTCGGGGGCACGTCACACTTCCTGACGGGAGCCGCACGTTCCTGTTGACATGCTCGTGAGAAATTACGTAGTGTCGGCGCGCGCCCGCCCATGCCGGTGCGTCAGGGGAAACAAGGAATGGCACCTCGATCAGTTCGCCAGGGCGCTTGCGCGCTACTGGCCTGCATGGCTGCAAGCCATGCCATCGCTCAGTCGCTACCTGTCGTTGCAAGCGACGAATACCGAAGCAAGCTTCGCGTCATCGACGTCATCCAGCCCGCGGGTGACGCCGCGTTCGGCGAGAAAATAAGCTTGTACGACGGCTCCATCAGCTGGTCCCAGGTCGATGTAACGCTCAAGGGCACCGGTCCGGTGATGGAGATCCGCCGCCAGTTCGAAGTGCCCGACTTGCCCACCGACCGTTACTACCGCTCCGGGATGGGCAACCTCGTCGGCGACTGGAAGCTGGAGCTGCCGCGCATCGACACCTTGTCCGCGCAGGTTTCCCTGCGCCTGCCGAGCGGCGGCACGGGCACCGGCTGGTTCTTCATCGACGACGCGCAGCGTTGCTCGGCCCTGCCGGCCGCACCCGCCGCGCCGGGAAGCAACGGCGCGAGCTATGCCGCCCCCGATTGGTGGCACGGCTACGCCTTGCGGGTGGGTGGCGAGAACCAGGACATCCTCCGGCGTGGCGCCGAGAACGCCGTGGCACCGCAAGCCAACGGTCCCATCGGTGCCCTGGTGTTCCCCGGCTCGACGACGAAAAACTGGGCGGTCGGTTGCACCCCGCGAACCGCGAACGGCGCGCCGGGCGAAGGCTTCATCGCCGTGGCGCCGGACGGCACACGGTATTGGCTGGACTGGCTGGTGCAGCGCCCCGCCGACAGCATGACGCGTGGCGATGGCGGCACGCTGGCGCGCCGTCGGGCATCGATGCTTGTCTCGCGCGTCGTGGACCGGCTCGGCAACACCGTCACTTACCAGTACGACAGCAGCGGTAATCCGCTCGCGATCATGGCCTCCGACGGTCGGCAGCTTCGCTTGACCTACGACACCGTGCCGACACCGGATGGCGCCGTCGCGCGGCTGCGCACGGTAACGGCCACGGGGCTGTCGGCAGGACAGCGAACCTGGACGTACAACTACGACAACGGCCAGGTATCGCACCTCACCGGCGTGATCCTGCCGGACGGCTCGTCGTGGTCGTTCGGCATGAACACCGTGACCGCGACGCAGGTGCCGGGGCAGACCCTCTACCAGGGCTGCGGCGACCCCGTGACATCAGTGAATGCGGCGCCCTGGACGGCGACCATGCGCAATCCGGATGGCATGACGGCGCAGTTCACGGGACGGGTCATTGTTCGCGGTTTGTCGGGAGTGCCGAAGGTATGCGCGAGCGGCACCAGTGTCACGCCGGCCATCGCCTCGCCTAACGCGTATCTGCAGACGGTCGTCACTGACAAGACCTATAGCGGTGCCGGTGTGGATCCGTCGCACTGGGCGTACCTCTACTCGCCCCCCGCACCGTCCTGGAGCACGACATGCCAGGGTGGTGCTTGCCCCGCCACGGTCTGGACCGATGTGATCGATCCGCAGAACCGGGGTACCCGCTACACATTCAGCAACCGCTTCGATGCCACCAACAGCCAACTGACCCGGCGGGATATCTACGACGCGATGATCGGCTCGTCCGCGTTGCTGCGCAGCGAGGTCTATACCTACGCGCCAGCAAACGCGGGCCCCTGGCCCTCCCGTTATGGCGCCAGCCAGCAGGACAACATCAACCTGGAGCAGATCGAGGGGCTCTCACCGCTGGCGCAGCGGGTGCTGACCCAGGACGGCGACACTTATACCCGCCGTATCCAGGAGTTCGATCCGTTCGGCCAGCCGGTACGTGTCGTCCAGTCGAACTCGACGACCCCGCTGCAACTCGACGTGCGCCGGGAACGCCAGTTCAACCCCTCGCTGTGGGTGCTGGACCGTGTGGCTCGGGTGACCAACGTGGCCAACGGCGAGGTGATGGAGCGGTACGACTACGACGCGAGCATGAATCGGATCGCCGTCTGGCGCTTCGGGCGGCAGGTCAGCGGCTTCGCCTATGACATGGCTGGCAACGTGACCAGCGAGGTCGATGGCAAGGGTGCGGCGACGCAGTACACCGGTTACGTCGCCGGCGTGCCCGGCATCGTCAAGTACGCCGACGGGACACAGGTCACGCGCGACATCGATGGTTTCGGCCAGGTGACCCGCCAGACCGACCAGGCCATGACGACGACCACCTACGCGTACGACCCGATGGGACGATTGATACGCACCGTCTATCCGACGGGTGACACGACGACCTGGGCGCCGACAGACACGCGATTCGAGTACATCACGTTCGCTGAAGCGGGGCTGGCAGCGGGACACTGGCGTCGCACGGAATCCACTGGCGCGAAGGTGACGACGACGTGGTACGACGCGTGGAAGCGGCCGGTGCTCGTCTTCGCCGGCGGCAATGGAACGCAGGGTGAAACGCGCGCGTTCGGCTACGACGGGCGCGGTCGCCGTACGTTCGAGGCGTATCCGGTCGACGGCCAGGCGGTCTGGTCCACGTCGTCGCGGGGTGTGCACACCGATTACGACGGACTGGGTCGCGAACTCGCAACACGCCGCGATGCCGAGAACGGCACGCTGGTGACGACGACGATGTGGCCGGGCCACGCGTCCCGGGTTGTCAGGAGCCCCACCGGGGCGACCACCACGACGGCGTATCTTTCGTTCGGCGAGCCTTCCTACGACTGGCCGATCCACATCCTCGCACCGGAAGGTGTCCAGCGCGACATCGATCGCGACGTGTACGGCTACCCCCTCGCAACGCGCCAGCAAGGCGGCGTCAGCCTCGCGCAGACCAACCTGTTCTACGACAGCGCCCATCGACTGTGCCGTCGCTGGACCACCGAGCGTGGCAGCGAGATGTTCGGGTATGACGGCGCGGACAATATCGTCTGGACGGCCTCCGTGCCTTCCTACACAGGCAACGATTGCGGGGAAAATGCGGCGACATCGTCGCTGCGCACGGTGCGTGCCTACGACCCCCTGAATCACCTGAAGTCGGTCGTTTATCCCGGCGGCGGTGAAGCCATCGGCTACAGCTACGATCAACGCGGCCAGCTGGCCGGCACATCGTTCGCGGCCGGCACGTGGACGTACGGGCGAAATCGTCGCGGCCTGCTCACGGCCGAAGTCCTCGCTACCGACGGTTTCAGCTGGAGTTTCACGTACGACTACGATGCCAACGGTGTGCTGAGTGCCACACACTATCCCGACGGAAGCGTGGTGGCGTACAACCCCAATGCGCTCGGTCGTCCCACGACGGCGGGTGCCTTTGCGTCGGCGGCGGACTGGTTCCCCGATGGCGGCCTGCGTTCGTTCCGCTTCGGCAATGGCACCACGTTCGTCGCGGAGAAGAATCCGCGCAGGTTGCCTGCCTACTTCGCCTACGGCTCCAACGACGGGACGATGCCAGTGGCCGTGGACCTGACCTACGACGCCGGCGGGAACCTCATGCGTGCGAGGGATCTGTCCAGCGTCCATGGGCAGGATCAGAGCTTCACGTACGACGGCCGCGATCGGCTGCTCACGGCGACCGCCAGCGACACGCAGGATATCGAGACCTACACGTGGGACGGAAACGACAACCTGCGTTCCGTACGCACGTTCAACACGTCCACCGATTATCTCTACGACAACCGCAACCTGCCTGCCTCGGTCGTCACCAACGGCCAGCTCGTCCACTCCTATCAGTACGATCCGCAGGGAATGCTGGCGCTGCGCGACGACGAGCCGATGGGTCTGGACGCAGCGAGCCGCGTCGAGTGGTTCGGCAGCAAGGGCAAATTCACCTACGACGCCGCCAATCGACGTATCAAATCGGTGGTCGGCGGGGTGACGACGTACTTTGCATATACGGCGGATGGTCGCCTGATGTGGACCTATGACACGGGTATCGCGAAGGGAACCGGATACGTGTACCTCGGCTCCCGATTGGTCGCACTCAGTGGCGACAACGGCTCGCGGGTGTTGGGTGATTCATCCGCACCCGTGCAGAACGGCGACTACTGGTACTACAGCGGGTTCGTCTGCTCGAGCGGTGTTGCCGCACCCATCGCCGTGCGTCTGTACACGAACGACTCCGACCATCTCCTGGTGGGCAGCTACATGGCCGATCAGCCGAGCAACGACGGCGTTCGTGCCACGTGCAAGACATCGACACCACACGGGTTCCGCATCGAACTGACCGACGCGCTGCGGCAGGCTTACCAGGGCAGGGGCTTGATCGCCTACGGCGTGGACTACTACGACGGCTCGGAGGGGCACATCTTCCATTCGGAGATCCAGATGCCCGCGCCGGGTACGCGGCCCGCGAAGGTCGACAGCATCGCGATCGCCTACGACGCGCAGCGCGACGTCGTCTCCGCGTCGTGGCCCGCGCAAACCGGTGCCACGTACTACCGCGCCTGGCAGGTGTTCAATGGGGCGCGGATGACGATCGGCTCCAGCAGCGATCCCTTGTCCGCACAGGTCTACAGGCCATTGACCGGTCACTATGCGTTCGAAGTGCAGGCATGCAATCCCGCGGGATGCAGCGACGCGTCCGCCAGCCCGGGCATCGACGTGATCAAGCCGTCGGCGCAACCCGCGGCCCCGTATCCGGTCGGCGTATCGTCGTCCGCGCCGGGAGCGCTGATCGTGTCCTGGCCAGCGTCGATCACCGCCGGCGTGAGTTACCAGATCCAGGTCATGGTGCCGGGCGATACGTGGCGGGCCGTTGTTCCGGGTAGCAGTACCACCGACACTCAGATGGCGTACCAGGCGTCGGCGTCGGGCAGCTACTACTTCCGCGTGCGTGCGTGTGCGCCCGGTTGCAGCAGCTACGCGACGAGCGATCCTTTCGTCGTCACCGCGCCGACGGGAGCGAAACACTGATGAAGATGTGCCATCCGAGTCGCCGGGAGAACGTCATGTCACTTCGTCTTCGCCAACTCCTCGTACTCGCACTGATCGTCGGTGCCAGCGGTCCTTGCGCGGCATCGCAGGCACCGACCTACGTCTACACCGACGCCCAAGGCAACGTGGTCGCTCGTGCGGACGCGAGCGGCATGATCATGGAACGCTCGTCGTACGATCCGTTCGGCACACGTGTCTCGGGGCTGGCCGCCGACGGGCCGGGCTTCGCCGGCGGTTACGAGTACGCGTTTCTGGGCGTCGCGTGGATCGGCGGGCGCCTGTTCGACCCCGCGTTGGGACGCTATCTGATGCCCGGATCCGCGGGTGACCCGGACAGCACGAGGGGAAATGCCTACGGTTTCAGGAGCGCCAACCCGTTTCGAACGGATCTCGGCGCGCCGCCGCGTACGGAATGGCAGGAACCAACGGCACGCTGATACGGTGATGCAGGTGATGGACGGTGCCGGTCTTATCCGGCGCTGGCCACCGCGGTCGCTACGAACTGCGGGAACCGTTTGAGGATCGCGCTGCGAATCTGCGGCAGGTCAAGGCCCGCCATCGTCAGCACTTCCTCACGGCTACCGTGTTCGAGGTACGCGTCCGGCAGGCCGAGGTGGAAGATCGGGATCGTCACACCGTTCGCGGCCAGCAGCTCGGCCACGCCGGCACCGGCACCGCCGGCGATGGCGTTGTCCTCGATGGTGACGAAGGCCTTGTGCGTGCGCGCCATCTCGAGGATCAGTTCCTCGTCCAACGGTTTGACGAAGCGCATGTTGACCAGGGTGGCATCCACTTCGGCGGCGATCACCGCGGCGGGCGCGAGCATGGTGCCGAAGGAAAGAATGGCCAGGCCGTGATGGCCGCGACGGCGCACTTCAGCCTTGCCGATCGGGAAGGTTTCCAGTGCTTCGACCATTTTCGCGCCAGGGCCGGTACCTCGGGGGTAACGAATGGCGGCGGGACCCTTGTATTGATAGCCCGTGCTCAGCATGGTCCGGCATTCGTGCTCGTCGGCCGGCGCCATGATCACCATGTTCGGCAGGCAGCGCATGAAGGACAGGTCGAAGCTGCCCGAATGCGTGGCGCCGTCCGGTCCGACGACGCCTGCGCGGTCGATGGCGAAGGTTACGTCGAGGTTCTGCAGGGCGACGTCGTGGATGGCCTGGTCGTAGGCCCGCTGGAGGAAGGTCGAGTAGATCGCCACCACCGGCTTCGCGCCTTCCACTGCCATGCCGGCGGCCAGCGTCACCGCGTGCTGCTCCGCGATCGCGACGTCGAAATAACGCTGCGGGTATTCCTTCGAGAAGCGAACCAGGCCCGAACCTTCGCGCATCGCCGGCGTGATACCGAGCAGGCGCTCGTCGGTGGCCGCCATGTCGCACAGCCAGTCGCTGAAAATATCGGTATAGGTCGGCTTGGCCGGCGCGCCTTTCTTGACCAAGCCAGCGACGGGGTCGAACGGGCCGACGGCGTGGTATTCGATCGGACCCTTCTCGGCCGGCTCGTAGCCCTTGCCCTTGGTCGTCATGACATGGATGAGCTGCGGGCCCGGAAGATCCTTGACCGTCTCCAGTGCCTGGACCAGCTGGGCCATGTTGTGACCGTCGATCGGCCCGGTGTAATGGAAGCCCAGTTCCTCGAACAACGTCGACGGCACGAACATGCCCTTGGCGTGTTCCTCCCAGCGCTTGAAGAAGCGGCCGAAGAACGACTCGCGCGGCATCGCCTTCTTGGCGCGCTCGCGCCACGCGTTGAGCGTGCGGCTGGACATCGCGCGAGCCATCATCTTGGTCATCGCGCCGACGTTTTCGCTGATCGACATGCCGTTGTCGTTGAGGATCACCAGCATGTTCGGCTCGACGTCGCCGCCGTGGTTCAGGGCCTCGAAGGCCATGCCCGCGGTGATCGCGCCATCGCCGATGACGGCGATGACCTTGCGGTTGTCACCCCGACGCTGCAGGGCGATGGCCATGCCCAGCGCGGCCGAGATCGAAGTCGAGGAATGGCCGACACCGAAAGTGTCGTACTCGCTCTCTTCGCGGCGCGGAAAAGGGGCGAGGCCGTCCTTCTTCTTGATCGTGGTGATCCGGTCGCGCCGGCCGGTGAGGATCTTGTGCGGATAGCACTGGTGTCCGACATCCCAGACCAGGCGGTCGCGGGGGGTGTCGAAGACATGATGCAGGGCGACCGTCAGCTCGACCACGCCCAGGCCCGCGCCGAAATGCCCGCCCGAGGAGGCGACGGCCTCGATCAGGTAGCGGCGCAATTCGTCGGCGATCGCCGGCAGTTGGTCGTCCGGAAAGCGTCGGAGGTCCTCCGGCGATTCGATCTGCGCCAGATAAGGGTAGCGGGAGAGGTCGTTCATCCCCCTATTGTTCGCCTACGGACG
>Ga0247742_10002333_pt1 | contig 12485 bp, 7 predicted proteins | sample UWRJL208509C2_FD_180944 | JGI IMG/M metagenome (GOLD analysis project Ga0247742, IMG submission 180944) | Plant litter microbial communities from Arlington Agricultural Research Station in Wisconsin, United States - UWRJ-L208-509C-2 | ecosystem: Environmental > Terrestrial > Plant litter >... | reverse complement strand
GACAGTCAGTGGTGATTATGATGGGGATGGCAAAATGGATTTTATCGTTTATGCTACTTCAGGTGCCCTGAACAAATTAAAATATTGGGTTTATACGGATATTTTTAGTGCTTTTCCAACAGTAACCGTCGATAACAGCACCGGTGCTTTTGAAGAGATCTTCCCTGTAAAAAATCTATTGGGAGATTCTTCATCAGGTTTTAAATTAACACCAGCCGAAGGCTGGGCAATAGTAAAACCCGAAGCATCACAATTAAGAATTCGGATATGCTCGGGAATATCAGCAGTAAATCCAATCAGTCTGCAATATGAAAAGATTATCAGCAATACCAGTATTGGAGGAAATGTCCCAAGATATTATTATACCGGTGATTTTAACGGTGATGGTCTCTCGGATATTGTCAGTGTTATAAAATCAACAGGACAGGTACATTTCATAAACCTTGATAAGAGAATAGCAACATTGTTCAGCAACGCGGCAGGGACTATGAATGAAACTATTGCGACAGCTGACAAAGTAATGGTTGCCGATTTCAATGGTGATGGAAAAACAGATTTATTCCATTTTAAAAATAACACATTGAAGGTCTATACCATTAATGAAAATACCAGTTTGTTATCATTACTTTATACAGTAACAGATACTGCTATTACCACTACACTTCCAATATTAATGGGTGATTATAATGGTGATGGGAAAATGGATTTTATTGTTCCTAAAGGTAATACGTTTAATGAATATAGAAAATTTACGTCTACGGGTATCGGAGTAGTAAAAACCATAGAGAACTATCTTGGAATCACTTATACAACAGGAGACGCTACCAATTCGTATCAATACATACCAACCGATTATAACAATGACGGAAAGACAGATCTATTGCTATTCAAGGCCAGTGGAGCCGTTGGAGGCGCCGGTAGTACTGCCGTTACCTGTTATATAAATACGAATGGAGTATTTACCAGCAGCTATAGTGCTACTGTAAGCAGTGGTACACAAAGCGGTTTAGATGCCTATACAATGCCTATTTTTCTGGATCCCGATAAGTCTAATTCTGGTTTGGAAATAGCATCGTTAAGAAATAATAAAATTAATTATTTCCAGTCTGCAAAGGATTTTAGTAAAGAAAGGTTATTACAGTCTATAACAACGGGAGATGGCGTAACGGAAAGTATTAATTATAGCTCGCTAAGTGATTGTACGACGCCAGGTTGTGTGTCGGCTTATCAGGATGATGCCTACCAACAGAACTTCCCTAATTTTGATGTAGTTGAGAAAGGTAATTTCTATGTAGTTTCCCAGCTTGAAAAGCAAAGCGCAAATACATACCAGCAACAGGTATATAGATATTTGGGGGCAGTAATAAACTATGAAGGGATGGGCTTTCTTGGATTTAAGGGAGTTTTGAAAACCAATTGGTTCGAAAATAATGCTGAAGTAATGTCTAATGTCGTTTTTAACGATATCTCAAAAAGAGGGGCTATTATAGAAAATGATATTGTACAGGGCTGGGGCGGATTATACATTGGATTTTCGCCTACTGTTTTTGTACAAAAATCATTATTCGGCTATGAAACCGAACTGTTGGCAAACAAAGTATACAAAATTAAAAATACAACAGTAAGTACTTTTAATGGTCTGGAGGGAACATCAACCACTACAACCAATACATATGATGCTTATTATAATATAACAAATGCTGCTTTTGCGAAAAAACTAGGTACCGTTACTGAGCAGACAGGATTCAATACTTATGAGTATTATAATAATCCTGTAGCAACTGATTATTATATAGGATTGCTTAAGAAATCGACTACTTCGCTTACGCATAATAGTAATACCGTAACATCAGAAGAAGATTATGTCTACAATACAAGTAAGCTGGTCTCCCAGAAACAGAAAAAAGGCCATCTGACAAACTTTATTACCGAAGATAATCTATATGATGTGTTTGGTAATTTAACGAAAAAGACAGTATCTTCTCCCGGCTTCATTCAAAGGGTAACCAGTTATACCTATGATCCTTCCGGAAGATTTATGACAAGTAAAGCGGCTATTGATGGGCTTATCACTACTTTTTCCAATAATTTGAATAGTGGTAATCTAGAGTCACAAACCACCCCTTACGGTCTTGTTACAACCTATACATATGATGTATGGAACAAAATGACAAGAGAAACAGACTATTTAGGTAAAAATAAAAATACAGACTATACAAAAGTGGGCAGTATGAATGAAATTACTGTAACAGGTGATGATGGAAGTGTAAAATATGCCAAATTTGATGACCTGGGAAGAGAAATTATCAAAGGAGTTAAAAATATCGATGATACCTGGTCGTATATTAAAACAGATTATGACAAATACGACAGGAAGATAAGCGTAAGCGAACCATATGCATCTTCCCCAACACAATTTTCTACAACAGTTTATGATAATAATGGCAGGATACAGCAGACTGTAACTGCTGCCGGAAAGACTACCAACATAACATATTCAGGAGTTTCAACAACAGCCAATGATGGTGTAAGCAGTTCCACAACGGTAAAAAATTCACTGGGTTATATTGTTTCCAAATCAGATAATGGCGGTGTAATAAACTATCAGTATTATGCGGATGGAAACATGAAACAATCAGATTACGAAGGAAATGTAATAGCTATAGAACAGGACGGATGGGGACGGAAAATAAAACTTACAGATTCATCAGCCGGTGTATATGAATATGAATACAATATTTTTGGTGACGTTACCAAAGAGATCAATCCTAAGGGAACTACTACCTATACGCTCAATGGTACAGGTAAAATGATTATGAAAATAATAGAAGGAGAGAACACCAATACGCAGATTAACTATACATATGATTCAACAACAAAATTACTCATCCAAAGTAATTTTATTGACGGGCAGCCAGGGTTTATTGATTATGGGTATCAATACGATGCTTATAAAAGATTAACATATACATATGAATGGGGAGATTATATATACGAGAGAACTACAACCTATGATGATTTTGGGCGACCTCTGAAAGAATACTATAAAGGCGGCTTCCCTTTTAGTAGCACAGTATCTTCCGAGAAGTGGGTGAGAAATACCTATAAGAACGGTTATAAATGGCAGATTTTTGATGATGCCACTAACCAGTTGTTATGGGAAAATACGGCAGTTAATTCTAGACAACAGCTGACATCTGGAAAATTTGGTAATGGTATTGTAGTTACCAATACTTATGACCAATATGGTTTTCCTAGTCAGATAAAACACGTTACGGCGGCTTCAGTTAATGTAATGACATTGACGACTGCTTTTGACGCACAACGTGGAAACCTGACAAGCCGTTCCAATAATATGTTCAATTGGAATGAATCTTTTCAATATGATAATCTGGACAGGCTGACAACTTATACAAATGCAAGAGGGGAGCAGGAACAACAGACTTATGATAACAAGGGTAGGATTACAGAAAATACCCTTGGAACATACAACTATAGCCAGGCTAAGCCATACCAACAGAGTACGCTCCAGATTAGCAGTGCAGGAATGACTTATTATAACAACAGATGGGGCATTTTTAATAGAGGGATGGAAAATAAACAGGGATGGACAATTTCAAATCCTTCTGCAACAATATATGACACATCCAAGGCGAAAACGGGTTTGTATTCTCTGAAAATGAGTTATGCAGGATCCCAGACCGTAGATGCAGCCGGATGGGTAGCTATTGATAATGCGGTAGCTACACAATATACCATTTCTGGCTGGGTATATACTGAAAGCAGTGCCGTTCGCCTCTATTTTCTTACACAGACTGATGCTCAGGCAGCAAGCAGTACATTTTCAGCCCTGCCTATTAACGAAACAGTTACGGGTGGATGGCAATACATGCAGCTCACAGTGAGTATCGATCCTACTGTAAAAAGATTAGGTGCACGGCTCTTTAAGGCTGCTGCCGGTAACGTATGGTTTGATGATATCAGAATTGCTAAGACTTCGGATGCAGCGACATTCGAAAGAAAGTTGAACGTAACTTACAATGTGTTTAAATCACCTGTCAATATAGAAGAAACGGGAGTAGATAAAATTAGTTTTAGATACAACATCCTGAATGGCAGGAGCGCAATGTATTATGGCAGTACTGATAGTGATCAGATGGTCAGACCGATGCGGAAAAATTACTCTGCTGACGGTACTATGGAGATTACATACAATGTAGTAACCAACAAGACAGAATTTGTTACCTTTATCGGAGGTGATGCATATAACGCCCCTGTAGTATTTAAAAAGAAAGATGGAGTATCTGAATTCCTATACTTGCATCGTGATTACCAGGGTAGTATAGTAGCCATAACAAATCAGGCAGGAACCAGAGTAGAAAGAAGGTTATTTGATGCTTGGGGTAATATAATAAAAGTTCTGGATGCATCTGGAATTGCTACCTCCGGATTAATGGTTTTAGACCGGGGTTATACCGGACATGAGCATCTGCAGAGTGTTGCATTAATTAATATGAATGGCAGGCTTTATGATCCTATGCTGCATCGTTTCCTACAGCCCGATAATTTTGTACAGGACTCAGAGAATACCCAAAATTTTAACCGTTATGGTTACGTATACAATAATCCATTAAAGTATACAGATCCAACCGGAGAATTTTTTCTGGGAACGATTTTTACGGCTGTTTTTTCAGCGATTGGAAATTTTATACAACATGGTGTTAACTTTGATGACTACAATTGGAGTAGATTACAAAATGCATGGAAAATAGATATTGGACTCTTCAGGTTGGATTCTAATAAGACATTTTTTGGACAGGTACTCCAATTAGTATCCCGATTTACATGGGAAAGCCCACAGGTTACAATGGGTTATGTGTTTTCGCAAGCAAAAAATCTGGCCGGCGATGTACAGGAAGTTAAATATTTTGGAGGTGCTACTTTTATCATACATGAAAATTCCAGTAAAAGGAATGGTATGACATTAGGTAATTATGCAAATATTAATATTCATGGTAAATTAGATGTTGATCACGAAGGAGGTTGGATGAACAGTGAAGATGGACTGTTTTGGCATGAATTTGGACACACTTTTCAAAGCATCCGCCTTGGGTTGTTATATCTTCCTATAGTTGCCTTGCCAAGTGCTATATCTGCTGCAAAAGACAATAAAAATGATACTGATAACCATAAGGAAAGATGGTATGAAAAGCAGGCAAACAGATGGGCAAGAAGGTATGCTGATAAATACGGCTATCAATTTGACCAGGATCCGGATAAATACCACTATTAAATAAAAATGGAATAAAATGAAAACAAACTTATTGATTTATATATTGATATTAAATGTTGCTACAGCATGTGGAGATTATTTTAAACAAGAACCTCTCTTAATTCAAAATACGTCATCTAAAAGGATTTTTCATTGGTATTCTAAGGATTATCCCAGATATCATTTTCCGGATACATTACTTCCTGCTGTTATACCTGTCTTCTTTGGAGAAACCGCTCCAAATAATAAAAATGCAACAGGAAGTGATAATCCGGATTGGGTCAATGTTTATGCAAAGCTGCCATCTGGGAAACTATCGGTTTATTTCTTTAAAAGTAAACCCATAAGCCAGCAACAGTGGGAACTGATAGTTAATAATCCTGATTCTGTTTATCGTAAAGACGTAACTTTTGATGAACTAAAGGCAACCGGCTATACGATCACCTATCCATAACAGGCTCTGATTGGGTTAAATTATTTCAGTCCAGTTTAATAAAAAGCCATCTAAAAAGTAATTTTTAGATGGCTTTTTTGGATTTAGAATCGAATTTTTCTGATATACAAAGTTTTTTGTCCTACGGGCAGGATCGATTTTTGGTTTCAGTACAAATGAAGATTATACAAAATCGAAGTAACGCTGATTTTAATATGTAGTCCCTAACTTTAACGCATCAGGTTTACTTTTATAATACTTACTATCGAACTTACAATATATTGTATCCCGATCGCAATTACTATAAAGCCGACAATTCTCGAGATGGCTACAATTCCGGATGCTCCAAGAATTTTAGCTAAATAATGGGCACTTCTTAATATCACATAAATGGCTAATGCAACGCCTAGTATAGCAAGGACAGCAATGATAATATCTTCAGGGTTGTGATGTTCCTGATAAAAGGCAATCAGCAAAGAGATAGACCCCGGTCCAGCAAGCATTGGTATTGCCAAAGGTGTCAGTGCAATATCGTTTCTTTTCTGGACATCATTTTCAACTTCTTTATTAATACCTCTTTTTTTGCTGAATTTTCCGGATAATAATGAAAAACCTGAATTTACAATGATTATACCCCCGGCAATACGGAGAGCATCAATACTTATACCAAAGAAAGTGAGTACATACTGCCCAATGAAATAAGAGATTATTAAAATAAGAAAGACATCGATAGCCGTCCAGAGAGATATACGCGAGCGCTCTTTTTCGTCATCATGTTGAGTCAGGCCTACGAAAATAGGTACAGTGCCAATAGGGTTTAAGACTGAAAATAATGCCGCGAAGATATAGATGAAAAGTTCCATTGGTTTTGTTGCAAAATTAGGTTGAAGGTTGGTGGTAAACGTAAATTTAAAATCAATTTCGTGTTATGAAATATAATTTCGAAAATTAAAGATATTGAATTTTATTCAAAATCACGGGTAATAATTTTTGTACTTTTGCAATAAAAACAATTTGTTATGAGTAAGAATAAAAAAACATTAGTATTAGGAGCATCTACGAGTCCGGCAAGATATTCGTTTATGGCAATCAATAAACTAATCGGCGGTGGACATTCTGTTGTGGCTATAGGTCAAAAAGATGGTGAGGTTGAGGGAGTTAAAATACAGACTAAACAAGTTCCTTTTACGAATATAGATACGGTTACATTATACCTGAATCCACAACGTCAGAAAGATTATTATAATTATATCGTCGGACTTCAGCCAAAAAGAGTTATCTTCAATCCAGGTACCGAAAATCCGGAATTTTACCAATTACTTAAATTAAACAATATTAAGACAGAGGTTGCTTGTACATTAGTCATGCTGGCAACAAATCAGTTTTAGTTTTAGAAACAGTATAACTTTAGTAGTAGGCCAACTTCACATTCAGGTATATTTTCCCCGGATATCACTATATCCCAAATCTATTTAAAAAAGATAGACAGTCATACGGTGTCGTATTCATAATATCATAGGTTTGGGAGTCAGGTTATCAAATAGATTGCCTTTGTTTTAAAAACGGTCTTTTTTTTGTGTAGTAAACTTTGAATTAAAAAGAGGTTTGCTCAGTAGCTTTTCTACTGATCAGTAGTAGTCCTGTAAATGTTATCAACCCATTAACTATTATCAATTCATTGTCGAAAACATAACCTGCAAAAAGCATTTTAGAATTCTCGCTTAATAAATAAGTCAGTGCTGGAGAGAGGAGACAAATCAGCGGTACTATTTTATCATACACGGTAAGTTTCCTGACAAACAAACCAAAACAGTATAGTCCCAACAGAGGGCCATAAGTGTATGATGCCACCCTAAAAATCATCCCTACTACAGAACTGTCATTTATGGAATTGAAAAACACAATTACAAGAAACATAAGGAAAGAGAAAAAAACATGAACAAAATGGCGTGTTCTTACGACATTAGGTTTGTTAATGTTTTCAGCTTTATCCATTCCAAGAAAATCGACACAGAAAGAAGTAGTGAGTGCTGTTAATGCTGAATCAGTTGTTGCAAAAGTAGCAGCTGTTAATCCAAGAAGAAAGACTATAGAAGGGATCAGCGTCAGATGGTGAAATGCTATCTCAGGAAACAGTAAATCTGTTCTAGGTTTTCCTGTTATCAGGTCAGCAGGCACTTCAATTCCGTTTTTATTTGCATAGATATATAATAATGCTCCTACACTTAGAAAGAACACATTAATTACTACAAATACAGCAGTAAATGTGAACATATTTTTCTGAGCTTCACCAATATTCTTACAGCTCAGGTTTTTTTGCATCAAATCCTGGTCAAGACCTACCATTGCAATTGTTACAAATATTCCTCCAAGGATCTGTTTGATAAAGTGAAATTTACTTCCGATAAAGTCTTCGAAGAAAAAGACTTTAGAATAATTACTGTTTTTTACTTCCTCGAAAGCTTCTATCGCATTCAGATTTAAACTTTTACAAATGAAGAAAATAGTAAGGAAGACCGAAGATATAAGAAAAAATGTCTGTAATGTATCTGTAATGATAATGGTTTTTAGCCCGCCACGATAAGTGTATGCGAATATTAGTGCAAGGGAAATCAGCACTGTAACGGCAAATGGAATTTGGTAAAAGTCAAATACATAACGTTGTAACACGATTACGACCAGGTATAGTCTGAATGCCGAACCAATAGTTCTGCTGAGCAAAAAGATGGAAGCGGCAGTTTTGTAGGAATAAATTCCCAGACGTCTTTCAATATAGCCGTAGATAGAAGTTAGGTTCATCCGGTAGTAAAGCGGGAGTAAAACTTTGGCAATGATTAAAAAGCCAATCGCATTCCCAAGAACAAATTGGAAATATTTGAACTGTTCACCATTTGGAGAGCCCACCTCACCGGGGACAGAGATGAATGTTACTCCGGAAAGAGCAGTCCCAATCATCCCGAAGGCGACTAAATACCATTTGGAGTTTTTATTAGCTTTAAAGAAAGCATCATTCCCACCATCTTTCTTGCTTACAACATGTGCAATTATAAATAAGATTCCGAAATAGATAATAATCAGGATGAGAATAGTGATTGGTGACATGGATTGATTTTATTTGAAGCCAAAATACAAAAAAACAAATTACTACATTTGCAGCTATGGAATTTTCGTCAAAATTACTTGAAAGAGCAGTAAATGAAATGTCGCAATTACCAGGTATAGGTAAGCGCACTGCATTACGTTTGGTTTTACATCTTCTAAAGCAACCTAAGGAACAGACCGGTTTTTTAACGGAGGCATTATTAACGATGCGTGAAGATATTAAATTTTGTGACAGCTGTCATAATATTTCAGATGTTGCAATTTGTGAAATTTGCTCAAATAAGAACCGTGACCACGAATTGATTTGCGTAGTAGAAGATGTGAGAGATGTTATGGCTATTGAAAATACCAGACAATTTAAAGGTATTTATCACGTTCTTGGAGGGAAGATTTCTCCTATAGATGGAGTTGGGCCAAGCCAATTAAAAATAGGTTCGCTTGTAGAAAAAGTGAAATCTGGAGGAGTAAGGGAATTAATTTTTGCATTAAGTTCCACAATGGAAGGAGATACGACCAATTTCTATATTTATAAACAAATAAATAGCTACGGAATTATCACTTCGACAATAGCGAGAGGAATTGCTGTAGGGGATGAACTGGAATATGCAGATGAGGTTACATTGGGTAGGAGTATATTACAGCGGGTTCCATTTGAGAATTCTTTCAAGAATAATTAAACAATAACCTTTATGAATTTTATAATTCTGATGGAAAAACTATATTTGTTAGCTAATAGAGTAGAAATGACTTTACGTATTGTATTTTTTTTATTGTTGTCTGGAATTTTATTCACATCTTGTATCCCAACGGAAGATTTAATCTATTTACAAAATAAAGATAAACTGGCAATAAGCGGACCTGTTAATCCTGTTGTCTCAAAGCCTTATAGGCTCCAAACTAATGATATTCTAAGTATTACAATAAAAGCAATTGACCCGGAACTGGTTGCTATATTCAATCCTTCTTCGGAAGGAAATGCGACTCCTCAGGATACGCAGGGCCTGTATTTTAATGGTTTTACTGTGGATGACCATGGAAATATAAGAATCCCTATTTTAGGGGAGATGAATGTTTTGGGTTATACGACCGACGATGTCCGTCAAAAAATAGAGAAGGAATTATTGGATACTTACTTTAAAAAAGAGGCTAATATATTTGTAAATGTCCGATTAGCAGGAATCCGATTTACCGTAAATGGGGAAATAGCTTCGCCGGGCACAAAAACATTGTTTCAGGACAAGGTAAATATTCTGGAGGCCATAGCCAATTCCGGCGATATAACAATGACGGGTGATCGTAAAAATGTGACGATTATCAGGCAATTTGCTTATGGTACAGAGATTCATAATATTGACCTGACGGATATAAAATCAATGCAATCGCCTTATTATTATGTGCAGCCGAATGATTATATATATGTAAAACCACTGAAGCAGAAATCCTGGGGTACAGGTAAAACAGGAATTGAGTCTCTGTCAACGTTAATTACAATATTATCATTGGCAACGACAACATTTTTATTACTTAAAAATTAATATTCAAATATAAGATGCTCGATACCAAAGATTTTTCTTTTTTTGAGAACCAGAACAGTTTTGATTTTAAAGGTTTCCTGATTAAAACGGGGAGTTACTGGAAATGGTTTTTACTAAGCTGGATAATCGCATTTACAGTTGCTTATCAAATCAATATCCGTAAAGAGAAAATTTACGGCATGGATACTACCATATCTGTAAAGGAAGAGAGTAATCCCTTTTTTACTGCCAATACGAGTCTGGTTTTTAATTGGGGTGGGACTTCCGATCAGGTACAGACCATTTCGTCTACCTTAAAGTCTCGTTCTCACAATGAGCTTGTGGTTAGTAAATTACAGTTTTATATTGATTATCTGAAACCAAGCAAGTACAATATTGTTGATGCTTATGGGGAAGTTCCTTTTTATGTAAATATAGATCAAAAGGAAGGTCAGCTTATGGGAGGGCTTATTGGTATTAAATTCCTTAATAAAAATGAATACCAGATCCATATTACTTTTGAAAATGACAATGTTGCCTTATTGCATTATTCAGATAACAGTATTACTACAACGGGTGTAAAAACAGGTGAGTTTAAGCATACTTATAGAGTTGGGCAAAAGGTAGAGTTACCTTTTCTTAACTGGAAACTGGAAATAAATGACAATCCGGGTGAGTATTCCGGTGGGGAATATTTTGTGCGTTTTAATAGTTTTGATAGCGTTGTTGGAGGTTACCAGGGAATTGGTGTTGATGTTGATGCGAAGGGAGGATCTATCCTCAAATTATCATTACAGGGTACGAATAAAGCCAGAATGGTCACATACCTGAATGCAACAGTACAGGTATTAAAGGATAACCAGCTTGCGGCCAAGAACCAGTTTGCAACCAATACTATCACTTTTATAGACAGTACAATGCTTGCGATGGAAAAGCAGCTGAAACTGACGGGGGACGAGCTCAAAGCTTTCACCAAGGGGAAAAATATTGTACAGATAGAAGAAGGGGGCGGTAAATTGTCTGAGAAGTTATCCGATTATGATCTGAAAAAGGATGAAATAATCCGAAAAATATCGTATTATAATTCGCTCAAGTCCTATCTGAAAAACAGTGTTGATTTTTCCAGATTGCCGGCACCTTCGGTTGCAGGAATCGAAGACCCTAATATTGTTGTTAATGTTTCCAAATTAATTTCGCTTTCCACAAAACGCTCAGAGATGAAATATGCTGTCAAAAGTGAGAAGATTTTTAAGGATTTTGACAACCAGATGGATGCGATAAAGAATGTGTTATTGGAGAATATTGTAACTGCCAAAACAGCATTGCAGTATGACCTAAATATGGTCAGTGGTAATATCAACCAGGCTGAAAGTTCCATAAAGCAGTTGCCGGAAGACCAGCAGGATCTTATTAAAATCAAGCGCAAGTATGACCTGAGTAATAATATATACAATACTTTTTTACAAAAAAGAAGTGAGGCGGATATCGTAAAGGCTGCTAATGTATCTGATATCCGTTTTATAGACCCGGCGAAAGATGTGGGGGGAGGTCTTATTGGGCCTAAAACCGGCGTTAATTATGTTTTGGCTTTATTCTTGGGATTCTTGATTCCGCTATTGTTCGTTTTTGGAATTTTCTTTGTGAATAATTCTATTCAGAATACGGATGATATTAGTAAACTAACTACAATTCCATTAATTGGAGTGATAGGTAAAAAGCATACAGATACTAATCTGGCTGTTTATGAAAAGCCAAAATCTCCGCTTTCAGAAGCATTCAGGGCGATTCGTTCTTCTTTACAGTTTTTATATAAAAAGCAAAATGTTGACGGGGCAAAAACATTAATGCTTACCTCCTCTATAAGTGGTGAGGGGAAGACATTTTGCTCAATCAATATTGCGACAGTATTTGCAATGAGTGAAAAAAAGACAATTATCGTAGGATTGGATCTTAGGAAGCCAAAAATTTTCGAGGATTTCTTTATTACAAACGAGGTAGGAGCTGTTAATTATCTGATAGGCCAAAAGACTATTGAAGAAATTATACAACCGACACATATTCCTTATCTGGATGTGATTACCGCCGGTCCTGTTCCTCCAAATCCGGCCGAACTTATTATGGGAGATGCGATGAAAGAATTATTGACTACTTTAAAGCAAAAATA
>Ga0247742_10002332_pt1 | contig 12485 bp, 18 predicted proteins | sample UWRJL208509C2_FD_180944 | JGI IMG/M metagenome (GOLD analysis project Ga0247742, IMG submission 180944) | Plant litter microbial communities from Arlington Agricultural Research Station in Wisconsin, United States - UWRJ-L208-509C-2 | ecosystem: Environmental > Terrestrial > Plant litter >... | reverse complement strand
AAGAACAGGGAATTGCGAGGAAAGCACACACCTCGAGACTCAAGCTTGATAGGGAATTTCAGAGACGAGAGGAATGATCACGTCTAATCTTATCTCGTTTAGCTTGATTGGGTCCACATGTGCTTCTAAAAAAGAACGACATCTACATTTTCAGTCTAATACTAGTACAGTGCACATACCGTGCTTACCTCGACTACCAGATCTACATTTACCCGTTGATCTTGTACACAACACAGGCCATTTTACTGAATATAAAAGCCTTAGTGAGTACTTACGCCGCTAAAGAGTTTCAGAATACTTACATTCGCATGTCCAGCGGCCTTCGTATCGTCAACCACTCTCGCAGTAAGTCCACCGCCCTTCTATAGTCGAGTCTACGACTTGCACCTTGAAATCCAGGGTTCGAGCTGTACTGGCTAGCGACAACGGTCCAAGGTTGGTGGATTTTTTGAGCAACAGGTGTTGAGGGTTCGAGGGCTACACAGATGGTCGAGTTAGATTCAGTCAAATTCTGGCAGACTTACTCACTAAATTGCGTCTTCGTCCTTGACATATCAGCCAGGCTATCGCACATGAACCACCACTTGAACACACCTACAGGTTCCTTCGTCCATCGGCGATGATGTGGAGGGTATGCTGGGATCTATGGAGCCGAGCTGAGTACTAATTACTCCGAAAACCGTTTGCTCAACTTACCTGGTGCCTTTTCAGTGCCGTCTAAGTGATTCGCAGTCAAACCCGATTGCGAGGCGGCTGGTGGTTGAAGAGCGAGGTAATGGGGGCCCTCTACGAATCTTGAAGCGGTGAGTTTCAGTCCCACAGATCTGCGCAGTATCACCTACCTACAGCAGACAAAGTGTACAGTGCCAGCTGGCCGTTGTGCATGCCGACAGAACAATCGATGATAGTGTACATCGGTACACAATCCTTCGCCCACTGGACGAGAGGAGACGGATGATTGGGTGGTTGTTGTATTGCAGGTGCGTCTCCTTCCATTCGTTTGATCCAACTAACGCCCGCCGCAGGACACAATGCCCAGGCCCATTTCCCCCTGTTTATCGTTTGAGCTTGTGATCCAGAGTGACAAGGAGACAATCCGCCTCCACCCAGCTGCTCGCAGTAAACGGCCACATCGACATCCTCTGCATTTGACCCTCTCATCGGTGAACACCATCCAGTGTCGTTTGCCCGTCAAATCCCGGTAGTCACCTTGCCGTCAAGTGCGAAGAAGTTAGCAAATTTTTTGGGGATGGCAATATGAAAGAATTGAGGAACACGCGAGGGATGTCATTGTGAATCGAAAATGGACGAACACGGTGCGAAGTTTGATGGAACGTCTTCCTGCCTCGTCGGCGGCGTGCCGTGTGCATCGAGTTTACAACACCGAGGTGAGTATGTGGTGTGGACTTGTCGTCCCATTCACGTTCGATTCCATAGCGTCGTCAGAGAGCAGTGCCCCAATGGTAAGTCGGCGTGAAGTTCGTCTTGGATCCCTACTGACTCACGTCCTTCATCGTAGCCATAGTTGTCATCGGGCATCGTTGGGTCATTTTCTTTAACGATGGTGGGCCGAGAGGGTGGTGGAGATCGTTTGTTGAATTCTGAAGGGAGGAGGACGAAGGTGAGTACAGATACACTTATATGACCATGCTGCTACTCACCTATGGATTCCAATGACGTCCAGCGGGCCTAGATCGTCGGAGATAACGACCCATGCCTGCCCAGGTTGTTGTCCGTCAGCAAACATGTGTCCGACGCAATCTCCTCGAGACAAGATGAGGCAGAGGAGATGGTGCCTACCAGCACCTCTCGTTGCTGCCTGCGACGTTCGAGACCTCTTTAGACATGAGCGATGTCGATGGACTTCCTCATCGGGCGGCATTCCTTGAGGTGGATCATTGAGTTCTGAAGGGAGGGAGCCGGAGGTGAGTACATATATTTGTCTATGATCATGCTAGCACACACCTTTAGCTTCCAACATCGTCTAAATGGCTTGAATCGCCGTAAAAGACAGCCAGTACCTACCCGCGTTGCATCCAGCCAGTGAACACGCGTTGAACCGCGATCTGCACAACACGAGACAAGGTGGAAGAGCGGGTGGCGATTGTTCGCAGGTACGTGGATCATCCTAGCAATATATTCTCCCGGGGTCCCTCCCTCTACCTGAGAGTAATGATCGTTAGGACTCCTGACCACACCAATCCCGCCCTTATCAACTGTTCCAGCCACCGCTGAAAACCTACTCCATCCATCACAACCCCTAGTTCCAACTCGGTACGCCCGTGCATGGTCGCGAGAGGGCTTGGCAGATGGCGTCGCGCATGGAGGGTGGGATTGAGGAAGAGCGAAACCATGTGGTTTGCACGCTGTTGCTGGTGGAATTGGGAAGGCTGTCGCTACCGGAAAGCCGGCTCGACTTCAGTTTCAAGAGCAGGCTGTCATTATTGAGGGACACCTCGCTGAGCTACACCTGTTGGCGGGTGCTAGGCAGCGACGGATGGTCCAACTGGGGCTTTTAGAGCATTCGGGTGCTGAAGGAACAGACTACGACGCTGGATCGTCCCGGGAACGGGCACACTTTCACCTTCGCGTAGCTCCGCTAGCGACGGGCGTAAGTGGTTGGGAGAGGGGAAGATGAGGTCGGCGTGAGTGACGATGACGCAACATTGAGAGGAGGTGTCTTCGACAACGATCCTGCTGCCTAGACCAATGGTGCCAGTGCTCTTTGATTGTGAGTGATCTCGTTTACGATCGAAAGATCAGCATTTTTCATGGTCTTCGTCCAAAACCCGTCCGTCCCTAATTTGATCGAGGCCCGGATTAAGCGACTTCCTCTCCTCCTCTTCCTGCTGCTGCTGCTGTCGCATCGTGCTCGCGAAGCCGCTAAACGGCGGTGAGGTTAGGAATGGGTGCTGGCATCTCTCCTCGAGTATGGAAACCTCGGAATTTCAGACGCTGCTGGCAGGATGGGGGACAACACCGGAGTGGAGGACGGGTATGTGGAACAAGGTCAAGGATTTGGGAGAGGGGAAGCTTGTGGAGGAGGTCGGCGAGCCCCAGGAGGTGTGCAGGTGTGGCGACAGCTCTTGTTTAAGGCAGAGCGGGCAGGAGGGAGGGAGAGTTATTTATGGGGTTGGTTGCGCATTGGTGGTCATGTTCGAATAGGTGAATAACGCGAAGGCGTCCTGGGATAACGTTGACAGTCGACTATTCTGGGATATACAGACACCTCCAAATCCAACGGCGTCGTCCACTCCTTCACCAGCCTAGACGGACGTTTTGAGAACGGGATCAAAAGTGCAGTCGTGCCCGTAGGTGTTGTGGCTCCGGCACAGGCAACTCCTCCACCTGCGGTACATAGAGATGGCATCGAGGCCCTCTTTAGAGGTATAGAACTCGGATGTGATGTCGATTCTGGCAGAAAATGGGTGAGTATCCTAGGCAAACTCAAGGTTGGGATTTCATGATGAGAGTAACAAAGGTGGTGCGTCAACCTTCGACAACTCGGGCGGCCCAATAGAGTTGATGTTGTATTACTTTCGCCATGAGTCTATTTTGAATGAACACCACCTATGAGTTTGTCCCACAAAGAGCAATGATGAGATTTGGCCTTGAAGATAGATGTGACACACCTGTACATGTGCTAGATAGATATAATGACCTATTGGGTTCAGAAAAGGCAGGGTGCACCTCACTCGCTGCATGTGGGGATCTGGGATTGTCGTATTTGTGAGGATGGATTAACCAACATAAGGCCAGTTTCGAAACGGTATTGACAAAGTGGCATAACGTATATGCAGCATTCTAAAGATATGAACACTTTCCCTCCTATCCGACGCAGCCCTCCAACATTATCTGGAGCAGTGCAAAAATCAAACCAATACTTTGCCGTTCGCGGTGGGACATGCTTTCGAGTTGAAGCTTGAGGTATGCATTGATTTTCAACAGTTCCTCATTCTGTGCTTGCAAACGTCGCACATTCTGGACGTATTCATCCAGTCGCCAGTTGCTAACATCTGTGGCATGAATGTAAGGTTTGCGTGGACACTAGCTGGGTTACAGGGCGTACCTGCGGTGTTGAAATCTGACATGGTCGACTTCTCATCAGATTCCTCTTCCCCAGCATCACTCCAAACCCAATCCACTGACATATCAGAGTCTACAGAGCGTATAGATGGTGACGGTGACGGTGACGATGTCCCTTCTTGTGATTCTTCCGCTTGGGGATTGTCAGCACATAGATGCCTCATGGAGTTGGTCAAAGGACCATGGTCCTCAGCACCAGAGACACGGTCACTGACGTGACAATGAGCATGGGAGGCATTAACATATTCGAATGATGTACTCACACATCGCTTTTAGCGTCTTCGGCGTCGTTTTTGGTATGCAGCACCATCCTGACCTCGCTTTTGGTGGTCAAGTTTCAAAAGGCAAAACGTCCCCCGTTCATCAGTTCAGCGCTCTATTGAATGTCGTTATAATTCGGATCCGCCCCGACACTCGAGAACAACGTGATCAGGGCACAAACGTAATTTTACACACCAAATGGACACGTAGCACCGGGAATGATTATGACGCAAGGAGGATACGAAAGGAAACGAAATTCTACTCATATTTCTGAGCACCACTGAATAGAGCGCGGTCCTCCTTGAGGCAGAAGTCGACGTCAACGAGATTCGCACCAGCGAGCAGTGACGATAGGTGTGATTCCAAGCTTCATAAGGTACTGCGGTTAGACGCCAGAATGACACGCATCCAGTACAGTGGGTCGGACGAGTCGGAAGACATGATGCCATAGGGAGGTACGGTGGCAGTAACACATTGCTCGGTTTGCTCGTCTGGATCATATTCCGCCTCTCGAAGTCAGTAGGAGAGCGTTCCTTGTCTGCGAGATCCGCTGGAGAAACGCAGCCATCCATGGCGAATGTCGTGGAGGGTGTGTTCAAACATTCCTCACACTCAAAGTCGATTATCTTCATGTAGATCACAACCTGCTGTGCCGACTTGGACAGCTCATGCTCTTCAAAGTCGTCTTCATGAAATAACCTTCATTTGCTCCACGATTGTGCTCTTCACCCAGCTCGCCTGAACCTTAACAGCCCAGTCAATAACGAACGCAGTTGTGCCAGTGAAGAAAGGGCGTACCGAGCAGTAGAACAACGCGGCGCCTCAACCCAACTCCGAGGATGTTGAGCCCCGATGGCAAGGAAGACATTAGGTGAAAGCCAACAAGCTAGTCGTAAAACAAATAGCTGTTGGCAGATCGGTGGTGGTCCGTGCATGCGACGTCACCAAATCGAGTCTTGAAGCGGCATCGAGGGAATGTACTGTGGGTGTCCAGAATGGCGATCTATGCGGTGCAGGGCTGGGTGATCTGGAAGAGCCCTTGGCCTGGTAACGATAAGGATGGGTGAACAAAGAAGTATGGGTATCGACATACCTAGCGGGTCCCCCATCGTAGTACTGCCCACCCTCCCTCAACGAATCCTGGCCAACATCCTCGTGGGAGGAAAGGGCGCACATATCGTGGATGGTGGCTTCCGGGCGGTAGCTATCAAATCGTCGGGCAGGCCGTTCTAAATTGTCATTAAGTAGCTTGAATATCACCACAGGTATATTAATTACCTGATACTTGCAGCTCTGGATACCATTATCGCGAGAAGGACGGAGGGTTTGAGGAGATGCCGATGGTTTGAGAGCAAGGAGCGATTTTGGACTCTGCGTGTGAAAGACTCCGCGGCGATCTGTCTCGTGGGAAGGAGCTGCCGCATGTGACACAGCGCGATCATTCGTGCTTGCCTGGCACGTCTGTGGCTATGGGATAAAAACAGACTTTTTATTTGTTTCCGCTAAGAAACCGTCGATACGGGTATAGGTGGATATGAAAGGGAATGTTTATTCTTGTCATATTAGATAAAATCACAAGCCAATCCTTTAGATAAAATAGTGCTTCGGATAAACAAAGAAATTTGACCTCACATCGTATAAATGCCCTTTTTGGCTGATCTACGCGTGCAAATCAGCGTGCAATGCGGTCTATTAGATCTAGAAATAATTCTTATATGGAAATCTTTGTATCCTATAGTGGAAAAAGTATGAAGAATAGTTTATACTAAAACTCAAGAGGTAAATATGGAGACGAATCAATATGTTGCCTCATACATTTTGTAGAGATGAAATTGTCTAGTCTTTGCCCACTCATCGCCCACTCATCGGGTGAGAGCGGGTCACTGACAGCATATTGGGGTTACCCTATAACTCTTTCTTGACGAATCAACCTGCCGATACGGGCCCAGTTTCAGGTTCCCAATTATGTTTATTGTTCGTCGGGTTAGAAGTACAGCTCGAGCGGCTATAGATCTAGTACTCTTGACGAAAATATTCGGTGGATGAGAGGATGTACAAAAACATACACGATGGAAGCAAAGTTCAGAAGGGAGTGAACTGTTGGTTTGACTTGAGTCCTCCAAAAGAGCCTGTATGCTTATTGGCCCCTCGGTAGGAGCTTCAATTCGTTAGTACGACCAATACAGATGGATAGGGAACATGCACATTGAACCGTTAAGGAAGAGAAAGGTCTATCTACATGCGCTTACTCTCAGTGACGATCTCGACAGACTCATCTCACTGGGCATAGGTACTTCTAAGCGCAGTGATACCACATTCGTCATTCTACATTGCTTCATCTGACCTGGAGTGAACAGAGGCCATGTCAGAGCCAACAATTAAGACTGGCTGACATATTCAGTTGTCATTTAAGAACTGGCAATGCTGTATGATGTTGAATTTGATAGTACTAAAAACTGAGGAAGGAATGGAATTGGCAGACGCATATGTCGGTTGGCGATTGCGGCGGCTGAGTAACACCAACATTGGATGAAAGGTGTGCGCCGTATAGCCCACAAGAGATGATATAGAGTGTTCGCTGCCACAAGGAAGTGCGGATATGACAAGAATTTGTACGCCATTCTAGGTACCGCTCTAGTGGATCCCAGGAATATTTTAGAATTGTTAATGTGAGTCGAAGATACTAAACACATACACCATTCATGCTCTGACAATATAGTACCACTTCGGCTCCTCTCTCGTTTCCAAGAACTCTTTCGCCTTTTCGATGATATCCATGCGCGGAATTTCGGATCGTTTTGATAGATTGGTAGCCGCAACAATGCAGTAAATTGGTGGCATGTCTGGATCAGGATCGCGTACAGTTATTAGATCATCATACTGGATGCCGCAATGCATGGCCAGTCGATTTCGGTACATCGCAAAAGTACGGCCGGGCTGGCCCTCGATAGCGGTGCCGTCCTTCATTGCTGCTTCATAGACAGTGTAGGGGTTAAGAAGGTAGCCAAAAGCTTTCGCATATTTGATTTTTCGCCTATTGAGACTTGTCGTGGGTGCTCTGGGGGGTAGAGTAGATGGTGTGGTCCCAGCAGTGGGGATCATAGCTCCGAATTCGTGGGGATTAGGGTACAGTTGCATTATCTGATTTTCCGGTTTGAATGTCAGGTATTCGAACTCCGACATGCCAACAGTGCGCTGCCAATCAAATCGATCAATAGCTGCGATGAAAATATCTGTGACTGATATATTACTGCAAGCAATTCTATGTGATAATCTTCCCTATCGCCCCCATGCCAAATCTCTCGTCCTCTGATATCTTTGGTGTAAACCGCGCACGCGCAGCTGCCAAAGACCTCAACACCAATCCACGAAACTTAGAACTTCTCTGGTACCCGTTCTGGAATAGGGCAGCCTTTCGAGTCGCCTCCATTATTGATTGTGAACGCCTTACTGTTGCTCCTCAGTTCCCTTTGTGGAGAATTTGGACACGTGATGACACACAACTTGGAGATATAAGTATCCTTTCGGAAGAAGACGACGATGAAGTCATGGATGGCACTGTCGATGGTTCAATGGACGATGTCAACAGCGAGCGTTCCGACGATGATTTCGATAATGCAAACCAGACCCTCAGTACCGTCAACGAGACTCTCAACATCAAGACTCGCTCGCGTATCACTGATTTCGCTATAGTTTTTTGGCTCGAGAGTGACGCCATCAATACTAGTAAAGACGACGAGGAAGACGAGAAATTTTCTATCGCCGAAGAATTTATTCCAGTTTTAATTGAAGTAAAACGGTCCCCATCCCGGCAACTAACTGAGGAGAAGCTGGAGGAGTCTCGGACAAATATCATGATTTCTGCACAAGAAGATGTTTTCCGGCAGGTGATTTATATTTGATTTGACATAGTCTTAACTTGAACGTCTGTTTTAATAGGCTTTATACCTTTTCGCCAATCCTAGATGGCTGCATCAACACAGTGTCCTGGCTATTGCAACTGTAGGAGACCACTGGACCTATACAGTAATCTCTCGAGAGGTCGGATCAGAACAAACCAAGGTAACCACTCCAGTGGATGAAATTGATCCTGACTGGGAGCCCAGGACTTCCTCCTTTGGGGCACTACCATGGTCTGAAGTGGCAATTTGGGGCAGGGGAGGAGAGCACGCTGCTCGCAGAGAAGAGGTTATTGTGTGGATCAAAGACTATTTCATTCCCAATGAAGTAGATCGCTAACTTCATACAAGATTGCCGCCTCGCTTTGCTTCGGCGTTCCATATTCAAGATGTCAATTTGATCGTCCCAGTTGGTGGCTGGCACCTTGAGCTTGATTGTTCTCTAAACCCAGGCCGTTCCATCAAAATCATCGTTCACCCGTTACACGTGCTAACATTGACGTAGGTAGATCTTGAAATTCCTGAGTTTAGTCTACTGTAGGAGCTCCAAAAACGTAACATTCCTGACCGTTGTTGCTCCCAGTGAGAGAAGCACAAAACCATCCTTCCTTCTCCGGATTCTCGATAGTGCTGTCGATAGCTGGCCATGCGAAAATACTAGTCGCGTCAAATCAGGGCCAATTTTGTAGCAAGTAAGACGTTGACAGCCGTTGAACGTACAGGCATACGCAGGTGCCACAGGAAATTACCTTCGCACGAGAGTATGTCTTGAGGGCAGCGGTGAGGTGAAAGTGATACGTGGTAGGAGTATTTCTTCCGCAGAGGTCATTGTCCCCGGTCCAGTGATACGGGTGGGCAATGGAGCTGGGGATGTGAAAGAACCTGGGTTGATTGAAGAAAAAAGTTGGAGAGTGTCGGCTGGCAATGAAGAAGTGGAGGACTTACATCTGTAAATGATCACGACTGCCATAAGAATACCCGTTCCACTTTCCTATTGCACCAGAGAGGTCAGCGGCGATGGAGAGAAGACCAAGAATGGCACTGCCGAAAGCAGCCGCAGTGGGGATGACGCACTTGAGTTCCTTGTACATCGATGCCTCACGATGACCAGCCATTACCTACACAACATGATAAAAGAGTGAGACGGAGGCATACCATCTGTTGATCCTTCAATTGCTTGGCAACGTCTCGTGGGCCTGAGCCAGAAGCCTCAATCCAAGTCTTCGAGAAAAGAGCGCAGGCGGAGAGCATGAAGGTGACGTAGATGGCTGTATGGATGAAGTCCAGAACAACTTCCTTGAAGGTGTGCGGTGGTGACATAGTAGGCGATACTAGACTTGGCGATGAGTGGGGGCGAATCGTCCATAGGCTAATCACTGCGTTAGATAGGCTATAAAATCACGATTGAGTTGAAAATTACACGCCTCCCATACACCATGAATCTTGACGAAGAGGTTGCTGGGGAAACGGGTTGCGAACATTTGTGATACGATGAAACATTGGAAGTGAGAGCCGACTGCAACATGATAGGCATGTTCGAGGTGTAGAAGAGTTTGATGGGGTATGTACCACGCTGGCCACGGAAGTGGTTGCTCCTGACGGGAATCTCGATTCGGAAACCTTGCAAGTATATGACGACGGCGAAGGGTTAGGGTTATAGGAGATTATTTCCTTAAAACCCCAGGGTTGAATCCCAGGGTTGAATCCTGGGTTGGCTGAAATGTGTGGGGTTGAGTCTGGAGTTGGTGGAGAATTGCGGTATTTGGTGAAGAGAGCTGCTCATGATGGATGGATACATTTATTCATACATATTTTGTGAATTGAATACACTTTATTTCTTGCAAATGCGTCCAGTGGTTGTGCTACAATGAGTGATACACTGATTTCGCACTTTTGAGTAGTAGAAGAATATATTTTGCTTACAGAAACTCAGGAAAGCGGACTTGCTCTTCGAAGACGAGTATATATACTCTCACATATTATCTGAAGAACCTCCGCTTTAGATAATAATATTCCAATGACTCCTTCATATTCAGTGAGTGCATGTCTCATTTCGCACTTTTGAGGAGTAGAAGAATTTATTTCATTCATAGAAACTCGGGCAAGCGCACTCGCTCTTCGGGGACAAGCACATATACTCTCACATATTCTCTGAGTAATCTCCACTTCAGATAATAATATTCCGACCACTCCTTCATATTCAGTGAGTGCATGTCTCATTTCGCACTTTTGAGTAGTAGAAGAATTTATTTCATTCATAGAAACTCGGTCAAGCGCACTCGCTCTTCGGAGACAAGCATATATACTCTCATATATTATCTAAGTAATCTCCACCTTAGATAATAATATTCCGACCACTCCTTCATATTCAGTGAGTGCATGTCTCATTTCGCACTTTTGAGTAGTAGAGGAATTTATTTTATTCATAGAAACCCGGGCAAGCGCACTCGCTCTTTGGGAACAAGCACATATACTCTCACATATTCTCTGAGTAATCTCCACTTTAGATAATAATATTCCGACCACTCCTTCATATCCAGTGAGTGCATGTCTCATTTCGCACTTTTGAGTAGTAGATAAATTTATTTCATTCATAGAAACTCGGGAAAGCAAGCTCGCTCTTCGAGGACGAGCATATATACTCTCACATATAATCTGAGAAACCTCTACTTTAGATAATAATATTCCGACCACTCCTTCATATTCGGTGAGTCTATCCTTCATTTCGCACTTTTGAGTAGTAGAAGATTTGATTTTGCTTACAGAAACTCATGCAAGCGCACCCGCTCTTCGGGGACGAGTAGATATACTCTCATATATATTCTGAGCAATCTCCAGTTGAGATAATGATATTCCGATGACTCAGTCATATTCAGTAAGTGTATCCTTCTTTTCGCACTTTTGGGTAGTAGAATAATTTATTTCATTCATAGAAGCTCATGTAAGCGCACTCACTCTTCTGAGATGAGTGAGTGTACTCTCTCATATATCCTTAGTTGTCTCCACCTTATATAATAAAATTCCAATGACTCCTTCACATTTGGTGAGTGCATATCTCATTGTGCACTTTTGGCTAGTAGGAAATCTCATTTCGTTTACAGAAATTCATCCAAGTACATCCGCTCATCGGAGACAAGTATATATACTCTCTCATATCCTCTGAAATATCTCCATTTTAGATCAGGTTATTCCGATCACTCCTTCACATTTGGTGAGTGCATGTCTCATTTCGCACTTTTGGCTAGTAGGAGATCTCATTTCGTTTACAGTAACACATCCAAGCATACCTGCTCTTCGGGGACGAGGATATATACTCTCACATATCCTCTAAAATATCTCCACTTTAGATCAGGTTATTCCGATCACTCCTTCACATTTGGTGAGTGCATGTCTCATTTCGCACTTTTGGCTAGTAGGAGATCTCATTTCATTTACAGTAACACACCCAAGCATACCCGCTCTTCGGGGACGAGTATATATACTCTCACATATCCTCTAAAATATCTCCACTTTATATCAGGTCATTCCGATCACTCCTTCACATTTGGTGAGTGCATGTCTCATTTCGCACTTTTGGCTAGTAGGAGATCTCATTTCGTTTACAGTAACACATCCAAGCATACCTGCTCTTCGGAGACGAGTATATATAATCTCACATATTATCTGAAATATCTCCACTTTAGATCAGGTTATTCCGATCACTCCTTCGCATTTGGTGAGTGGGGTTAGCCTTAGGGTTATGGGGATCTTTTTCGGTCGTAGGGTTGTTGAACCCTAGGACCAACTGTAGGTCTGGCCCTAGAGTCTGAGTACTGGGAGAATTAGAAGGGGAGTAATTATATTTATGGCTAATTTACAAGATTCACATGTAGGCTTCTAGGAAGGACAGATATACTGACATTATTCCACTCTTTCAATTTGATTAATCTGTGATTCAATCGTTTTCTAGACGATTTATTAGCTGTAAAAAGATATGAGATTGTTGAGTAAATACACAGATTTGTAGGCCTCCACGATGCCCCATGTGTCCGTGTTAAATTTATAGATAGATGGTCAATATGCTCTGTCTCCCAGAACAAAATTAATCGCTACTCACTCATTTCTTAAGCGATTCCTATCGTCTCAATATTTTTGGAATGGTATACTATATGCCCATATATGTGGGCCTCCACGACGCCCCATATGTCCTTGTTAAATTTCTAGACAGATATTCAGTAAGTTATACCCTCTCAGAACGAA
>Ga0247742_10002331_pt1 | contig 12486 bp, 14 predicted proteins | sample UWRJL208509C2_FD_180944 | JGI IMG/M metagenome (GOLD analysis project Ga0247742, IMG submission 180944) | Plant litter microbial communities from Arlington Agricultural Research Station in Wisconsin, United States - UWRJ-L208-509C-2 | ecosystem: Environmental > Terrestrial > Plant litter >... | reverse complement strand
GCAGCACTCGGGCTCGGACAGGCAACCTGGTACGGTTTGGCCAATCCTGCCAGCAGTTGGGCGTTTATCTCGGGAATGATGTTCGGGGCCTGCTCGACCGACAGGCCCGCAGACAGGTCGATCACCGCGCAGCCGGCGGCGGTGGCGCGGGACGAGTAGCTGCGGGTAATGGCAGGGCCGGCGGCGAAGAACACCAGTTGCACTTTGCCGAAATCGAACTCATCGACTTCCCGCACGCGTACGTTTTTGCCGCGAAACGGCACCGAGTGGCCGGCAGACTCAGCACTGGCCAGCAGATTCAGCGCGCCGACCGGAAACTCAAGCTCTTCTAGAATCTGGACGATGGTTTCGCCGACAGTACCGGTGGCGCCGACAACGGCGATATCAAAGGACTGGCTCATGCAAAAACCTCAGGGAAATCAGGGAGCGGCACTTTAACCGCCGAGTACCCGCCAGGCAATTTAAGTGGCGAGGCAGTGCAGGTGCCCGGCATGGGATGTCGAGTCAGGGCTCCAGGCCAATTTTGAAAAATTCGCCGCCACTCCAGACGCCAAGCCAGCGCTGGCCGTCTATGTCACGGGTGATCGCCAGATCCACCAGTTGATAAAAGACATTGCGATGCACCAGCGCCTCGAGATTGGCGCGAACATGAAGATAAGGCGCGGGTTCCTGGGTTTGCGGATCGATGCTCACGCGCAGACCGTGCTCGGCGCCAGCTTGAACCACATCATCGACATTAGTGGTGAAGCGCAGCACCTGCGACTCGCCCTCGCCCTCCACTTCCAGCAGCACCGCCACAAAGGGCGCGTCGTCGACCTTGATGCCGACCTTTTCCACCGGAGTGATCAGGAAATATGTGTCGCCGTCGCGGCGAATGATCGTCGAGAACAAGCGCACCATAGGTTTGCGGCCAATGGGCGTGCCCAGGTAGTACCACGTGCCGTCACGGGCAATACGCATGTCAATATCGCCACAAAAATCCGGATTCCACAGATGCACTGGCGGCAAACCTTTGCCAGAGCTGGGGATCTGCTCCAATAAATCATTGGCTTTGCCCGGGCCACTCATAGTTGCTCCTTAGCGACGCTCTACACCGATCAGGCTACGAGCGTAGTCTTCCATGGGCGGACCAAGCAAATCTTCAGGCTTGGTGTCGTACAGCGTGAGCAATCCGCCGCGACTGTGGATGCGCGCCGAATCGATCAGGTAGCGGGTGTTGGTTTCGATCAGCATCAGCTGAATCACGCCGCTGTCGATGCCCAACCGATCGAGCGCTTCCTGGTCGGACCACTCGTCGAAGTTGCCAATGCGGTCATCCGCGCGTGCAAATCGGGTGTACAGCAGATAGTGAGCGCCTGCGCTGCGTGCCTCATTCATGGCTTCATCGAGCCCTTCCGGGCCGCGTGCTTTGCGGACCATCGGGAAGTACTCGACAAAGCCCTTGAACGCTTCTTCAGCGACGACATTGGGCCGAGGATAGGCACCGCCAGGCGGCACGAAGGCACCTTGGGCGATATAGATAAAGGAGTCAGGTTGCAGCCGCCAGTTGCTGATGCGGCGGGTCGAACTGTGGTCCAGCAGCCCCGCGTCGCTGAGCTCATCGTGGGCGCCTTGCGCCAAATCACTGACGTGCATGCACCCACTCACAGCCAATAGCGCCAGTACTAACAGCAGGCTACGCATTAATCTCTCCAAAGGCCGGCGACGGAAAACCGGCGAATGGTCGTCTAATGCAGCTTTTGCGCCACTTCCGTCAGCTGCCGGAGATTTCCGACTTGGGATCGTGCGCAGGGTCGATATCACGTTTACGCTTGTTGCCCATGCGCACGCCAATGTCCATCAGGAACTGGAAAAACCCTTCCTGATCTTCGAGAACATTGCTCCAGAACGGCGAGTGGTACAGCGCAACGGCGCCATGCACCAGGGCCCAGGCAGCGCAGTAATGGAAATACGGCGGCACATCCTCAAGCTTGCCTTCGGAAATCCGACCCTTGATCAGCAGCGTGAGGTGCTCAAAGTTGGAGGCGCGAATCTTGTGCAGCTCCTCGACCATCTCCGGGACCTGGTTGCCTTTGACGACCTTTTCTTCCAGACGATCAAATAACCGGTAGCGCTGGGGATCGCGCATACGGAACTCAAAGTAAGCGCGGGACAGCGCCTCCTTGTCCTTGTCCACATCGGCGGAATGCAGCAGCTCGTTCAAATCACGCTCGTAGTCGAGCATCAAACGCAGATAAATCTCCGCCTTGGATTTGAAATGCTTGTAGATGGTCCCTTTGCCGATACCCACCGCGTCGGCGATCATTTCGACGGTGACACTGTCTTCGCCCTGTTCGAGGAACAGCTTGAGCGCGGTGTCGAGAATTTCTTGCTCACGGCGCCGAAACTCACGGACTTTACGAGGTTCTTTCTGCATAGGAAGAGGCTGTGGGTTCAAAATCGAAGCCGCACATTATGCCTATGTTGCGCCAAATTGCACGGATCATCCGACCATCTTCACGTTACTTCCCCAACACGGGGGTGCGTCGGCTGGGTCTCAATCGGACAGTGGTCTTTTAGTACCCAGCGTAAAGACAGCAATTACCAGATATCGGCCTATTCGCCGCTGTTAAGGGGCCTTTCATAGATGTTTAACGGTAATGATGGGCAAGTCGCGGCCAGAGCTGTGTATTGAGCTATGAATACGTCGTCGGGTATTCCAAAACTGTTTAAAAAATGTACAAACGATGCTGGACGACCGCTGAATCTGACCAATACTTAAAGTCGCTGACGTGGCATCTCCCCCAAATGGCGCGCCAGTAAAGGCACCAAAGGACAGCGTGTCTTTGTTTTACTCCTAATGGTCTTAACCCGGATTCACCCCCCAGAACCCGGGTTTTTTTTGCCTGCGATTTGAGCAATCAGGCAGTCACGTGGGCCAATGGGAACAGGCGGCGAAAATTCTCGGTCGTCTGCTCGGCAAAGCGATCGTAGGTTTCGCCACGCAGCATGGCCAGGAACTCTGCCACTTCCCGAACGTACTGCGGCAGGTTCGGCTTGCCGCGGTAGGGGATCGGAGCCAGATAGGGCGAATCGGTCTCAACCAGTAGGCGGTCAGCCGGGACCTTGCTTGCTACATCGCGCAGTGCGTCCGCATTGCGGAAGGTGACGATGCCCGACAGCGAAATGTAGAAGCCCAGATCCAGCGCGGCCTTGGCCATATCCCAGTCTTCGGTGAAGCAGTGCAGCACGCCGCCTTGGGGCAACGCCGCTTCGCGCAGCAGGGTCAGGGTATCGGCGCGAGCGCCTCGGGTGTGCACGATCACCGGCTTGCCAGTGATGTTGGCAGCCTGCAGATGCAAACGAAACGAAGCCTGCTGCAACTCGGCGGCTTCTGGTTCGTAGTGGTAATCCAGACCGGTTTCGCCGATGGCTACCACGCGTGGGTGATCAAGCTCATCAAGCAACCAGGCCAGCGCTGGCGCTTCGCCGGGCTTGAGGTCCAGCGGGTGAATGCCCACCGAACAATCCACATCGTCGTAGCGCTCGGCGAGAGCCTTCACGGCACTCGCGTTTTCGGCACTCACGCCAATGCACAGAAAATGCCCGACACCCCTGCCCCGCGCGGCCTCAAGGGCAGCTTCGAGGGAGCCGGCGTGTTCGTTCAGATCAAGACGATCAAGGTGGCAATGGGAATCTACGAGCATGGGGACGGGGCAACTTACATCGTATGGGTAGGACGGTCGGACTTGAGGGCGCCGGCCAGGTAATTTTCAATCATGTTGCGTGCGGTATTGTCGCCGTCGTTGAACTGTACGCCTACGCCGGCAGCACGGTTGCCCTGAGCGCCTTTGGGGGTGATCCAGGTGACTTTGCCGGCGACGGGAATTTTCTCGGGCTCGTCCATCAGGTTCAGCAACATGAACACCTCATCGCCCAGCTTGTAGCTTTTGCTGGTCGGAATGAACAAACCGCCATTCCTGATGAAGGGCATATAGGCGGCGTAAAGCACCGACTTGTCCTTGATGGTCAGGGACAGAATGCCGTTACGTGGACCAGGACTCAGTGGCAAACTCATCGTGACTCCCCGGGGGATAATCTGTGTTTTCTTGCGCAGCGCCGGCCAGTCTACCCTCGACCGGTCAGCTCTGCCCACTGCACCAATAAGGCTTCGAGCAACAACACTCGGTTCAAGTTCGCCTTGGACATGACTTTCTGTCGCTGCGCCAAAACCCAGTCCTGCATCGACAGTACCTTGCCTTGCGCCGATTTCTGCGCCAGGTACTGAACCACCTTGCGCATGTCGGCCAGTCCCAGGCCCTCTTCGTCCTGCGTCAGTTGATAGCGCAGGATCAGATGCGACCACTCGCAGAACCAGTCGAACAGCAGTAACAAGGGGATGTCTTTCCAGCCCTCGGCCAGTTGCGTCGGCGAGGCCTGCTGCTTGAGTAACTTCTTTACGCCGTCGACGACCAGCGCACGCTGCTCGCGGATTCCTTGCCCCTGGAGTTTTACGGCGGCCAGCGGTGAGCCAGCGGCCAGGCTCAGCAACTCGACCCGCTCGCCCTCACTGGAACCCGGCAGCGCATCCGCCAGCCAGGCCAGACTCATGGTCTCGCTGGGCAGCGGGCAGGCTTGCTGCACGCAGCGGCTCTTCACGGTTGGCAGCAGACGGCTGGGCTGATGCGTGACCAACAGCAGCACCGTATTGCCAGACGGCTCTTCCAGACTTTTGAGCAAGGCGTTGGCAGCGTTGATGTTCATTGATTCCACAGGCTCGATCAGCACCACCTTGCGCCCGCCCATCTGCGCGGTCTGGACCACGAAACTGACCAGATCGCGCACCTGATCGACCTTGATCGCCTTGTCGGCCTCTTCGGGTTCCAGCACGTAATTATCCGGATGGCTTCCGGCGGCCAGCAACAGGCAGGATTTACACTCACCGCACGCGTCGAGCCCCAGCGGGCGCTGGCACAGCAAGCGGTGCATCAGGCGTTCGGCCAAGGCGCGCTTGCCGATGCCGATCGGGCCGTGCAACAGATAGGCGTGGGCATGCTGTTCGCGCCCGGCCATTTGTTGCCACAAGCTTTCCTGCCAGGGATAGGCCTCAGGCATGTCGAGGTTCCGAGAGCAACTTCAGTAATTCGGGCACCAACAGATCGAGCGAGGCCTGCACTTGAGGCAGTGGCAACGCAGCGTCCACCAGACGGTAGCGCTCGGGAGCAGCGGCAGCGCGATCAAGATAAGTACTGCGTACAGAGTCGAAGAACGCTCGCCCCTCCTGCTCGAAGCGATCGAGCCGACCACGGGCAGTGGCGCGGGCCAGTCCGATTTCTACCGGCAGGTCGAACACCAGCGTCAGGTCCGGACGCAAAGCGCCCTGGACGAAGGCCTCCAGGGTAGCGATCCGCTCGATGGACAAACCACGGCCGCCGCCCTGATACGCGTACGTTGCATCGGTGAATCGGTCGCATAAGACCACCGCGCCACGGGCCAATGCCGGGCGAATGACCTGGGCCAGGTGTTGCGCCCGCGCGGCGAATACCAACAGCAGCTCGGTATCGGCGTTCATGGCTTCGTCGCTGGGGGCCAGCAGCAATTCGCGGATGCGTTCGGCCAACGGCGTGCCACCGGGCTCGCGAGTCAGCACGACGTCGATGCCGTGGCTGCGCAGGCGCTCGGCGAGGTATTCGCGGTTGGTGCTCTTGCCCGCGCCTTCCGGGCCTTCCAGGGTAATAAACAAGCCAGTCACAGGCGGTCCTTAATCAGATTCATTGCGGCGTTTTCCCGCTGTCTTCGCGTTTGTCAGGGCTATCCTCAGGCGTCGCCGACTTATCGACGGGCTGATCGGCCGTGGAAGAGGGTGGCTTGCTGTCCGTGTCTGGCGTGATGGTCTGCCCAGGGACAACCGGCACCGCTGGGTCCACGACGGGCGCTGGAACAACCATCGGCGCCGGGCTGGATCGGTAATCGGCACGACGCTTTAACTGGAACTCCTTGACCGCCGCATTATGCGCATCCAGGTCGTTGGAGAACACATGACTGCCGTCACCACGGGCGACAAAATACAAACTGCTGCCCGCCACCGGATGCATGGCGGCATGAATGGCTTCGCGGCCAACCATTGAAATCGGCGTCGGCGGCAAGCCGGAAATCACGTAAGTGTTGTAGGGCGTAGCTTCCTTGAGGAAAGCGCGTGTCAATTTGCCGGTATAACGCTCACCCAGGCCGTAAATCACGGTCGGATCGGTCTGCAACAGCATGCCCTGCTCCAGCCGTCGCACGAACACGCCAGCGATCTGCCCGCGCTCCTGTGGCACGCCGGTTTCTTTCTCGACCAGCGAGGCCATGATCAGCGCCTGGTAAGGATTGCTGTACGGCACCTCAGGTGCGCGCTTGTCCCACTCATCTTTGAGCACTTCATCCAGCCGGGTGTAGGCCTGTTTGAGCAACTCCACATCGGTCATGCCGCGCACGTAGCGGTAGGTGTCGGGAAAAAAACGGCCTTCGGGAAATACGTCGGGGTGGCCCAGCTTTGCCATCAATTCGCCGTCGCTGAGATTGGTCAGCGTCTGCTCAAGCTTGGGCTGTTTGCCCAGAGCGGCGCGCACCTGACGGAAACTCCAGCCTTCTACCAGCGTCAGGCTGTACTGCACGACATCGCCCTTGTACCAAAGCGTCAGCAGGGATTTGGCGTCCATTCCCGGCGTCATGCGGTATTCGCCGCTGTGCAACGATTGCTCAGCGAGATTGAAGCGCCAATAGAGACGTAGCCAGAAAGCGTCTTTGATTATGCCTTCGGTTTGCAGACGATTGAGCACGCCGGTTGGCGAGGAGCCCGCGGGGACGTCCAGCAGTTGTTCCTGATTCAGATTAAGCGGTTGGTGCAGCGCGGTGTTTTGCTGCCAATAAGCCAGCCCTAACAATAAACCCGCCAGAACAACACCCGTCTCCAGCAAGACCAATAATTTTCGGATCACGAATCAGATATCCAGAAGCCTGCGGGCAAGATTTTGCAGTTTACGGGTGAGCGGACCAACCGGCCAGTTCTGCCGTTCGAAAGCACGCACCGGCCAAACCCCGTATACGCTGTTGCAGACCAATACCTCGCTGGCTTGCGCAAGATCAGCCATCTGCAGGTCAGTGATTTGTACCGCTATGCCCAGAGCACGCGCCTGATCCAGCAGCTCTGCACGCATGACCCCGGCGACCCCGCATCGACTTAAGTCAGCGGTGCGCAATACATTGCCCTGGATCAGAAACAGGTTGCTGTAGACCGCTTCGATAATGCGACCGGATGTGTCCCGCATCAGCCCTTCAGCGTGTTCGGCATCCTGCCATTCGCCACGGGCAATGACCTGTTCAAGGCGATTGAGATGCTTGAGGCCGGCGAGCAAGGGTTGCTCGGCAAGGCGTGTCTGACAGGGGAACAATCGAATCCCGTGCTCTGCGTGGTGCTCGGGATGGGCAGGCAGCGGGCTGCTCTGGAGAATGCGTCGCGGACGCGCATCAGGCGTCGGCCCATACCCGCGCTGACCGTCTGCACGAGTAACGATAAGCTTCATCACGCCTTCGCCCATCTGTGCAGCGAAGGCCAGGCATTCCTGCCGGATAACCATCAAGTCCAGCGCCAGCGCCAGCCGTGAACCGCCAGACGCAAGACGCTCCAGATGACGTTCGAACAACCGAGGCTGGCCGGACGTGACCAGGATGGTCTCGAAAAGGCCATCGCCGTAGGCCAACCCGCGATCCTTGACGGACAGCCTGTCAGCCGGGGCGCCATCGATCCAGCACAAGGTCATTCGGCGAACCGGCGGAACACCAGAGAGCCGTTGGTACCACCAAAGCCGAACGAGTTGGATATCACCACGTCGATCGGCATGTTACGAGCTTCATGGGGCACGAAGTCCAGATCGCAACCTTCGCCGGGCTCGTCGAGGTTGATGGTCGGCGGCGCGACCTGACCGTTGATCGCCAGGATGCTGAAGATGGCTTCCACCGCCCCCGCCGCACCCAACAGATGCCCGGTCATGGATTTGGTGGAACTAACCGCCAACTGCTTGGCGTGCTCGCCAAACACCGACTTGATGGCATTGGCCTCGGCGAGATCACCCGCAGGCGTCGAGGTGCCGTGAGCGTTGATGTACTGCACCTGATCGCTGTTGACCTTGGCATCTCTCAACGCATTGGTGATGCAGCGAGCAGCGCCTGCGCCATCATCTGGCGGCGAGGTCATGTGAAAGGCGTCGCCGCTCATGCCAAAGCCGATAAGCTCGGCGTAAATGGTCGCGCCGCGTGCCTTGGCGTGCTCGAGCTCTTCCAGCACCAGCGCACCGGCACCGTCGGCCAGTACGAAACCGTCACGGCCTTTGTCCCACGGGCGGCTGGCACGCGCCGGGTCGTCATTGCGTGTCGAGAGCGCGCGGGATGCGCCGAAGCCGCCCATGCCCAAACCACAGGCCGCCATTTCGGCGCCGCCTGCAATCATCACGTCGGCTTCATCGTAGGCAATATTGCGCGCAGCCATGCCGATGCAGTGCGTACCGGTGGTACACGCAGTGGCAATAGCGTAGTTAGGCCCCTGTGCACCCAGGTGAATAGACAGGAAACCGGAAATCATGTTGATGATCGAGCCAGGCACGAAGAACGGCGAAATGCGCCGAGGGCCTGACGAATGCAGGATACGACTGGTGTCTTCGATGTTGGTCAGGCCACCGATGCCTGAACCCATCGCCACGCCAATGCGATCGCGATTGGCATCGTTGACTTCAAGGCCCGCGTTGCGAACGGCCTGAAATCCTGCCGCCAGACCGTATTGAATGAACAGGTCCAGCTTGCGAGCTTCCTTGAGCGAAAGGTATTGCTCGACATCGAAGCCTTTGACAGATCCACCGAAGCGAGTGCTATAGGCCGAAAGGTCCGTGTGTTCGATAAGGCCAATGCCACTGCGGCCAGCCAGAATGCCTTGCCAGGTACTCGGCACATCGGTGCCCAATGGCGTCAGCATACCCATACCGGTGACCACGACGCGTCTACGCGACACAGGACTCTCCTTTTTTCTAATGACGACACGCTGCAGCGTTTCTTAAAGAAAAAACCGCACGCCGGAAGGCAGTGCGGTTTTTCCACGACAGCAAGCGACGATTACAAACCGTTACGCCTGATGGTTGGTAACGTAATCGATAGCAGCTTGAACAGTGGTGATCTTCTCGGCTTCTTCGTCGGGGATTTCAGTCTCGAATTCCTCTTCCAGAGCCATTACCAGCTCAACGGTGTCAAGGGAGTCGGCACCCAGGTCTTCAACGAAGGAAGCAGTGTTGGTGACTTCCTCTTCCTTGACGCCAAGTTGTTCGGCAACGATTTTCTTGACGCGCTCTTCGATGGTGCTCATACCGTGTTTTAACTCCTAGTGGACAAATTCAGGCAGCTGGCCGATGGGTAAGTGTATAGAAGAGGTTTTGCGTATTTCAAGCTAAACGCAAATCCCGTTACGCCCACCGCCCTCTGCCCGTTAAAAGATTTCAGCTTTATAACGGATTTTAGACAGCCCGTATTACATTTTTTTGAAGCAGGCCGTCACATGTACATGCCGCCGTTCACGGGGATTGTAGCCCCGGTAACGTAGCCTGCACCTTCCGAAGCAAGAAAAGCGACCACGTGCGCGATCTCTTCTGCCTGCCCCAGTCGACCGAGAGGAATCTGGGTCGTCAGGGAATCACGTTGTGCCTGGGGCAGCTCGCGGGTCATATCGGTGTCGATAAACCCGGGAGTCACCGAGTTCACGGTCACCGACCGTGAACCCACTTCCCGCGCCAGAGCGCGGCTGAAGCCTTCCAGCCCCGCTTTCGCGGCGGCATAGTTTACTTGGCCTGCGTTGCCCATGGCACCCACTACCGAGCCGATGCTGATAATTCGACCCCAGCGCGCTTTGGTCATACCGCGCAACACGCCTTTGGACAGGCGATAAAGACTGGTCAGGTTGGTGTCGATGACATCATGCCATTCGTCATCTTTCATGCGCATCATCAGGTTGTCGCGAGTGATACCGGCATTATTGACCAGGATCAGCGGCGCACCGACACGCTCCTGAATCAATGCCAGTGTCGCAGTGACCGATTCGTCGTTGCAGACATCCAGTGCCAGGCCGAAACCTTCGATCCCGTGCTCCTTGAAGCTTGCGGTGATGCGCTCGGCACCCGACTCGGACGTAGCAGTGCCGACAACGGTGGCCCCATTACGACCCAATTCAAGCGCAATGGCTTGGCCGATTCCGCGGCTGGCGCCAGTAACCAGCGCAACTTTACCTTGCAGGCTCATGCAAGCGTCTCCTTATCAAGCCAACGCCGCGCGGGTGGCGGCGAAAGCATCTGGGGTATTGAGGTTGTAAGTCGTCACGCCATCTGCGCAACGCTTGTTCAGGCCGGCCAGTACTTTACCTGGCCCGCATTCGACTAGCTGCACCGCACCACTGGCCGCCAGTGTCTGGATCGATTCGACCCAACGTACAGGCTTGTAGAGTTGTTGCAGTAAATCGGTCTTGAGTGTGTCCAGATCCGAAACCACACCGGCACTGACGTTTTGCACCAAAGGAATCTGCGGCGCCTGCCAATCGATGGCGGCGACCGATTCGGCAAACCGCTCGGCGGCTGGACGCATCAGCTCGCAGTGGGACGGTACGCTCACCGGCAACGGCAAGGCGCGCTTGGCGCCTTTGGCCTTGCACAGCTCCATAGCGCGTTCGACCGCAGCTTTGGCGCCGGCAATCACGACCTGCCCCGGGGAATTGAAGTTCACTGCACTGACGACTTCGCCCTGTGCGGCTTCTGCGCACACGGCGATGACATCAGCGTCATCGAGCCCGAGAATTGCCGCCATGCCGCCCTGCCCTGCAGGCACGGCTTCTTGCATTAGCTGCCCACGACGCTCGACCAGCTTCACGCCATCAGCCAACGACAGGCTGCCGGCAGCGACCAGCGCACTGTACTCACCCAGACTGTGACCTGCGACAAAAGCAGGACGCGCGCCACCTTCAGCCAGCCAGACACGCCACAGCGCGGTAGACGCGGTGAGGATCGCCGGTTGAGTCTTGTCGGTTTGATTGAGCAACGCTTCAGGACCTTCCTGAGTCAATGCCCAAAGGTCGTAGCCCAGAGCATCGGAGGCTTCTTTAAACGTCTCCAGTACCAATGGGTGCTGAGCCCCAAGTTCGGCAAGCATGCCGAGCGACTGCGAGCCTTGACCCGGAAAGACGAATGCGAGGGATGCAGACATGAAACAAGCCCCTGATTATTGTCGTAGACATAAACGCCCGGCCTTGGCCGTGCGCGAGAAATTCTATGCGAAACAGTTGGTCATTTGGATGACCGGCCAGTCACTGGCGTCACATTTTAGCGGATCCCACCACTCGCGTAGCTGCTGGCATCTACAGCAATGCCTCCAGACGCCCGCTGAGACGCTGCGGCAGGTTTTCCTGAATCTCAGTGAGGGCGCGGGAAATTGCGCTCTGAAAGCCTTGCACGCCTGCCGAGCCGTGACTTTTGATCACGATCCCCTGCAGACCGAGGAAGCTGGCGCCGTTGTACCGCGCAGGCGCCAGATCATCCTTCAGACGATTAAGTAACGGCAGGGCAAGCGCCCCGACCGCCCTGGACAGCATATTTCGCTTGAACAGGGTTTCGATGCGCTCACCAATCATGGTCGCCAGACCTTCGCTGGACTTGAGCAGGATATTGCCGACGAAACCATCGCACACCACCACATCAGCCTCGCCCCGATAGAGACCATCGCCTTCGACAAATCCGGTGTAGTTAAGCCCGGTCGCTGCCTGCAACAAACTGGCAGCAAGTTTGACCTGCTGATTGCCCTTAATGTCTTCAGTGCCGACATTGAGCAGAGCCACTTTCGGACTCACCAAACCAAGGGCCTCGGCAGCCACCGCTCCCATGACTGCAAACTGATACAGATTTTGAGCGCTGCAATCGACATTTGCGCCCAGATCCAGCAAGTGGCAATAACCACGCTGCGTGGGAATGGCTGCAATCATTGCCGGGCGATCGATGCCAGGCAACGTCTTGAGTATCAAACGTGACAGTGCCATCAAAGCGCCGGTGTTCCCGGCGCTCACGCAGGCATGCGCCTGACCACTGGCGACCAACTGCAGTGCAATGCGCATGGACGAATCAGGCTTGCCGCGCAGTACCGAGGCGGGACGATCATCCATGGTGATGACATCACTGGCATGGGTAACACCCAGGCGCGAGCGGTCCACACCGGACTGGCGGGCGATCAGTTCTTCAAGAAGGGGAGCTTGACCGACGAGGGTCAGATGAAGCGAGGGTGTAGCGAGCAGGCAGGCGATGCTGGCCTGAACAATGCTGCGGGGACCGAAGTCCCCGCCCATTGCGTCGATCGCGATGACCGGAGCGGACAAGAAATTACTCGTCAGCGCCCTTGTCGATCACTTTACGACCACGGTATACGCCTTCTGGCGATACGTGGTGACGCAGG
>Ga0247742_10002329_pt1 | contig 12499 bp, 5 predicted proteins | sample UWRJL208509C2_FD_180944 | JGI IMG/M metagenome (GOLD analysis project Ga0247742, IMG submission 180944) | Plant litter microbial communities from Arlington Agricultural Research Station in Wisconsin, United States - UWRJ-L208-509C-2 | ecosystem: Environmental > Terrestrial > Plant litter >... | reverse complement strand
CCGAACTCGAGATCGCCGCTGAGGGTGACTTCAAGGATGCGCGTCTCGATCTGCACCTGCATCGGTACGGCATCGAGGCGCTTGATCGCCTGCTCGATCTCGGCCCACTGCGCCGGACGGCAACGCACCATCAACTGGTTGTTCGCGTCCACCGAAGTGATACGCACGCCGTCGTCCGTCGTGGTCGAGGAATGACGGTTACCCGTATCGCCACCGCTATCGTCGGACGAACCGGAGCCCGCACCAAGACCCGTCGTGCTGCTGCCACCGATGCCGGTGCTGCTGCCGCCCAGGCCGCTGCTGGAGCTCATGCCGGTGGTCGAGGTGCCCGTCGACGAACTCGTATTGCCAAAAGCACCCGTCGTGCTGCCGATGCCGGAGCCGCCGCGATTGCCCAGATCGCTGTCGCTGCCGCCCAGCGTGCCGGAGCTGAGGCCCGGACCGACCTTGCCGCCCTTGTCGCCGGAGCGACCGCCACCGGATCCGCTGCCGTAGATGTCCGAGAGGTAGTCGGCCATGTCCGAGGCCTGCACGTTGCGCACATCCACCACGTAGAGCTGCGGCTCGTTACCGCCGCCACGATCGATGCGGTCGATCCAGCTGCGCACCTCTTCCAGGTAAACCGGCTGCGGGCTGAGCACCACCAGCGAATTGGTCCGCTCGATCGGAATGAAGCGCAGCATGCCGGCCATCGGCGTATTGCCCTTCTCGCCGAAGATACCTTCGAGCTTCGGCGTGAGGTCCTTGACCTGGGCGCGCTGCAAGGCGAACACACCGACCGACATGCCGCGCAGCCAATCCACGTCGAACGTGGCGACGGTGCGCTGGTAGTTGTCGAGTTCGCTCGGCGTACCGGCCATCACCAGGACATTGCGCGTGGGATCGGCGAGCAGGGTCGCGTCGGGACGTGCGAAGGGCTTGATCAGCTTCTGCATCTCCGTCGCGGAGATGAAGTGCAGCGGGAACAGACGCGCCTGCAAACCACCGGCGGGTGCCGTCGCGCCGATGCTCGGTACGAGGTTGCCGGCGACGGCGTCCTTCGCCGGCATCACCACATAGCGGCCATTGGTGTGGACGAGTGCGTTGCCCGTCCACGACAGCAGGGTCTCGAGGATCGGCAGGGCCTGCTCGGCCGTGACCGGCTGCGAGGTCGAGAAGGACACGTTGCCCTGCACGCCCGGCACGATCGAATAGTTTTCATGCAGCAGATCGCCAAGGATGGCTTTCACCACCGACTCGACTGGCTGGTTCTCGAAATTGAAGGTGACCGTGCCCGCGCCGTCGGCAACCGGCTTCGGCTTGGCCAGGCCGACCGGCTTAATGAACTCACCGGTACCCGTCGTCACCTGCGGCGCCGTGTTGGATGGGACCGACGGATTGGTCGACGGCACGATATGGGCCTTCGGCGCCGGCAGCTCGGTGCCCGCCATGGCTTCGCGTTGCAGTGCGCCATCGTCGCGGGGCTGGGGCAGCGTGGAGCAGCCTGTCAGTGCAACCGCCAGCGCCGTGGCGCCGATCGTAAGAAAACGCGTCATGCAAGAACCATCATGGTCATTGAAGCCTGCGAGATTGGGGGCTGCGTGTTGCGATGCCGTGACGTGACCCGCCCTGTAAGGGCCATTAGAGCAGATTAAAAGCGAGCGCTACACAAGAGAAGGGGCCGAGACGGCCCCTTCTTCGTTCACTGAATGTCGCAGCGCCTGGTATCGAGGCTGGCGCTACGCGGTCACTGCGGCTGGGTCGCCACGGCGGCCGGGAGGCTGCCAACGGCGACCGTGGCGATCACCTTGTTGGTGAACGGGTTGATGACCGACACCGTATTGGAGTTGGTGTTGACCACATAGACGCGACCGGAATTCTCGCTGACAGCGAGCGAACCAGGCGAGCTGCCAACCGGGACGGTGGCGATCAGCTTTTTGCTGAGCGGATCGACCACGGAGACCGTGTTGTCCTGGAAGTTGGAGACATACACCGGGAACCCGATGGGGCTGGTGGTCACGCCGTCCGCGCCGACACCGGCCGGTATCGTGCCGGCCACCTTGTTGGAAGAGGTGTCGATCACGGAAACGTTATTGGAACCGATGTTGGCCACGTAGACGCGAGCGCCCAGCGGACCGGCGGCCACGCCGACCGGCGAACCTTCCATCGGGATCGTGGCGATCACCTTGTTCGCCTTGGTATCGATCACGGAGACGGTGCTGTCACCGGTGTTGACCGTATACGCGCGAGCACCGTTCGGGCTGACCGCGATGCTGAAGGGCACACCACCGACCGGCACCGAAGCGACGACCGCGTTGGTGGCCGTATTGATCACGGAAACCGTGCTGACGTTCGCGTTGGCGACATAGAGGTTGGCGCCATTCGGGCTGACCGCCACGGCGACCGGCGTATCCACGACCGGCACGACCGCCTTGACGATGTTGGTCGCAGCGTCGATCACCGAGACCGTGTTGTCGCTGGCGTTCGCAACGTAAACGTTCGCACCGCTCGGGCTCACCGCCACCGCGACCGGCGTGGCGCCGACCGGAATCGTAGCGCTCACGGCGTTGGTCGCGGTGTTGATCACGGAGACCGTGTTGTCCACCTGGTTCGCCACGTAGGCATTGTTGTTGTGGGCAGCCGCCGGCAGTGCGACACCAGCCATCAGCAGGGGAAGCGCGCAACGGCGGAAATGGAAGTTCAGCTTGTCGTTCATGATGAATACCTCAATAGAAGATTGTGGGCGGAACGTGCAACATCCCCGTCGCGCGCGTGCTCGTGTTGGTCCGGCGAGCACGCCTTGCGCTTGCGCCCGACGAACCTATCGTCATGCCGTTTCTACGCGGTGACACATTCAAGTCGCGCTACATGTTGAATCCATGACAGCCCAGTCCTGGTATTCGCGGCGCCGTTCGCGATCAGGTGCCTGTTTCTGAAACGAGCTCGCGCCAACGCACCACGCGATACGCTCGTGGGTCGCCCGGTTCGTTCTTTAGGATCACGGTCGCGTCGATGGTCAAGGTGAGCCCACCCTCGATCGAGGCACGCGACACGATATTCACCGTCCCACTCGCGCGTCGCACTGCCGTCCCCGTCCTGGTCCCCGGCACCGGCGGAAGCGTCGTGAATCCAGCGGTCAGGTCGCGGACACGCGCGACGTATGCCGCGGACGATGCGGCGTCGGCGCCCGTCACAGCCGACACGACAGCCGGCGAAGCATGCGCGAGGTTTGGCTCATCGAGCGCCCACAAGGTCAGCGATGGCTCGACGCGATCGATGATCTCGGAATCGAGCCCCGGAACACGGTGGAGTTCCTCAAGACTCGTAAAGCCACCACGCGCCAGTAGCGCATCCGATTCTATCGGTCGCCTGGAACCCCACCCCTCGATGGCCACCGTCGCCGCGCGAGCACGCTCCGGCTCGATGTCGAGCGCAAGAAGCAGCGCCTCGATCCGTTCTGGCGTCGCGCGATTGAGGTCGATTTTTCCATCCTCGTCAGCCATCGAAACGCCGACCCGGATATCACCCTCCCGCCATGTATAGCTGCGGCCATCCGTGGCCCAGCGCTCGGCTTCGTCCAAGGCACGGAGTCGATACACCGCCTGCTCGATCCCGGCTTCCGCCGCGTAAAACGCTTGCACCTTGCGATACTGTCCGCGAGCCTCGACACCCTCGACGCGTGCACTGCTCGCCAGCGCCCCCAGGGTGATCGCCGCGAGCGTGCAGCCCCACAGCACCACGAGCAGTGCGATGCCACGTTGCCCGGATGCCCGAGCGCCAGGCGATCGCATCATGACGACGGCACCGTGGAGAGTCGCGCCACGGCCTCACGTACGTTCGTCGCCGCAGGATCCATGCGCAGGGGCACCGTGAAGGTCGGCCAGTGCACCCCACCACGGAGCTCGAGTTCGACGCCGACCATCGTCGGCAAGCGTTGCTCGTAAGGCCACGACGAGGCCCAGGTGACGGGATGACCATCGTCGTCGAGTCCGCTGTAGGTAAGCCGTCCAAAAACGACATGTTCCACCAGCGTCTCGGGCGATGCGGGCACCACGTGAGAGCCATCTCGCGTGGCCAGTGGTGCGAAGGCCACCTCGAGGCGCTGGTCCCCCTTGTTCCCCTGCAAGGAAAGCGCCTGCAACTGCAGCCCGCTCGCCGCAAGATAGCCCGGCCCCGGCGAGACGAACGTCATCGTCGTCTCGTCACCGTGGAAGACGACGAGGCGCCGGTTTGCGCGGCGAGTCCAGGGATAGGCCATCGCCCCTGAAAGGGCGCGACGAAGATAAGTCTGCGCTGCCCGCACTTCATCCAGCCGTTGCGTCATCGACAAGGTGGAACGCGTCGAGCGCGTAATCGTTTCGAGCGACGCCATGACGCCAAGCAGCAGCAAGGCAAGCAACGCCAGCGCGCCGAGCGTCTCCATCAAGCTGAAACCAGCGACGCGCTTCACCCATCACCCCCGGGTGACGGGGGCGGACCGCTCGGCGGCACTTCGGATACGGCGCGCTGGGTGACGAAGCGAACGTTGGCGGGCCTGCCCCCTTCATCCCATTCGACGGTAAGTTCGATCCGGTGGAGGCGCATCGGACTCGTCGTCTTGAGCAGTGCTTCCGAAGCCGGCGACGATACGTTCATCTTCCAGCGAAACCGATCGTCAAAACGTCCCTCGTGCATACCGGCTGTCGGAAATTCCGTGACATCTGTCCGGTCCAGAAGGCCGCTGGCCCAGAGGGATGCCTGCGTGTAGTCGGCAGCTCTCGAATTCAATGCCATGGATGCTCCCGCTGCCTTCATCAGGGCACCAAAGCACAACGCCAGCAGTAGCATCGCCGCCAGCGTTTCCAGCAAGCTGAATCCCCGCATCCTTCGTGGCAGCATGGTCCATTCCTCCCGATGCAACGAGCATACGACCGCATACATTTCGAACGCATGACTTGGAAAAAAAGAAGGGCCCCGAAGGGCCCTTCCCGCTCATCCATGAGTCGTAATCGTTACGTCAGAGGTCGATCAGTTGATGCAGGAGTTGACCTTGGCCGGGATACCAGCGGTCGCCAGGGTGGTGACGAACGCATAACCGGTGCCGTTGTTAGCGCCGGTCGGGTTACCGATGGTGGTCACGCCGGTGTGGCTGGCGTAGGCGGAGCCGACCAGACCACGCACGGCGGCCACGTCAGCGCCGTTGCCCGTGGCATTGGCGATGAGGTTGGATACAGCGATGATCGGATAACGCGTGGAGCTGTTCGCGTAGGTCGACGGTTCGACGAGGATCATGCAGCCAGGCGTCGTAGCCGCCGGGCTGAGCGCGCCGGTGACAGCCACACCGCTGGTCGCGTTAACACCCGTGATGACGCGGTCGGTCACGGTGGAAACAAGGATCGAATCCGGCAAGCCTTCATACGGATCGAAACCGTTGATCGTCGCGACCTTGGCGGTAGTGATGTTGGAGGCCTTCAGGTTCGCCGCTTCCGCATAACCGATAGCGCCCACGGTGGTATCGATCGCATGAGCGACGTTGGCGTTACCGCTCTGGCCATTCCAGTTGCTCGGCAGAGTCGGGAGGAACAGGCTCACGACCTTCGCGAACGACTGGTCGGCGATGAAGTGCGTAGCAGCCGTGTTCGTAGCGCCGCAAGCGGCACTGGTCAGGTGGTTAGCCAGCGAGAAGCTGGTGCCGCTGCCGTCAGAACGGTAGACAACGGTGATCGGGCGTGCCGGCAGGCCGAGCTGACTCCAGTTGGTGGTCGTGCCGCTGAAGATGCTGCACACCTGAGCGTCGGTCAGGTTCAGCGTACCGCTGACGTCCGGGTTGTTGAACGCGATGGCGACCGAACCGATCACGGCCGGGAACTGCACCGGCTGGGTGTACTTGGTCTTCTTGCCCGGGGCGGGCAGACCGAACCAGTTGAACTCATCCTGCGACATCGGCGCATCGCTGGCCGCGAAATGCGGATCGACGATGACGGAGCTCGGCGCACCGAAACCACCAGTGGCGAGGCCGTTGCACGCGCCCGTGGCACCCGGAAGCGAAGTCGTGCCATCGAAATGGTCGAAGATCTTCTTGCCATTGCCGCTGCCGGTCTGGCAGTACGACAGGGCGTTACCGCTGGTGGCGGCCCAGTTGCCGAACAGGGAGGTCGTGGACACCGCGGCGGCCGTGGAGCCCGCGACGTTGGAAGAAAGGATTCCGGTACCGAAATTGAAGCCGACATACGCACCGGCCGGCAGCGTTGCGCCGCCGCCGTAGACGTCCGTGCTCATCGCGGCGCTGGCGCCCATAAGGCCGAGCGACATCAGAACGGCGCCCGCGATGATCTTGGTGCGGGTGTTCCCCATAGCATTTCGCTTAAACATGGTGTTACCCCTAGTCGATAGACCTCCATCTGGAGGCACATCGAGTATTCGCCCGTTAATTGTCGTACGAATGACGTAGGCATTTCCTTCGACATGCCAGAACGATTACAGGTTTAACGCGAGGTGTGCATTTCGAAGTTAATGACACGTCACATGACGATGACACAAAAAGAAAAGCCGGCATGATCTCGTCATGCCGGCATATATCTACGTCTTCTTACTGCATCAAACGCGCGCGTTCCGCAGTGGTCAGGCCGTCGCCCGCGGCCCCTGCGCGGCGAACCACTTGCACGGGACTGTTCTGGTCGTAACCCGCTCCATGTGAACCACTGTCGATGCTCGCGCTCGGGTCGCTCCCGATAACCTGGACGGAAATGATCGAGGGCTGACGATCGCGAGCGTCGGACTGCTGCTGGCGGGCGACATCTTCTGCAGCCTTCGTCGCTGCCGTCGCCGCCGAGCTTGCGGCATTGAGTGCACCGACGTTTACCGACTGTACGACGGGAAGACCAACAGAATCGCCCTTCACCTGCACGTTGTCCGCATTCGCGACGTGGGCTGCCGCGACGACAAGGTTGCCGGAAACGCGTATGCCTGCGTCGCCTGCATCCACGGTTCCTCGCGGAGCCATCAGGTAGACCGAGCCCTCGGGCGCACCAGGGATCGTCTGCAAGGTGGCGATACCTGCACCGGAGACCTGCCCCGCCGCATCCTGCAGGCACCAGGCATCGATCGTGCAAAGGTAGCGCACCGGTGGAATCTCACTGGTGGTCTTGGCTCCCTTGCCAGCATTGATGTCGCCGTTGGAGCTCCAGATTGTTACGTCGCCACCTTGCTCGGTGAAGATACGGCTTTGGGCGAGCAGTGTGCTGCCGTCGGTGAACAGTGAGACATCGCCTTGACGCAGGGTGAGGATGCCTTGAGTGTTCGGGCCGGCCTGCACGGTGCCAGCGTTGTCGATGATCACGGGAGGTGCGGAGATGCTCCCCAACAGAGCATCGCCACCCGGAGCAACGATGGAGACGTCGCCGCCACGCTGGGTCTGGATGGTGCTTCCGCGGATATCGAGGTCGCCCGTGTGGACACGTTGTTCGGCACCATTGCTTCCACCGTCCTGCCCGTTCGCTGTATAGCCGAGCGATGCCGGGAACAGAGTATTCAGCGCCTCGTAGCCTCGTACATACTGGCCCGCAAACGGGCTCGAGCTGTCGTTATAGTCCTTGCCTACTTCGGCCAGCACATGGAATAGCGTTTGCTGCACGAAGATCGCCTTCGCGTCCTCCGGCAGCGCCTGGAACCGTGCCCATGCCTGGTCTACCGAATAGGTCGGAACGTTCTGGTCTGCTACAAGACCCGTATCTACGGCAAGGCCAGCGTCGTAACGCTCCACGAAGGCCACCAGGCTGGCCGAACCATCGTCCAGGCCAGCCGGCTTCACCGCTGACGGATCGATATAGCGCGATATGAACGCCGCCCTGTCGACGCCAGGCGCGACACCATAAGAAGCGATGATCGAAGCGCCCTGACCAGGAAGGTAGGGATTATAGGTATTACCGACGGTGTCGACTCCGGTGTAGAAGCCGCGGCCTGTCGACGCAGGAAGGGAAATGTATTGCGCGGCTGGGTTGGCGAAAGCTTCCGTCTGGGAAGATAGCCGTCCGAGGTTCCGTCCTGCTTCAACCGATAGGTACCCAGGACCCGCCTGAGCGATCACAGGAAGGACATTGTGACCCTGATCTGGAGACGCAACGGCACCAAGCGAAGTGTCTACGATGTCTCTTCCCGCTTTCACGATCGAGATATCGGATGCGTCGATCTGCTGGCCGAGATATGCGAGGTCTACGATGTCGCGTCCGGCTTCGATACGCGCCACCTTGTTAGGCATCAATAGCGCCCCACCCACGCCGCCACCGCTGCCATTCGTGATGTCACCTTGCAAGGCATACACACGTACCGGCTCATCGTCGGTGGCATGCCAGGGGCTGGACGCATGAAAATATGCCTGCGTCGCTGGATCCACTGCAATTTCTTGAGCGAGGTAACCGATTTGGCGTGCGGTGGCGCCGAACGAACCGCCGGTACCGACCAGAGGATCCGTATTCAACGGTGATGCCATCGATGTAAGCGGCGCATCTATCATTCCCCAATCGGTACGGACAATTTGTCCCGCCGTGAGGTCGAAACTGATGTTCTCGCTGGCTAGCAAGCTAAGGTTTCCGTGACTGGACGGGTAAAGCTCGCCTGCTTTCTCCAGCACGATGCTCCCATTTGCCGCAGTGAAGTTCACTGTCGAAGGCAGGATGACGCCCGCCGTACTGGGGCTCGGGTCGTTAGACGTGGAAAGACCGGGAGCAAGTAACGACACCGGGTCGACGAGATCACCATACCGCAGATCCCCCGAGAACGCCGTGACACCGATTTGCGAATCGCTTGAGTATCCCTGAGCGTCGGCATGCCCAGTCGGAGAGAGCGCATTCACACCACCCACGTCCAACCATGATGGATTGAAGATGCCACCGAGGCTGACCGATTCACCGGCCTGAACGTCGACCTGGCTGTCCTGCATCGCAATGAGGGTAGACACAGGCATTGTCGCGGACGCGTTGCCAGGAGTCACGTACGGCACAGAGAAATCACTGCCGATCCGCCCATCCGCCACTATTTTTCCCTGACCCTTCGCTACGAAGTAACTGCCACTGAGAATATCGCCGCCGGCCCGGACATTAAGGTCGCCGCCACCAAACGTCTGCAAAGTTGGAGCGCCATTCGCATCGCTCGTGATGGCCCATGTGGTGGGCAGGGACACGGAAAGCTGTCGAATATCACCAGCGGCTTCCACGCTCACGTTACCGCCGACACTCATCAGCCCCTGGCCAAATCCGCCAAAGTTGATCGACGAACGAGTGTCGCTGTTACCGGTCTGCATCCACTGCCACCAGTACTGGGCCGTCGGCGTGCCCGCGGTACCCGTGAGGTCGCCGGTTGTATCCACGGTGTCCTGCAAACCGATGATGTCACCGCCGGAACGCAACGAAAGATGGCCACCGTTGTCTGGGTTCACAATGCCGGTCACGACCAGTTCCGGAGTCGCCGAACCGACCAACGCCGGGTTTTCCGAAGGACGCAGGAGCGTCACGGTACTGTCGGCTGTCGTACCGGCAGCCGGTGCACCTGCTGTGTAAACAGCCGCAGGTGCCCGTTCGTCCGTCCAGCGAATATCGCCCGCAGCGGCAATGTCGATGTCGCCCGTGCCCGTGCGAACGACGGTCGGCGCCGCGAGAACACGACCCGTGTCCGGATCGGCATAGTCCGTATGCCCGCCAAGCTGCACCGCGCCAAGCGCACCCTGCAAGGTACCCGTCGGGTTACTCGAAGCGATATCCGCTCCGGCCACCAGTCTGTAGGTGCTGCTGTTGCCACCCGCGAGCGTCGCGCTCAGGATCGGTAGCGGATTGGTCGCGACAGCGCGGGGCGAGGGGCCGTTGTCCACCGGCGCGCTGGTGTCGATCAGGTCCAGCGTCGTCGGCGGCGCGGCAAGCGGCTGGAGGGTATCCGGCATCGACAGTGTATTGCCAAAATCAGTCAGTGCCGCCGACGTGGTCAGGAAGCTATCGTATTTCTTGAGATACGCCTGATAGTCGTTGATGTTCACAGGTACGGCCGGGGCCGACGGAGCTCCATCGACCGGGAATGTGATGCCGTTCGGGATGCTGATCAGAACAGGAGCCGCGTTGGTGAAGCCGGTATCCCCGAGCGACGTGATCAACTCTCTGTTCAGATAGTCGACGTAGGTCCCGTACTGGCCGTAATACTCCTGGATTGCGAGGGAATCCCCGGCGAAGTGCTCTGGCTGGAAGAAAAGATCGGGGTAGCTATCCGCGCCCTGATTCACGTCCAGCAGCTTCTGCCATTCGGCGCTGGCGTAAGCCCAATCGCCTAGCGGCGGCGCAGCTCCCGCGCCGCCACCCGCATTGCCTTCCTGATAGAAGCCATCGGTAATGCTTGCCTGCACGTTCAGGTTACCGACGGCACGAACGCTCACCGCCGGTGCCTGACTGCCATAGCGATAGGCAAGCTGGAGATTGCCATCGGCGTCGCGCGTCCCTGCCCCAAGGTTCCAGTTGGTGAGCACTGATATGTCACCACCGTTCAACGTCTCGTCACTATTGCGCAACTCGACACCAGGACGAACCTGTAGCGTGGGGATCGCGGCCTGGAGGCGCGACTCGAAGGTAAAGCCCGGATGTTCGATGAAGCCCATCAGTGTGCCCGCACCCTGGCTGGCATCACCGCTCGCGTAGCCGTAGAACGACTCGTGCGCGAGGTTAGGGTCGTCCGGCGTGAAGCGGTAGCGCGAGAGATAATCGGCCACCTGCGCTTCATCCGCCGGGTCGGGCCCGGCGACCGCGGCGCCACTGTCGTCCTGGAAGCTGCCCGGAACAAGCACCGTCTTCCCGGTGGATGGGTCCGTGGTGAACCAGCCTGCCGGATCGATGAGTCCGTCGAAATACTTCGCGAGATCGCCCTTCGCGTCACGCGTATCCCACACGGCATACGCTTCCAGCGAAGTCTGGCTGGTGTGGCTGAGGTCCAGGCCGGGCGCGAGGTCGACCGGCACGTCACCATCGGCAAGCAAGGGTGCACGCAGGGACAGCTTGCCGTTTCCGGCATCGCCACCCTGGTCGATACGCGCACCGCTACCGATGCGGATGTGCCCCGCATCGACACGCTGCACATTCTCGTAGCCATAGGTGCCATTGAGGTCGGTCTGACTACCCGTACCCGAGGTGCCGATGACGATGTCACCACCACGGCGTCCCGCCGCCGAAGCGCTGGTGTCCAGGACACCATCGATGTCCACACCGCGGGCACCGTAGAGATTGATGCTGCCGCCAAACGTACCCGACGCATCGATACCACCCGCGACATCGACATCGCCGCCATCGGCGGTGAGCGTCACCAGATGGGAGTGCAAGGTGCTGCCGGCCCCGATCGAAAGATCGCCCGCTCGCGTGTGCACCGACACCGAGCCATCGATACCACCTGCCGTCAACTGTGAGACCAGCGTGCCGAGGTCGAGTGCGCCCGCCGTGTTGATCGACAGCACGCCACCCAGGTAGCCGTCGGCCGCCTTGCCCAACAGCGCGCCATTGAGCGCGGCGCTTCCTTCCTCAGCGACGATATCGACCGTACCAGCGTTACCGCCCACGTCCGAGCCACGAACATCGATGGTCGAACCGGCGGACGCAAGCACGTTGCCGGTGTCAGACTGCAAACTCACCGTGCCACCCGGCAAATACACGGATACATCGTTGAAGGGCAGCGAGGTGCCGCCTACGTCGATCGATGCGCCATCGGCCAGCGTTACATCGCCTTGGGTCGCGTGTAGCGAGACCTTCCCGCCAGGGGCGGCGATGCTTGTTGCGAGGTCGAGGGAGCCTGCCTGGAAGCCGATCTTTCCGCCAGTCGCACCAACCGAACCCGCACCGTCGCCACCGGCGACCAGGTGCATGGCGCCTGTCGTCACCAGATGGTTGTCTGCGCCAAGCGAAGCAACAATGCGTGGTGTAGCTATATCCACAGCGGCAGCGCCGAGGTCGATCGAGCCCACGCCCGACGCGTATACCCCACCTGACGCATTAGCACCGAACTCGCCCAGACCGCGGAAGGCCACGTCACCCGATCCGAGATGAAGCTCACGCACGTTCGCCTGCAAGGTTCCGCTATCGACCTGTGTCGCGGCCGGTGATGCACCTGTGTCGTTCGCGAACGTCAACGTGCCGGCCGCGATAGTGGCGTGACCGCCATCGCTTTCCACCGTCGGTGCACTGAGTGTCAAGGCGTTGGACACGGCAAGATCGACGTCGCCGATGAAGTCGATGCCCTGGCGACCGCGCAAGGTGGTTTCGTCGCTGCTCGCCAGTTGCGCGAGAACACGGGGCCCGATCAGCAGGCTCCCGGCCTGATCCTGGATCGACGGATCGGTACCGGTAAGGCCGATACGACCCGCCGTCACGTCGATAGCGTGGGCATTCAGCGTGGCGTCCGAGGCGAGTGAGGTGAGCCCCGTCGCATCCATGCTGATGGAACCTGCCGACGCGATGACCGCACCCGCGCCGATCGCGAGATTGCCGACAGGGCTGCCGGCCGGGCCGTCGAGACCGGTGAT
>Ga0247742_10002328_pt1 | contig 12500 bp, 10 predicted proteins | sample UWRJL208509C2_FD_180944 | JGI IMG/M metagenome (GOLD analysis project Ga0247742, IMG submission 180944) | Plant litter microbial communities from Arlington Agricultural Research Station in Wisconsin, United States - UWRJ-L208-509C-2 | ecosystem: Environmental > Terrestrial > Plant litter >... | reverse complement strand
CAGTTACCGCATCTTCGTGGCATAATACCGGGCTGCGTGGGCTCCGATGGTGAAATTGGTAGACACTGGAGACTTAAAATCTCCCGCCGCAAGGCGTGCCGGTTCGATTCCGGCTCGGAGCACCACCCACTCATCCGGGCGCACGCCGACGGCAGGCGACTTGCCGCGATTCTCCAGAAAGACAGGGATCGGCGGCGTCTGCGCGGCTTCCCAGAACCATGCCCTGCGCCGCCAGCACCACTTCCATGCGCTGCGCCTTGTCGACGTTCCCGCCGCAGTGCTCGATGAAGCGCGAAAGGTCCGCCGCCTGATCGCCCGGCTGGATCAGCGTGCCGTCGATGCGGTCCGCCTCCTAGTTCAACTTGACACCTGCGGCCGCGTAGTCCTGCTCGTCGCGTGCCGGCTTTCCGGTGTCCGGGTCGTCATCGCCGAGTACGATGTGGCGCAGGGTGACCGTGCCGCCCTTCATCCGCAGCTTGGCGTCGGTGTCGCGGGACTATGCCCGCGCGCGGCCAGATCGACGCAGGCATGGACCAAGTCGGCCGGCACCGCCGGTTTCGGTAGTGAGCATAGGAATCCTTTTCGCGGCATTCACATAAACGGGTGATGTTCTTATTGCTATAAACATCGATAATGAATTCGATGTGTTTTTTGCATTTCAATTCACCAAAGTCGCCCTGCCACCCCGACCGAAAGCCACCCATGAAAGTCAAATTATTTGCCGCTGCTGCGGTTGTTGCAGTTTGCGTATTTGCCAGCCAGGCTCACGCAACCACAATCGACTTCGAAGATGTTGCAACGCCGCTCGGTGGTGGCCAATTCGCATATTTGACCACGCAATACGGCTTGACTTGGACGGGTATTTATGACGACTACAGCGTCGTCGTTAGTCCGGACACCTCGATTTATTTCAGTGGAACAGCGCCCGCGCACTCTGGGAAGAACTTCGCGTGGAGTGGTGGCAGCACGGAATTCACAATCGAGGGCGCGGCGTTTACCCTCAATAGTTTATGGATGCGCACTCCATGGGCTACCGCGCCATTGCAAGTCAAAGGTTTTAAGAACGGCGTTGAACTTTACTCAGCCTCTATGTCAATTTCTGGCACATATGAGCAAAAGATCTTTAACTTTGTCGGAGTCGATAAAGTTACTTTTTATGGCAATAATTCCGGCAATCTTATTTTTGATGACATGGTCATAAATGAGGTAGCCGCCGTCCCCGAACCAGCAACCTACGGAATGCTGCTGGCCGGGCTGGGCCTGGTGGGAGCAGCAGGTCGTCGCCGCCGTCGCTAGGCCGAGAGTGTCTACAGGATCTTAGAAATGAAGTTCTGATCGGTGTCGATTTAAGGGGGGGTATTCATCATGCTCAAGAAAGGCTTTGCAGCTACAGCCGTTTTTGCATTCTACGCTGTTACATCTAACAGCTACGCGGCAGGGGAAACCTGGACGGTCACGATCACGGGACACATCACCCAGGGAGTCGATGCGGCCGGGCTTTTTGGAGTGGCAGGCCAATCTCTGGTGGGGCTGACATTTTCGCAGTCAATCACGGCAAGCGTGGACCCAGCACTGTGGGAAAAACAAGTTGGTGCCAACGATCTACTATATTTCGGCGATGGCCCGGGATTCAGCGACACCGTGACAATTAATGGACATACACTGACGTTTTCTGCTGATTATTCTTCAGGCGCGTACGGCAGTAGTCAATACTTGTCCAATGGCGGATCTCAGTACACCACGTTTTGGGATTCGATCCAGTCTCAGCAGGGAGGCTACACCAGCAACGGCGATCGACTTTATGCAACAAACTATGCTGGAAGCGTGCTAGTCGCGTTTGTGCCCGAATTGGACTTTAGTCAGAAGATATCAGTTGCCACGCCCGAGATTGCATTCTATGGCGGAGCAACTTTCGAACTAGGTAACAAGGTTGCTTTCTCCGGCGTGAGTGAGATGATCTACGTGAACGAGCTGCCGGCGCCCGTTCCTGAGCCCGCTTCTTACGCCATCCTGCTTGCTGGACTGGGTCTGGTCGGCTTCGCTGCGCGCCGGAAGCGATCGGCTGCGTAATTCACCGCCTACGCCCGAGGTGGTGAGGGCAATGACTTAGGGGCTGAACATGCGCTGGTGCGATGGGGAGCGGTATCCGGGGCAAACCTCCCGACGAACGAAGAGAAGTTCGACGAGCCCGCTCGCGCCAGCTGCTCGATGACCTCGAACGCTGGCTGCGCACCACGCTCGATACGCTCTCGCGCAAGTCCGACACGGCAGCGGCGATCCTGCCCCGAAATCCGCTCCGCAGCCGCCGTCCAGCCGGCGGCCGCTCACTCGCCTCAACCGAAAGGCGTGTAGTGGAAGCCGTTGCCGATGATCTTGGCCGCTGCCTCGATGTTTTCCTTGCTTTCGCTGAAGAACGCCAAGGCCTGCGCGCGCGTGGTGTCGTGCGCCAGGTGGTCCACCCAATAGCTGGTGCCGGCGGCGTCGGCGTCGCGGTGCAGCGCGTTCTTGTACAGCAGGTTGACGAAGTCGGCGTCGCTGGACGCCGAACCATACAAATTCAGGAATTCCTGGCTGCGCACGAATCCGTCCGCCACCGTGGCCAGCGACGTCCCCTTGTCCATCGCCGCGATCCAGTAGCCCACACCGGCGTTGTCCGGCGTCCGGTTGAAGGCGGCCTGGTAGAGCCGGTAGGCCTGGCCGCCGGTGCCGTCGATGTCGAGCGCGATCGCGTCGTTCGAGAACAACACCCGCTCCACGCCGGTCAAGGTGTCGCTGCCCTTCGTGTAATCGTACACGGTGTAGCTGCCGTCGGTGTTGTGGGTCACCTGGATGTAGTTGGACGTGCCGCCCATATACACCGTATCGAGGCCGGCGCCGCCGTCCAGCTTGAGCCCGCTGCTGGCGCCCAGCAAAAAGTCGTTGCCCGACGTGCCCACCGTGACCGGCTGCGCCACCGTGAACTTGTAGGTCAGCGCGCCGGCGACCTTGTTGCCTGCCAGGTCGAGCACACTGCCCTCCGGCAGCGACAAGGTGTACGTCACGCCCGGCTTGAGATTGAGATGCGGATCCATCACCACCGTCTTGCCGATCACGGTCAGCAGTTGCTGGCCATAGCCCGTCGGCGTCACGGCAGTGCCGTTGCCATCGGTCAGGGTCGGGCTGCCGTCGATCATCACCAGTTCGTCGAAGGTCAGCACCAGCTTGGGCATGATCGGCGATATGCCCACCGCGCCGTCCTGCAGACTGGACGACAGCAGATGGGGAGCGCTGGCGTCGCCGTTGGTCACCGTCGCCACCACGCTGTAGGTGCCGGTGTTGCTGCCGCTGCCATGCACTTCGAGGTAGTAATCGCCGCTGGTCCGGGCGACATAGTACATGCGCGGCTCGCCGCTCAGCGTCGTGTCCGTATAAGTGAGGGTGCTGTTGCTGCTGTTACTGTTGTACAAGGTCATGCCGGCTCCGGCGGCGGTGTCCAGCGTGCCGCCGCCGCTCTGCGCGCCCTGCAGGTCGAAGACATAGGTGCGGCCGGCATCAAGATGGACCTTTACCCAGTCCCGGTCGTCGATCACGCCGATGTTGCCCTGCAGCGGCTTGTCGGGTTCCACCACAGCCGTGGTCAACTTGGTCGCGGGGAAGTCATCCTTGCCCAGCGAGGTCGCGGACAGCACATAGGTACCGGGAGAGGCGTAAGCCGAGATGCCCACTTTCACGTAGTAGACCCCGGACTTGCTCGCATCAAACAGCCGCGACAGCTGGTTGATGCTCGAGACATAACGTGTGTACACATATTCGTTGTTATCGGTCGTCACTTCCAAACTGGCGTAGGCATTGACGTTGAAGCCGCCTTCAGCACCGGGAGACAGCTGCAGCTGATACGTCACCCCGGCCTCGGCCGTGATCTTGAATACGTCCTTGTCGGTGGTCAGCTCCAGCCTGCCCTTGACCGGCGCGCCGGTGCTGATCGGCGTGGCATGGGCAGCGTCGTCGCCGTGATCGTCGGCCACGCCGACCTGCGCCTTGACCGTGTAGGTGCCGCTACCCGGCGAGGCCACTTCCACATAATACGTGCCCTTGCTTGTCGCCGAATACGCCAGGACGCCGGCGGAGCCTGAATAACTGTAGCTGCTGCTGGCCAGCACCGCGCCACTGGCATCGATCAGGCGCAGGATGGTGCTGCCCGATCCAGCCAAGGTACCGCCGTTTTCCCGAGCGCCGTCGAGCGAGAACCAGTAGTAGCCGCCGGCGTCGAGCGCGACGGCATACCAGTCTGCGTCGCCGCCGCCGGCCTCCATTTCGCCCTTGGCCGAGAAACCGACCGCCAGCCGTCCCTTGGTGGCGGTGTTGGCGCTGTAGTCGTCGACGGCGGTGCTGACCGACATCGTGTACGACTGGTTGCCGGCGTTGTTGCTGTAGCTACCCGACTGGGACAGGTAGAAATCTCCGCCCTTGGTCGGCGTGAAGGTGAAGAACTTCTGCGAGGAATACAAGCTCTGGCCGACCGAGCTGCCGCTGCTGTCGGTCATGCGGAAGCCGTAGTTGGTGCTGCCGTCGTCGAGCGCAGACTCGATGCGATAGGTCACGCCGGCCGCCAGGCTGACCTTGAACATGTCGACGTCGTCGGGCGACTGGGTCTTGCCCTTCACCGCCACGCCGAATGTCATCAGGCCGGCCGTGCCCATGGTGCCGCCGAAATCGTCCGCCTCGGGCGCGGACGCCTTCAGCGTGTAGGCAGTGCCGGTGGCATTGTTGACGTAAGAGCCGGCGCCCGCCACATTCAGCGAGTAGGTGCCCGTTCCCGTGGCCAGCACGCGCAGCGTCAGCGTGCCGTTGGAAAAATTGCTGCTGCTGGTGACGTAACCGCCCACGCCATCGGTGATGCCCAGCGACAGCAACTGCGTATCGCCGAGCGCGGTCGTCAGCGTCACCGTGTAGAACTGCCCAGCCGTCACCGCCAGCTTGAAGCGGTCGATGTCGTCGCGATACTCGATCTTCCCCGCCGCCTGGCCGCCGGCGGACAAGGTGCCCGGGTGGGTGTTGTCGGCCGTATAGTCATCCGTCACCACATTCATACCGATGGCGTAGTTGCCGATCTGGGCATTGGCGCTGACGGCGACGAAGTAGTCGCCGCCCAGGCCGGCGATGAAGCCTGACTGCGCCTGCACCGAGCTCACCGACCGGCCGGTGCCGTCATAGATGTTGAAGCTCGACGGCGCTGCCACGCCATCGCTGCCGGTGGCCGTGAAGGTCGTGATCTGGCCGGCGTCGGCATGAAAACGGAACCAGTCCACATCGTTGATGCGTTCGAATACGCCCGCGGCGGTCTGTCCGGCCGCAATGGTGGCCATGGTGGTGGTGTCGGCCGCGTAGTCATCGGCCGCCGGCAGGCTCGATTTGATCCGGTAAGTGCCGGTCTGACCATAGTTCGACGTGGCTGCGAGGTAATAGGCGCCGGACGTTTGTGCGGTGTACTGCAGCACCGGCCCCTGCGTGGCGTTGCCGCTGCCGTACGACAAGGAATAGCCCTCGGGGCTGATGAGGGAAAATTGCACGCCCGAAAAATTGCTCACCGCGCTGGCGCCCTCGCCCTGCAGCGCGAACAGGTAGGTCGTTCCCGCCGTCAGCGTCACCTTGAACCAGTCGCTGTCGTAGCTGCTTTCAAAGTTGCCACTGCTGCTGCCGCCTATGGCGATTTGTCCGGTGGTACTGCTGTTGCTGCTGAAGTCATCTGCCATGGCGTCTAGATAGGGTAAGTAGTAACTTTGATATATTACCAAGAAGCAATTGGCAAAAACTATTCAATTCTCACCGCCGGCAAGAATCCCTTCATTGGCGATCGCGCGCGACCGGCGGCAGGCGGTGCTTGGGCTGGCCGATCTTCTGCGAACGGTAGATGCCGCAGTGGCCGGAAAACAGATAGGCCGCGACGCAGGCCAGCGCGGCATGCGGCCCGATCTGCGGCCCGAACAGCTCGATCGCCATGATGGTCGACGCCAGCGGCGTGTTGGCGGCGCCGGCAAACACCGCGACGAAGCCTATCCCCGCCAGCATGGCGAACGGCAGCTGCAGCAGCGGCGCCAGCGCGTTGCCCAGCGTGGCGCCGATGTAGAACAGCGGCGTGACCTCGCCGCCTTTGAAGCCGCTGCCCAGCGACGCCACCGTGAACACGAACTTGCCGAGGAAATCCCACGGCGCCACCGGCTGCGCGAACGCTTCGACGATCACCGGTATGCCCAAGCCGATGTAGCGCGTGCCCAGCCACCACACCGCCAGCGCGAGCGCCACGCCGCCGAGCATCGGGCGTAATGGCGCATACGGTATATATCGTTTCATGAAGCCCGACGCGGCGTGCGTGGACCTGGCGAAGGCCATGCCCACCAGTCCGAACAGCACGCCGGCGGCCAGCACGGCGGCCACGCTCCACACCGTGATCGGCGCGACGGCGCCGACGGCGTAGTGCGTGTGGTGCACGCCCCAGGCCATGCCCACCTGGTCGGCGGCGATGGCGGCGACCATGCAGGGGAAGATGGCGTCGTAGCGCAGGCGCCCGATGGCCAGCACTTCCAGCCCGAAGATGGCGCCCGCCAGCGGCGTGCCGAACACCGACGCGAAGCCGGCGCTGATGCCGGCCATCAGCAGGATGCGGCGCTCGGCGTGGCGCAGTCGGAAGATGTGCGTGAGCTGGTCGGCCAGCGTGCCGCCCATCTGCACCGCCGTGCCTTCGCGTCCGACCGAGGCGCCGAACAGGTGCGAGACCACGGTGCCGACCAGGACCAGCGGCGCCATGCGCAGCGGGACGACGTTCTTGGGATCGTGGATTTCGTCGATCAGCAGGTTGTTGCCCGCTTCCACGGCGCTGCCGATTTTCAGGTACATCCAGCCGACCGCGAAGCCGGCCAGCGGCAGCGACCAAATGATCCAGCGGTGCGCTTCGCGCCAGCTGGTGGCGTAGTCCAGCGCGAACAGGAACAAGGCCGACGCGCTGCCGGCCAGCGCCGCGATCACGCAGGCGATGAAGGTCCATTTGCCGACGTACGGCAGCATGGCGATCGGTTCGGGATAGCGGGTTGGCGTCATAGAGCTTTGCATCGTAGCAAAGAAGCATCCCACGGGCAACCGATCTGCTGAGATGGATCAAATCGCCCGCAGTTGGGTCTAACACCTTATGTGCCCGACATTGCCGCCGGCTGCAACCAAGAGGACGATCATCATGGAAGAACGCCTGTCGTTACTGGAAGCCGAGTCCGCCAACACCGTCGCCAGACTCCGCGCAATGGAGGTCAAAATGAATGATCGATTTCAACTGATCGAAGAACAACTGATCGAACTGCGCCGCAGTAAAGTGGGTAACGAACTGCGCGACGAAATAAATCGCCGTTTCGTCGAACAGAAGGAACTCATGGAGGCGCGCTTTGCGCTGGTGAACCAACACTTTGTGCAAGTTGACCAGCGGTTTGACCGCGTCGATGCCGGCTTCGCAGAGGAGCGGCGGCGCCATGACCTCACCGACAAACGCCTGGACCGAATCGAAATAGAAATACGGGCAAACAGCCGCGACATGCGCTTTTTCACGCACGCCGTGGTCGCAGGCCAGATCGGCATCGCGCTGGCGATACTGGTCATGGCCTCCAAAAGCTACTTCCACTAGTGCTGGTGGTGCATATCGCCGTCGCGCTTGATGTTCATGGCTTCATCCGGTTTGGGCGGCGGTGCGCCGGGCGCGCGTGGCGACGGCGGTAGTTCGCCGGTCCATTCGCGCGCCACCGTCCCCTTCGGGTGCCGATACCAGCCCGGATCCTTGTAGTCGTTGCGCGCCAGCCCTTCGCGCACCTTCACCGTGGTGAACATGCCGCCCATGTCGATGCCGCCGAACGGACCGTCGCCCGTCATCATCGGCAGCGTATTCTCCGGCAGCGGCATCTTCATCTCCCCCATCGACCCGCCCTTGTCGCCCATGACCATGTAACCCGGCACCAGGTTGTTGATCTTCTGCGCCACGCCGGCGTGGTCGACGCCGATCATGGTCGGCACCTGGTGCCCCATCGCGTTCATCGTGTGATGCGATTTGTGACAGTGAAAAGCCCAGTCGCCCGGCTCGTCGGCGATGAACTCGATGGCGCGCATCTGGCCGACCGCGATATCGGTGGTCACCTCCGGCCAGCGCGCCGACGGCCGCACCCAGCCGCCATCGGTACCGGTGACCTCAAAGCTGTGGCCGTGCAGGTGGATCGGATGATTGGTCATCGTCAGGTTGCCGGCGCGGATGCGCACCCTGTCGTTGCGCCGCACCACCATCGGATCGACGCCCGGGAAGGCGCGGCTGTTGAAGGTCCACAGGTTAAAGTCGGTCATGGTATTGATCTTCGGCGTGTACGAGCCGGGATCGATGTCGTAGGCGTTGAGCAGAAAGACGAAGTCCCGGTCCACCGCGTGCAGCGCCGGATCCTTGGGATGCGTGATCCAGAAACCCATCATCCCCATCGCCATCTGCGCCATCTCGTCGGCGTGCGGGTGGTACATGAAGGTGCCCGCGTTCTTGGCGACGAATTCGTAGACGAAGGTCTTGCCAGGCTCGATGCCGGGCTGGGTCAGGCCGGTGACGCCGTCCATGCCGTTCGGCAGGCGCTGGCCGTGCCAGTGCACGCTGGTGTGCTCGGGCAGCTTGTTGGTGACGAAGATGCGCACCCGGTCGCCCTCCACCACTTCAATGGTCGGTCCCGGACTCTGGCCGTTGTAGCCCCAAAGGTTGGCCGTCATGCCGGGCGCGATCTCGCGCACCACCGGCTCCGCCACCAGGTGGAACTCCTTGACGCCGTCCTTCATCCGCCACGGCAGCGTCCAGCCGTTGAGCGTAACGACCGGATTGTACGGCCGGCCGTTCGGCGGCGACAGCGGCGGCTGCGTGGCGGCCGACGATTGCACCGGCGCCTCCGGCAGCGAGGCCGCGCCGGCCTTGGTGACCATGCCGGCGCCGATCAGGGCCGCGCCGGTTAAGAACGATCTGCGGTTGGTCATGGCGCTACTCCCTTGTTGGTTGGCAGGCGGCCGCCCAGCGCGGCCTCCAGATTGGCTTGCGCGCTCCAGTAGTCTTTCAGCGCGACGATATAGCCGCTGACGGCGGCGGCCTGTTCGCGCGCATCGGCCAGCAGCTCGAAGACGCTCATCAGCATGCCGTTATAGCGCAGCAGGGTTTGATCCGAGATCTGCTTCCGCAGCGGCAGCACCTGGTCGCGGTAGTGGCGCGCCAGGTCGTAGGAAGCGCGATAGTCGGCGTAGCTTTCGCGCGCTTCGCTGCGGGCGTTGACGGCCGCTTGCGCCAGCAGGTTCACCGACTGCATATAGGTCGCCTCGGCCCGCGCCACGCGCGTCGAGCCCCAGTCGAACAGCGGTATCTCCAGCGTCAGCTCATAGCCGCGCGTCCTGGTTCCGCCATCGCTGTCGCGCACCGCGCCCAGGTCCAGCACATTGATGAAGCGCGTGGTCTTGCTCAGGCCCAGCGTCGATGCCGTATGTTCGGCATCCAGCCTGGCGGCCTGGATGTCGAGCCGCTCGCTGACGGCGGTCTGCTCGACATCGGCCAGCTCGCGCGGCGCTTCCGGCAGATCGGGCAGGTGGTCCGGCAAGGTGAACTGCGCTCCCTGAAGGCCCATCAGCCGCGTGAGCTTTTCGCGCGCGGCGACGGCGGCCTTGCGCGCATGGACCTCATCGGCCACGGTCTGCGCGTGGTAGGCCTGCTCGCGCGCCATGTCCATCGCGCTCCAGTTGCCGGCCTTGCGCATGCGCTCCGCCAGTTCGGCGCTCGCTTGCGCCGATGCCTCCACCTGCTTCGCGTAGTCGGCGATCTGGGTCGCGGCCACGGCTTCCACCCAGGCGCGGCGCGTGTCGGCGGCGACCTTCAGGGCCTCGTTCGACACCAGCAGCTTGGTCTGCTCGAAGCGGCGGCCTTCGATGCGGCCGGCCATCGGCACGGTGATCAGGCCAAGCAGATTGAAGGTCAGCGTGCGTTCGATTCCGATTTCGCCGCCGCCATGGCTGCGTTTGAAATCGAGCACCGGGTTTTGCAGGCGGCCCGCTTGCACCAGGTCCGCCTCGGCGATGCCGAGCGACCAGTAGCTCGCCTGCAGGCCGCGATTGTTGAGCAGCGCGATCTGCACCGCGTCGTCGGCGTTCAAAGGCTGTTCCAGTTTTTTATCGATGACGGCGGCCAGCGCGCGCGCATCGTCCTCATTGCGCGGCAGGCGGCCGGCGACGCTGGCGCTCATGCCGGTACGCCGTTCGCTGACGCCGGCGGCGGCGCCGAAGCCGCCGTCGCCGGACAGCGACGCGCAGCCGCCAAGCAGCAGCGCCATGCCGGCGCCCGCCGCGAGTTTATGCAGACAAATCATGTCTCACACCTCAAGTTACGTTGAATCGGAAAGGGATGCGCAGCCCGTGGACGGAGCTGTCGCGGGATCAGGCGTGTTGGCCTTGAGGGGGACGTTCGGGGTGGGCCAGGTCGACCGCGGGGAGGTAATCGGAGTAGAACGGTACGCTGACGGAGACCAGCGGCAGCACGGGCAGGCCAGCCATCGCCGCCAGCGCGGGAGCGGCAGCCGCGCAGCAGGCGGTGCCGCCGCACTTCATGACGCTGTGCGCGGATTTCCCGGCATGGTCCTTGTGCGCCTGCGCCGCCATCATCGCCGCATGGTCGTGCGGGCCGGACGGCATGGCTGCATGCGTGGACGATCCCGTCGTCGCCGGCGCGACGCACAGCAGCATTGTGGCCGAGGCATATCCCTGGTAAGGGAGCGCCAGCAGCATCAGCCAAACGACGAGGGATCTGAGCAGGACAGTCATGGGGGCTATGTTAGCACAAGCCGCCAGGGCCGCGCATCAGGCCAGCCGCACCAGCGGATTGGCGATGATGTTGTCGATCTGGCGGATCGCCTCGTCGCAGGCGGCGGCGATGGCCTCGTCCTCGGTGTCGCGCACGAACTGCATGGTCGCGCCCTCGAACACTTCGAGGCCGTCGGCGCCGGCGCGCTCGATGTCGCAGCTGGCGGTCCACTTGCGGTCGGTGGTCGGCAGAGCGGTCGGGACGATCTCCCAGCCCTTGTAGTGAATCTTGTCCATGATTGACTCCTCAATAAGTAATCAGACTATCACGAAGAGATGGGCGGACCGCGCACGACTGCCCTGCCGAAACATCAGTCCTGCTTGGCGACGCGGCCGATATTCTCATCCATATTGGCCAGGTACCAGGTCAGCGACGTCATGACCGCGACATGGCGTTTCAGTTCCAGCGGGCTGACCTTGTCCAGCGTGTCGGCCGGCGTGTGGTGATAGCTGAAGTAAGTGGTCGAATCGACCAGCGGCTCGAACACCGGCACGCCGGCGCGCTCGAGCGGGCCGGTATCGGCCGCGCCGGCGATGTCGCGACGCTCGAAGATGCCGGCGCCGATCGGATCGAGCGCCGTTTTCAGCGGCGCGAAGTACTTGACCATCTGCGGCGTCACGCTGCCGATGAAGCCGAACGGACGGCCGCCGCCGCTGTCCGACTCGATCGCGGCAAAGTGTTTATCCAGTTTGTCCTTGTTGGCGTCGAAGTAGGCCCTGCCGCCGCGCGTGCCGTTCTCCTCGTTCATCCAGGCGATGACGCGGATGGTGCGGCGCGGTTTCAGGTTGAGCTTTTTCAGCGTCTCGATCACGCCCATCGCGCCGGCCACGCCGGTGCCGTCGTCGTTGGCGCCGGTGGCCAGGTCCCACGAATCGAGGTGGCCGGAGACGATCACCACTTCATCGGCCTTGTCGCTGCCCGGCCAGTCGGCGATGACGTTGAAGCTGTCCGCTTCCGGCAGGTTTTGCGGGGTCAGGGTCAGGTGCATCTTGACCGGGCCGCGCGCCGACAGGCGGGTCATCAGCATCGCGTCTTCGGCGGTGACGGCGGCGGCGGGAATGCGCGCGCCATCGACCACGCCGGTGGCGCCGGTGTGCGGGATGCGGAAGTTGGCGCCGCCGACCGAGCGCACCAGCGCTGCGGCCGCGCCCATGTCTGCCGCCAGTTTAGGGCCGCCAAAGCGGATCATCGAACCGCGTCCATAGGCCGGGCCGGCGTGGCCGCGATCGGCCATCTCCTGGTCGAAGGCGACGTCGAACATCACGATGCTGCCTTTGACCTTGGCGCCCAGCGCCTTCAACTCATCGAAGCTGCGCACCACCAGCACCGGCGCGGTCAGGCCGGCGGCGGGCGTCGCGCCCGAGCCGCCCAGCGCCGTCAGCACGATTTTCTGCGAGATGCCGGCAGGACGGCCGCTGTAGTCGACCAGTTCCGCCGTCTCCGCGCCGCGCACCCAGTGCGGTACCTTGACCGGCTGCAGCGTGACCTTGGCGCCCAGCTTGCGCATGGCGTCGGCCACCTGCTCGACCGCCGCCGCCGCGCCGGCGGAGCCGGACAGGCGCGGGCCCACCAGGTCCGTCAGGTCGGCCAGGCGCTCGTAGGCCCAGTCGTTCGACATCGCGCTGTC